>JAEIGA010019233.1_pt1 | contig 10416 bp, 8 predicted proteins | sample 9270691 | NCBI WGS metagenome assembly JAEIGA01 (sample SAMN17057246, study PRJNA624740) | gut metagenome | biome: biome; isolation source: fecal sample | host: Bos grunniens | place: China: Xizang | collected 2019
CGTCAAGGCCATTGTGGATGGAAAACCGCAGCATGTTTATGCATGCACTCGCTGCCTGCGCAGCGGCAAGGTCACCCGCGCTGTGTAATTTTAATATTACCCGAAACGAACCCGCTTCAAAGCGGGTTTTTTTCGTTTATTATGCATCTCAATTTCGTTAATCTTTTCTTTTATTTCGTTTGTTTTTATCTTGCAGAATCTTCCGCAAAACGGTAGAATAGTAATGTATTTTCTTTCATTATGGAGGTTGCAATTTGAAGCTTCTTGAAGACCGTATCATACAGGACGGAACCATCAAACCGGGTGGTGTCCTGAAAGTGGACAATTTTCTGAACCATCAGATCGACACCGGTCTGCTGTATGAGATGGCATGCGAATGGAAGCGGCTTTATGTCAACTGCAACATCAACAAAATACTTACAATCGAAGCATCGGGCATCGGACTGGCCTCCATGACAGGCTATGTTTTCGGATGCCCTGTTTTATTTGCCAAAAAAAGCAAAACCGTCAACATCTCTCCCGATGTGTACTCCGTTGAGGTCCCTTCTTTTACCCACAAGACAGTTAACACCGTCATGGTTTCCCGGGAGTATCTTCACGCAGACGACCGTGTCCTTATCATCGATGATTTTCTTGCGACCGGTGCTGCGCTGAAAGGACTTATCGCGCTGACGGAATTGGCCGGTGCTACTGTCGTTGGCTGCGGCATCGCTATCGAGAAGGAATTTCAGGGCGGCGGACCGGAGCTGCGGGCGCAGGGATATCGCATTGAATCGCTGGCTCGGATCCAGTCCATGACGGATGACGGCAAAATCCTTTTTGCTTCCGGCAACTAATTCTGTATGTAACGGGACTACCGTTATAAAATAAATCATATGGAGGAAATTCGAAGATGAAGAAACTTCTCGCACTGGTTCTTGCTCTGTGCATGGTATTTGTCCTTTGCGCATGCGGCACAGCAGAGCCTCAGGCCGAGACTTCCGACGCAGAAGACAGCGCAGCTGCTGCTCCCTCTTCTGATGTGAAGATCGGTGTTATTTTGGTTGGAGACGAGACCGAGGGATACACCCTGGCTCACATGGAAGGCATCGAGGAAGCAATGGACGCTCTCGATCTGGCCGATGATCAGGTCATTTTCAAGAAATCCATTCCGGAATCTTCTGAGTGCTATGATACCGCTCAGGAACTCATCGAGAGTGATGGCTGCACTGCGATCTTCTCCAACAGCTATGGTCACCAGAACTACATGGTGCAGGCCGCCGAGGATTACGAAGATGTTGCCTTCGTTTCCATGACCGGTGACTTCGCCGCAATCAGTGGCTGTGACAACTTCAGCAACGCATTCACCAACGTTTATGAATCCCGTTATGTTTCCGGTGTTGTTGCAGGTTTGAAACTGCAGGAGCTGGACAAAGCCGGCGAGATCAAAGACAAGAACAAGAATGCAGACGGCACGGTTAAAGTCGGCTATGTCGGCGCTTTCAACTATGCAGAAGTTGTTTCCGGTTACACCGCTTTCTATCTGGGCCTGACCAGCATATATCCCAACGCTTCCATGGAAGTGGACTACACCAACTCCTGGTTTGACGTGGACAAAGAAGCTGCCATGGCAGAGAAATTCATCTCTGACGGCTGCATCATAATCAGCCAGCACGCAGACTCCACCGGCGCACCCAGCGCATGCCAGAAAGCGCTGAAGGACGGCACCACCGTTTACTCCGTTGGCTACAATGTCGACATGCTGGAAGTTGCCCCCGACGCCGCTCTGACATCTGCCGGCAACGTATGGGGCGTGTACTACACCTATGCTTTCCAGCAGCTGCTGGACGGCAAACCCATCAAGACCGACTGGGCAGAAGGCTATAACGAAGACGCTGTCCGCATCACTGAGCTGGGCGACTCCTGCGCAGAAGGCACCGAGGAAAAAGTGGAAGAAGTCATTGCCGGTCTGAAAGACGGTTCCATCCAGGTCTTTGATACCGACTCCTTTACTGTTTCCGAAGAGAACATTGCTCTGACCAAGGAAAAGAGCGGTGCCGTTGTTACCACCGACGCAGACGGTCACGTAACCAGCGTAAAAGAAGATCTCAGCTACTTTGATTTCTCCTCTGGCGCTCCGGAACTTGTCTACGAAGGCAAGACCATCGAGGCCATTAAAGACGGTGCGTTTGCCGAGTCCGATGCTCGCTCCGCTCCTTACTTCAACCTTCGTATCGACGGCATCACCGAACTGTCCTGATTACGGATTTTGAACCATCATATAGAGAAGCCAGTTTTCTGGCTTCTCTATTTTGAATTATTGTTTGCTGCTCAAGAGAGAGCACCGACATTCCGTGCTTTGTCTTATACAGCAAAAGACTCTCAAAGAAAAAGTGGTGATTAACTTGGAAGAACTGGAAAAGAAAGATATTGCCGTTAAAATGCGCGATATCACTAAACGATTCGGTTCCATCGTCGCAAACGACAAATGCTGGCTGAACATTTATCGGGGCGAAGTTCTTGCGCTGCTGGGCGAAAACGGCAGCGGCAAGACAACTTTGATGAACATGCTCTCCGGCATATACTTCCCGGACGAGGGACAGATCTTCGTTGATGGAAAAGAAGTCTCCATTCGTTCTCCGAAGGATGCCATGGACCTCGGTATCGGTATGATCCATCAGCATTTCAAACTGGTGGATGTCCTTACCGCGACGGAAAACATCATCCTCGGGCTGGACGAACCCGGAAAGCTGGATCTGAAAGCGGCCGCTGATAAGATACGGGAGATCTGTGATCTGTATGGCTTTGAAGTCAACCCCGATCAGAAGATCTATGATATGTCCGTATCCCAGAAACAGACCGTTGAGATCGTTAAGGTCCTGTATCGCGGCGCCGATATTCTGATTTTGGACGAACCCACCGCCGTTCTGACGCCGCAGGAGGCGGACCGGCTCTTTGTCGTTCTCCGCAATATGCGCGATGCCGGCAAGGCCGTTGTAATCATCACGCATAAACTTCACGAGGTTATGGATGTTTCCGATCGTGTTGCTGTTCTGCGAAAAGGAACCTTTGTTGGCGATATGATTACAAAGCAGACCACCATTCCGGAAATGACCAACATGATGGTCGGCCGCCCGGTAACGCTGAACATTCCCCGGAAAAAGATGGAACACATCTCCCCTCGCCTGGAAGTCCGAAATCTTACCGTCAAAGATTCCGAAGGCATCGAGAAACTTCATGATGTTTCCTTCACTGCCAATGCCGGTGAGATCCTTGGCATCGCTGGAATATCCGGCTGCGGACAGAAGGAGTTGCTGGAAGCCATCGCCGGTCTTCAGAAAGTGGAGTCCGGTACCATCGATTATCTGGATGACGATGGTTTTGCCGATCATCTGGTGGGAAAGACGCCTCTGGAGATCGCGGAGCTGGGTGTGACATTGTCCTTCGTTCCGGAAGACCGCCTGGGCATGGGCCTTGTCGGAAGCATGGACCTGACCAACAACATGATGCTGCGGTCCTTCCGCAAGGGCAAATCAATCTTTACCGACCGTAAGACGCCCCGTGACCTTGCCACCACCGTAGTGGAAGAACTTGAAGTGGTAACACCCGGAATCACCACTCCGGTAAGAAAGCTGTCTGGCGGCAACGTGCAGAAGGTCCTGGTAGGACGCGAAATCGCAGAAGCGCCTACCGTTCTCCTCACCGCCTATGCGGTTCGCGGACTGGATATTAACTCGTCCTATATGATTTACGATCTGCTGAACAAGCAGAAAGAAAGCGGTGTCGCCGTCGTATATGTTGGCGAAGACCTGGATGTTCTCGTAGAGCTGTGCGACCGGATCCTGATCCTGTGCAGCGGCTATGTTAACGGCATTGTCGACGGCACGGCCATTACCAAAGAAGAAATCGGTTTGATGATGACACATCTGAACCAGGAAGGAGAGTCGGATGAGCAATGATAATCTGAGCACGGCGAAAGTGCGGGAACCGCTGGTTCGTATCGCAAAACGGACTCAGAGCTCTGTGATGCGTTCATGGACGATCCGTCTCGTTGCTCTCGTTCTGGCTCTCGTCACCAACGCACTGTTCATATTTTTTGTCACAGGGCTGGACCCGATCAGCGTTTATGTGACCATGTGGCAGGGCACATTCAAATCCCAGTTCAACTTCTTCACCACGCTTCGTGATACTGCCATGCTGCTGTGTATCGGTATCGCACTGGCTCCAGCATTCAAAATGAAATTCTGGAACATCGGCGGCGAAGGACAGGTCCTGATGGGCGCGTTGGCAACGGCCCTCTGCATGATCTACTTGTGCAACTATCTTCCCAACTGGGCCCTGATCCTCGTAATGTTCGTGGCATCTGTTGTGGCCGGGGCCATCTGGGGATTCATTCCTGCCTACTTTAAGGCAAAATACAACACGAACGAAACTCTGTTTACCCTGATGATGAACTATATTGCCATCAATGTGGTAGACAGTCTGACCAACATCTGGCGAGGAGCAAAATCCTCCATGGGTACCATTAACCAGGCAACACAGGCCGGTTGGTTCCCGAAACTGTTTGGATACCGTTTTTCCATCAACATCATGATCGTTGCCGCTCTGGCCATTCTGATCTATATTTATCTGAAATACACAAAGCACGGTTATGAGATCGCCGTCATAGGCGAATCGGAAAACACTGCCCGTTATGTTGGTATCAACGTTCGCAAGACGATTATCCGCACCATGCTTCTCTCCGGTGCCATCTGCGGCATCGCCGGTTTTATTACAGTGGCCGGAAAGAACATGACGCTGTCCATCAACACGGCAGGCGGATACGGCTTTACGGCGATCATTGTCGCATGGCTTGCAAAGTTTAATACCGGCTTTATGGCGCTCATATCGTTCCTGCTGATCTTTCTGGAGAAGGGTGCCACGCAGATTGCGTCCGCCTATTCTTCCCTGAACGACTATGCTTCTGCCATCGTCACCGGCGTGATTCTGTTCTTCATTCTCGGATCAGAATTCTTCATCAATTATCGCCTGATCTTCCGCAAGGGTTCCTCGAAAGGTGGTGAGAGCAAATGACTACTTTGATTGCCTGGATCAACCGCGCCATCTGGTTCGGTACCGTCATTATGTTCGGCTCCACCGGTGAGATCATTACAGAACGTTCCGGAAACCTGAACCTCGGCGTTCCCGGCATCATGATGCTGGGCGGTTTCGCCGGATTTGCCGGTGCCTACTTCTATGAAAACAGCGTTGCCAGCCCTTCCGTGTTGATGGTTATTCTGATCACGCTTATCTGCGGGTTCGTTGCAGCCGCTCTGGGCGGGCTGATTTACAGTCTTCTGACCATCACGCTGCGTGCGAACCAGAACGTCACCGGTCTTGCTCTGACGATCTTTGGTGCCGGTATGGCAAACTTCTTCGGAGTCCTTGTTCTCAACGGCGGCACTTCCGTCAAGGCGTCTTTTGCACATGAAGTGTTTACCAAGCCTGTTCCCTACCTCAGCAGTCATTTGGGCTGGTTCGGCAAAATGTTCTTCTCCTACGGGTTTATGGTATACCTTGCTGTTTTGGTCGCCGCTGTATTGAATTACTTCATTTACCGTACCCGCACCGGTCTGAACCTCCGTGCTGTGGGTGAGAATCCGGCAACGGCCGATGCCGCCGGTATCAATGTCACTCGTTATAAATATCTGGCAACCTGTCTCGGCGCCGGTATTACTGGCCTCGGCGGAGTTTACTACGTTATGGACTACGGGTATGCCACCTGGTCAACGGCAAACTCCATTCAGGCTCTCGGCTGGCTCGCAGTTGCCCTGGTTATCTTCGCCACATGGAAGCCCAAAAACATCATCTGGGGTGCCTATGTATTTGGTGTGTTTTATTGGCTGTACAACTATCTTCCGAAGATGCTGGGATTCAAACTTCCCAACTATGCTGTCCAACTTATCCAGATGGTCCCCTATATCGTCACCATACTGGTCCTCATCTATGTCAGCCGCCACAACAACCGGGAAAGCCGCGGTCCTGCCGCGCTCGGCCTGTCCTATTTCCGTGAAGATCGCTGACTCAGATAAAATAAAAAACGATGAAGAAGAGCTTTTCTTCTTCATCGTTTTTCTTTTTTCATTTTCAGTGTTTTGGTACCAAAACTTTTGTTCCGCCCATATACGGCCACAGCACTTCAGGGATATCCACGGTTCCGTCTTCGTGATAATGGTTTTCCAGGAACGCAATCAGCATTCTCGGCGGTGCGACAACAGTATTGTTAAGGGTGTGCGGAAGATATTTCCCCTTCTCCCCTTTTACGCGCATATTCAGTCTTCTCGCCTGTGCATCTCCCAGATTGGAGCAGGAACAAACTTCAAAGTATTTCTGCTGACGGGGACTCCAGGCTTCGATATCACAGCTTTTGACTTTCAGATCCGCCAGATCTCCGGAGCAGCAATCCAGCTGCCGGACGGGAATCCCCATGCTGCGGAACAGTTCCACTGACATTTTCCACATTTTATCATACCATTCCATGGAGTCTTCCGGTTTGCAGATTACGATCATTTCCTGTTTTTCAAACTGGTGGATCCGATACACGCCACGCTCCTCGATGCCGTGTGCACCTTTTTCCTTGCGGAAGCATGGAGAATAGCTGGTAAGCGTCTGCGGAAGGGCCTCTTCTTCGATCATCTGGTCGATATACCGGCCGATCATGGAGTGTTCCGAGGTGCCGATCAGATAGAGATCTTCCCCTTCGATCTTGTACATCATATTCTCCATCTCGGCAAAACTCATAACGCCGGTCACCACGCTGGAACGAATCATAAACGGCGGGATGCAATAGGTGAAACCCTTCCCGATCATGAAATCTCTGGCATAGGCGATGATTCCTTCATGAAGCCGCGCGATATCACCGACCAGATAATAAAATCCGTTTCCGGCAACTCGTCCTGCGGCATCCATGTCGATACCGTCAAACCGTTCCATGATATCCGTGTGATACGGGATCTCAAATTCCGGGACGGCCGCTTCTCCGAAACGCTGAACTTCCACATTGCAGGAGTCGTCCGGCCCGATTGGAACGGAATCATCGATCATCTGCGGGATGACCATCATGATCTTTTTGATTTCTTCTGCCAGCACGCTCTCTTTTTCTTCCAGCTCGGCCAGTCGGGCGGCGTTCTTCTTGACCTGTTCCTTCAGGGCATTTGCTTCTTCCAGCTTGGACGGATCTTTTTTTGCCTGACCCATCAGCATGCCGACCTGTTTGGATAATGTATTTCTGGATGCACGCAGCTCACTTGCTTCGGTAATCGCAGCTCGGTTCTCTGCATCCAGTCGGACAACTTCATCTACCAGCGGCAGTTTGTCTTCCTGGAATTTTTTTCGGATGTTTTCTTTTACCAGTTCCGGATTCTCTCTTACAAATTTGATATCTAGCATCGGATATTGCTCCTTGTATTATAATATTACTATTTGTTATCAGTTCCAGTTCTTTCCCATCTCATAGAGGTTTTTCAGAAGAAGTTCACGGTCATCATCGTTGTAGTATTCCAATACAATCCGCCCGGCTTTTCTTCCCTGCACAATTTTACATTTTCTGGAAAGCGCTCTTGTAAGATTCTGGCTCTCTTCGGCAGCATAATCGATCTCGCCGTTATCAGCCCTCTTCGTTCTCGGCGCTCTCTGCAGCGAGGCAACCAGCTTTTCCGTGCTTCTGACGGACAGTCCCTGATAGACGACCCTTTCTGCCGCCTGCTTCTGAAGTTCCGGATCGGAAAGTCCGGCTATTGCCCTTCCATGGCCTGCGGTCAGCTTTCCTTTTTCCAGCAGGTTGCGCACATCTTCCTGCAGAGACAGCAGTCTCAAAGAGTTGGTGATCGCCGGACGGGACTTACCGATTCTGGAAGAGACTTCTTCCTGTGTCATCGCATAGTCTTCCATCAGAGCACGATACCCTTCCGCTTCTTCAATGGGATTCAGATCTTCTCTCTGAAGGTTTTCCACTAGAGCCAGCTCTGCAGTCTGACGGTCATCGACTTCGATAATATGTACCGGGACCTCTTCCAATTCCGCTTTTCTGGCAGCACGCCACCGTCTCTCGCCGGCAACGATCTGGTAATAGCCATTATCCATTTTCCGAACAACGATGGGCTGGATAATTCCATAGGTACGGATTGAATCCGCCAGTTCTTCGATTGCTTCTTCATCAAAGTAGTTTCGAGGCTGTTCCTGACGCGGTTCTAGTTTGGTCAGAGGAAGCGTTGCGGTTGGTTCTTTTTCCACCGTAACCGTATCTGCACCAAACAGACTGTCCAAGCCTGTTCCAAGACTTCTTTTTTTTGCTGCCATCTCATTAATCCTCCGGTAAGCTTTGCCGATGAATGAATTCATCTGCCAATTTCGTGTATGCACGGGATCCCCGGTTCCATTTATCATAAATAATTCCGGGCTTTCCAAAGCTCGGTGCTTCCGCCAGCTTTATGCTGCGAGGAATAACCGTCTCAAAAATGCGATCCTCGAAGTATTTTTTTACTTCCCAGGCAACCTGTTGGGTTAGATTTGTCCTGGAATCATACATTGTAAGCAGAATCCCTTCCAAATGAAGCTTTGGATTCAGATTTTTATTACATAATTTGATCGTTCCTATCAGATCCGCAATACCCTCCAGCGCATAATACTCACATTGAAGAGGAATAATGACGCTTTCTGCGGCAGTAAATGCAATAACTGACAGAAGTTCCAGTGAGGGAGGACAGTCTAAAATTATATATTCATACTGATCCTGGATGTTTTTGAGCTGATCCCGCAGCAAAAACTCTGCATTTTCAACCTCAACTAACTCAACTGAGGCAGCCGAGAGCACTTTATTGGATGGAATCACATCTCCGTAGGGGGTTTTCATGACACAATCCTGTATTTCTGCGTTCCCCACAAGCTGATCATACAAATTTGGCCTGGTGTTTTTAGGAACGCCCATACCGGAAGTAGCATTTCCCTGCGGGTCGCAATCGACTAGCAGCACAGCATGTCCTTTTTTATGTAAAGCTGCCGCTAAATTGACGCTGGTAGTTGTTTTTCCGACGCCACCCTTCTGGTTGGCAACTGCAACAATTTTTGGCATACTATCACCTCAGTTTTTATTGTAGCATTGGATCTGCATGTTTTCAACTCGCAATGTTCCACGTGAAACACCAGACATGCCATATTTCTTTTGTCATTTTGTACAGAAGGCTCAGATGTTCACGTTTCACGTGAAACATAGGTGTGAGCAAAACACCAGAAAGATGTTTCACGTGAAACGAGGCCAGGGCAGAAGTTGACAGTGTTTCACGTGAAACTACAGATTTGTTGCCGTTATCGCAGCGGAAACAAAACGAATGTTTCACATGAAACATTCGTTTTGTAACCCACTTCTCCTTCCACGTGTCACTACATATTGTGGCTTTTCCAGAAGAACCCACAATTCTCTCATTTGCCCTCTAAAGTCAGATGTTCCCTGTTTTGGGGCAAAACACATCTCGTCCTTGTCGAACAGGATATATTATCCTGCAAGGGGAATGTAGCTCTGCAGACGAAGCAAGAGGGAATGCTCAGCGCAATGCGGTACCAGAGGGACAACGTATTGCTTAGCCGGTGAACTCAGATTGAGCAGCTCATTAAAACCATGGGCATCTCATTCATCAGACCCTGTTTTGCGGAACAACAACCAGCGTACGTTGCTGGAGTTTTTCCGTTCTTCGGAAGATCAGATTTGCCGTGCCGTCCATATTTTGCTCGCAGCAAAGCACAAAATAAGGTGGTTTATAACTATCTAGTCACAATATATAGTAAAAACGGGTCGAAATATCGGATTCGGAGCTTTTTTGTTCACTTTTCTCTGAGAATTAGATTGGTCCTTCGAACATAATAACACCACCCTTCAGCAGAAGGATCTTGCCGGTTGCTTTACTCGAAGCATCAACGTCAATAACTGCAGCCAGGGACCATACCCATTTTGCCTTCCGGATATGCATTATACTGCTCACTTCCGTCAGGATTGCTCACCCCATAAGCTTTACTTATAGTATAAGTCGATTGTTTTTCCCTTCAACGCACTGCTTCTCCTTATTATTCTGCTGTTGCACAATAACATCAACAAATCAGGTATTTCGCAGACGTCTTTCTTAATGATCCAATCTTTGCCCCTTTTCGATGAAATAATGCTTGCTTTTTCGTCAGCAACATGTTAAAATCTATTTCCGCTAGTAAATAGAAACCCATAGGAGGAGGTGGCAAAGACTAATGCCGAATATCAAATCAGCGAAAAAGAGAGATGCAAAATCCAAAGCACAGAGATTGAAAAACCGCGCAGAGAGAACTCAGTTGAGAACTGCACTTAAAAAGTTTGATGTAGCAGTTGCTGAAGGCAATAAAGATGCAGCCGTCGAGTCCTACAAGAGTGCAGTCAAA
>JAEIGA010019234.1_pt1 | contig 10416 bp, 7 predicted proteins | sample 9270691 | NCBI WGS metagenome assembly JAEIGA01 (sample SAMN17057246, study PRJNA624740) | gut metagenome | biome: biome; isolation source: fecal sample | host: Bos grunniens | place: China: Xizang | collected 2019
ATTCAGCACGGCGAGTCTTATAGTCATCATCATTGCGACGGTGCTTAATCTCTGAAATGTCTGTCTTGTTTGCATCGGGGTCACCCTCTGCAACCCATGCCTCATGTTGGCTACGGGCTTTAGGATGACGGCAATCAATGGCCTTTTGAATCAATTTAAGAGCACGATCGCGACGACCCGTGGCATCCTCTTGGAGCGCTGCGCGGTAAAGACCTTCTGCAACACCCAGCTGGCACTTCTTGCGAAGTCCTGCCAAGGTAGGCGAAGCATTCAAAAGTTTCATAGCCAATGCATAATGACGAGCGGCTTCTTGGAATTCTTCGTCAAGCATGCACTTATCGGCTTCTTTAATCTCGCGCTCCGCCTGAAGCTTGAACGCCTTAAACCTCAACTCCTGCGTCTTCTTGAGAGTGTCGATAAGCTGCGCATCCTCAGGAGTCCTACCGTCATCAACCGACTCTGCAGGAACAGGTTTTGCCGCGGCAGGCTTTTCTGCATTCGCTTCTGCGTCAAGCTGATCAAGAAGATTGATTACATCCGATTTAGGCTCCTCGGTCTTCTTCTCAGCCGATGCATCTGCATTTGCAGGCTCTGCAACAGGTTTTGCCTCACCTTCCTTTTCTTCTACCTTAGCAGGAGCCTCAGCAGGCTTCACTACTGCAGGCTCTTCGGCCTTTTTATCTTTTGCTTCAGCCTTGGCAGGCGTTTGAACCTCGCCACCAAGATCGTTCAAAAGATCATCAAGATCATCCTGTGCAAATGCATTATAGCCAGCAGCGACAATTGCCGCTGTTGCACCGAGAGCTACGAAATTCCTTATCGTCGTCATCTTTACCATAACACTCCTTGAGTTTATCGGATATATTATAAACTTTTTTCTTTTACTGTTCAAGTGCTTCAATAGCCCGCACTCGACCAGAAGTCTCGTTGGCTATAACAACCGAGGCGCTCTTTTTACCGCCTTCGATTTTTTGTACCTTGTAATTAGTCCCCTTAATATTAACCATCTGCCCCTCGACAACCTTATACTCTTCATTGCCAGCACGATTCAATACCAATGTCGCCTGAACATCAGTAGGCGTAGACTTTGCGCCAAGGACAAGCTTAATAACCTTGCGATCTGTCTTTCTTAAAAGCGTAACCTCGTCGGCCTCGACTTTTCTTGTCATTCCGCCAGGCATTTTTACAGAACGGAACTTGCGCTCAATGCCCTTAACAATAAACCCGGTCTTGCCAATTTCTTCACCTTCAAGAGCAAAATAATTACCGCGATCATACTCATTCTCACGGCCTGGCTCTTTGAAATTGTAACGAAGCTTATCGCCAGCCTTATACGCGTTAACAAACTGTAAACGCGTATATTCCTGCTTCAAAGGAAGGCGCAGCGTCAACGAGTCAATATAATCGGGGTGCGACTTCGCATCAGAAGGATCGGTCTTGGCAACGCATTCCTCAATATTAGTGAAGCCGTCAGAGTCCTTGTCGGCATCGGCATCTGCGACAGCAGGATCAAGTCCGTTCTTCTTTTCGTACTCGTCTGTCATTCCATCGCCATCTGCGTCAACAACCACCTTGATTTCACTCGTTTGCTTCGCTCCGCAATAACGGCAATTGGCATCGCCATAAGGAATCGGCCTGCCGCAGCCAGGCTTAGCAGAGCCCTCGGGCGTTGAGCACGAAACTCGAAGCTCCGAAGCAAGAAAACTTTTCCTGGTGGCCGAAACTTCAGCTATCGACAACGGCGCACCGGCCTTGTCAAAAATAGACTTGTATGATGCAACATCAAAATCGTCCTTCGGCTCCGCTACCGATGAAGAAGATGACTGATACGCAATCTCTTCTTCACCGGTTAAGACAAAGTTCATGACAATCACCAACACGAGCACAAGGATGCCGCCAACAGCAGCGAGCTTGTCCCACTGCGACTTCATAAAGTCACCATCTGACTTACGCACGCTCATTTACTTTCCTCCTTCGCCATAAAAAGCATCGAGGTTATCTTCATTGTAACAACAAACGGCTCAACTGTCGCAGGATCGGTGACGAGCTTTTTGCCGCGATTTGCCTCTTCCTCCGCCTTCTTTTCAAGCAAGGCTTTCTTTTCACGCTTAGACTTACCCTTGCCGCCTTCAGCGCCTGTGCCTTCACCGAGCGCTTGAATGAGGGCATCCGTAGACTGAGCAAACTTAAGAGAGTCTACTACGAAGAAGCGCTTATCTGCCGCCAACGCATTTATAACACTACTAAGCGCTGATGGAGAAGCGATAAACTCAATCTCGTATGACTCTTCTTGGCAAGGATATTTAGCGATCTTTTCGCCGGCAGGCTTTCTGTCGTTTGAGCGTGAACGCCAATTACGAGGCTTTTCCTCCTCCGCTGCAACAGCCTTTGTAAGGACCTTGACACCTATCATCTCTGTCGCGCGGGACTGAAGAAGAATCTCTGTGATTCTTTGCACATCACACCAACGGCGATAGAGAAGCGGCACATCTTTCTTGCTCGGAACGGTACCCTTAATGTAATCAGAGAACGAGCCAAATCCAAAATCCTGCTTGACGATTTTTCTCGCAACGTCTGCCGGAAGCTTCTTGAATCGCTCGGCACTGTCATGCATCAATTTCTGAAGAGCATCGGCAGTTGGAATCTCGGAAAGAGCATAACCGTTAGTAACAGTATCATATGCCTTTTGCGACATCTCCTTGAGCACTGCAAGATTTTCCTTATGCTTATTGCCCGCCTTACGAGTTAACGCACGATTCTCATCGCAAGCAGCCTTATTGTCTGCCAACTCGGACTTAAGCTCATCTATCGTAGATCCGCCTAACCAAGCAAGCACGAACAACGCTGCGGCAATCACCGCACCCGTGCCGCCAATGACGGCCATAGTCAATTGATTTTTATTCATTTGTTCACGGCTCCTTAAACTGGAGTTTCAAAACGACTTCCTGCAAACATCCATCTTTACCATATGCAGGCGCGCTCGGAGTTTCAATTCCGCCATCCTTGAACGCGCCAGTTTTCTGGAGACGCTCACGAATAATCTTTTGAATTGTATCACCGCTCGATTCTTTAGAAAGTGCCTCTGCCCTATCTTTCCAAATGCGAACCACCACTTCGGAAACAGTGACAAAAGTCTCGGCTTCTGGCTGATTTCTCATGCGAGCACGACGCTGCGCATTAGCATCTGGCTTGGGAGCTTCTACCTTAACACGCTTTTCTTCCCAGCGAGCAATCCACATATCGGGCTCGAGAGCCTGACGTAACGCATTAAGGCGAGCGGCATACGAATCACGGCGGCTAATCCTTTTTGAAAGCTCGCCCGCAGCATTCTTCTCGCTCTCAAACGCATCGCGTTGCTTTTGATTGTAATCTCTATTACCTTCAAGTTCTGTACGCTTTGCCTCGTACGTAGCATTCTCTTCTTCAAGCGCGGAAAGCTCACCTCTTTGAACAACAAACCAAAGAGCGCCCGCTGCCGCAAAAGCCGCTGAACCTATAGCCACAAAAGGAATGCGAGCAGCCTCCTTCTTCGCGGCAATTACAGACGGAGCCTGAAGATTAATTGATATTGCTGCCTTGCCGGATACATGAAGAGCCAAGCCTGCAGCAACAGCAAGATACACCGAATTGGTTGAAGCCACTTCTACATCAATTGATGACGCACAACCCACCAAATCAAATGGCTTAAGATACGCCGCTTCAATCTGAAGAGAATCCTCAAAAAACTCACTAATCTGCGGAAGAAGAGCAGTACCGCCTGTAATATAGATTTTGACAGGTGTTGAACCATGCTGCTGACTGCGGTAGAAATTAACGGAGCGCGTAATCTCGGCGTGAAGACGGGTCATAACCGAACGACACACCTTCGAGACACGGTCAAGAGTCTCATCCTCGTCCTCCGTTACACCGCCCATCGAAACATAGGCATTTGCACACTTATATTCTTCGGCTTCATCAAGCGTGCAACCCAGTACCTGCGCAATTTCCTTAGTAAGCGTATTGCCTGCCACGGGAATTGCACGGTTATAAATCTTCTCGCCCTCAATAATAGACAAAGAGGTTGTCTTAGCTCCAATATCAAGAAGTATTGAACACTCTCCGCTATAAGACGGACTTGCCTGAAGTAAATTGATAAGCGAAATCGGCGCAACATCAACAATCTCAGGGTCAAAGCCGGCGGACTTGACGGCCTCAACGATTGACTCAATCTGCTCAACCTTTGAGGCAACAATCATTACCGATTTATCGCCGTTCTCCGTTTCACCAAGAATCTGGCTATCACAAACCATCTCATCAATCGGGAATGGAATGTTCTGCTCGATTTCATAACGGATAAGAGTGTTGAACTTCTCCTGCCCGCCCGCAAGGGGAATCGCCGCACAACGCAAGAACGCCATTTGACCGGAGATAGAAAGCGCCACCTTACCGGGACGCATCGAATGCTCGCGCATTATCTCATGAAGCGCCGGAGTTAAAATCGCCGCAGCATTGCCAGAATCGAGGCTCGCTGCAAGGCGAGATGTCCCGTAGTTTAAAAGTACTGGCACTTTGCCGCCTACGTCAAACTCGGCGAGAGTCACCGTAGCAGCGCCAATATTCAGAGTTAGAATTTTTTTTCCCATAATAAAAACCGTTTAATTATTAGATCACTTACTGAGCAATCATCTCATAATCGTTGGGATTGACAAGAGCCCAAAGCGTCTTAGAGCGATCGACAAGGCCCTGGCGGCGCTCAATCATAGGCTCGCCGTTCTGCTTGGCATCCATAACCTTGGTATCCTTCCACCACTCGGTGTGAGATTTGATTCCCTTAATTTCACTTGCGCTATCTCCGGCAAGCATTTCACCTTCGGGACTCGTGATTACAAGACCAATTGCCTTGGGCTCGCCATAGCGCTCGAGATAGGAGGGTGGAAGGCACACGCAAGCGGCGTGCGAACCCTTAGGGACATTAACATAACTTACAGTAGTTGAGAAATACGAATAAGGTGCGATTTTTTCCTTATCGCCCTTTTGACGCTCTGTGGCTGTAGACGTCTCAAGCAGAACATGCCAAGTAAACACAAGACGATCTGTCCACGGCATATCTGTTTTGTACTTAGATTCAAGAACAATCCACTTGCGCGGCTTAGTATAGCAAGGACCAATAACGGAAGCACCCTGAATTGTCGGAGCGCTCAAAGTAGAAACACGGCCAACCTTGGGAAGCTGTTCAAGCACAACGCCTGTCCGGCTTGATGAAACGGATGATGAATCTTGAGATTCAACCCTTACTCCAGCGGTGCGCGTACCTGCACTGCGGCGACGGGTAATCCCTTGGGCATCTGCAACAGTAGCAACGAAAACACCCGCAAGGGCAGTCGCAATAACTACAAGACTTTTACTCATATTCATTCCTCCTTAATTTTAAAGCACTTTCATTTTTGGCAAATCTTGAATATCAACAATGCCGACAACACGCCCAGATTCATCGCAAACTGGCAAATCGTCAATTCGCTTCTTCTCAAAAACCTTAAGCAAATCTGATGCATAAGCATCGTCACGGACAAACATTGGAGAATGCGTCATCACGCTTGATACTGCCGAACGAAGAAGCGCGGCCGCGTCTCCCGCCTCGCTCATCATACGACGAAAATCTCCGTCTGTAAAAATACCAAGAAGCGAACCATCGCCATCGACAACTACCGCAGAACCGCTTTTTGCGCGCGTCATGGCCATAAGAGTATCAGTAACGCTCTCTGTCGGGGAAACCGACGCAAGACGCTCTCCCCTCCGCATAATGTCAGAGACTTTCATCACAAGAGCTCGACCTATCGCCCCCGCGGGATGGTTCATCGCATAATCACGAATAGGAAACTGCTGAGCATCTATGAGAACCATAGCGAGTGCATCGCCCATTGCCATCGTGGCAGTCGTCGAATTGGTTGGCGCCATCCCAAAGGGGCAGGCCTCGCGACCGCAAGGAATCTCGAGGTGCAAATCGCTCATTTCAGCTAACGACGACTTGGGATTGCCCGTCATGGAAACAATCTTCAGCCCATGGCGACGAATAGCGGGTATAAGACGAAGCACCTCTTCCGACTCGCCGCTAAATGACAACGCAATAAGCACATCCTTCGATGAAACCATTCCAAGGTCGCCATGCATTGCTTGAACTGGATTAAGAACAATGGAACGTATACCTGTTGACGCAAAAATCGCACTCATCTTTTCGGCGATGTGCAAATTCTTTCCAACACCGGTTACTACAACAATCCCGCCGTTAGCAGAACAAGCTAAGAGCATATCAATAGTTGACGAAAATGTCGCACCGAGCGAATCACGAGTACGCTCAAGCCCTTCGATCTCAACATCGAAGACTTCTTTCGCTCGTTCTATCATTTTCTCGTGCGTCATTCTCAACAATCAATATGCTATCAGTTTAACAAATCAATAATGTTCACTCAACTGTTTAACTTACTCTGACTCTGTAGAAGCGTCACCGCAACAGTGCCAACAATATCTTCCGCGGAACAACCGCGCGAGAGGTCATTCATTGCCTTTGCCAATCCCTGAAGATTCGGACCGATAGCCTCGGCGCCGCCCAAGCGTTGAGCAATCTTGTAACCAATATTGCCCGCCTGAATATCGGGGAAAATAAACACATTCGCATTACCGTGAATTTGACCGTTGGGATTTTTAAGCTGCCCTACCGAAGGAACAATTGCCGCGTCAAACTGCAACTCTCCATCCATCTTAATTCCGGCCTGTTCAAACTTTGGAGCTGCTAATTCTGCCGCCTTTTGGACCTTTTCGACAAGCGGACCACCGGCCGAACCCTTGGTAGAATATGAGAGAAATGCGACTCGAGGTTCGTTGCCTGTTAAATCGCGATATGTACAAGCCGTCGCCAATGCTATATCAACAAGTTGTTCACTCGTAGGATCGGGAATAACAGCGCAATCACCAAAAGCAACTACACTATCACCTGAAGGAGTAGGAGATTTCAAGTCCATGATAAAGCATGAACTGGCCGTCTTCACCCCCTTCTCTGTTCCAAGCGTGTGAAACGCCGCGCGAAGCATATCGCCAGTAGATGCTATTGAGCCAGCAACAAGGCCATCAACCCTTCCAAGCTTGACCATCATACCGCCAAAATAAATTCGCTTTGTACGAAGTGTCTTGCTTGCAGATTCAAGATCTATCAATTTCTGCTTCTCTGCGGGCTTCTTAGACTCCTTGGCATTCCAAGACTCAAGAAACGCCGCCTCTAACTCGGCATCGCCCTTAGTATAATCTATTACTTGAATTCCGCGTGCAGTAAGTGACAAACCTGCAGACGCTTCGGCAACAGCAATTTCCTCGGGCGTTCCCAAGACTATAGGCTTACAAATCTTGCGATCTACACACGCACAGGCAGCGGTCACAACGCGTGCATCCATACCCTCGGGAAGCACAACCGTACCATTAAGACGTGAAGCCTTTTCAATAATTGTCTGAATAGCATTCATATCGTTTACTCTGCTGAAAGAACGCGAACGGTATCACGCGCAATCATCAACTCCTCGTTCGTAGGGATGATTACTACTGGAATTTTTGATGCCTTAGTTGAAATAACTGCAACCTGACCACGAACCTTATTGGCTTTCTTATCAAGCTTAATACCAAGCGCACCAAGTCGGTTCACAATTCTTTCGCGTACTTCGGAGGAATTTTCACCAATGCCGCCAGTCATTACAATTGCATCAGCGCCGCCGATAACAGTATTGTACGCACCGATATAAAGAGCCATTCTGTATGCAAGCATCTCAAGAGCGAGCTCTGCCATCTTCTCGCCATTTTTCGCCATGCTAACAATATCACGGCAATCGCTTGAGCCAGTAAGAGCCAACAACCCGGACTTCTTATTCAGAAGCGCATCCATCTCGGCGGGGGTCTTCTTCTCAGCCTCCATAATGGAGAGCACTGCCGCAGTATCAATGTCGCCGCAACGCGTACCCATAATAAGGCCGGCAAGAGGAGTAAGACCCATAGTCGTGTCGATGCACTCACCGTTTTTAACAGCAGCAAAAGAAGAACCATTGCCCATATGGCATGTGACAAGGTTCAATTTTGACAAAGGTTTCTTAAGAAACTTTGCCGCCTCTTGCACTATAAACTTATGAGAGGTACCGTGGAAACCGTATTTACGGATACCCATCTTCTTATAATACTTGGGATCGATGGCATACATAGCAGCACAATCCGGCATCGTCTGATGAAATGCCGTGTCAAACACTGCAACATTGGGTACACCCTTGAAGATTTTTTCGCAGGCTTCAATGCCACCAAGATTTGGCGGCATATGAAGCGGACCGAATTTAACAAGCTTTTTGCATTCAGCCATGACCTTCTTGGTCATTTTAACAGAGTCCTTGAATATCTCTGCACCATGAAGCACGCGATGACCGATAGCATCAATATCATTCGGATTTCCAAGTTCCTCAACTACCTGCTTAAGAGCTTCGGTGTGATCCTTTGGTCCACCGCACCCTATGCGCTCGACAAGACCTTTCGCCAAGCGCTCGCCCTTCTTCATGCTGAAGAGCTGGTACTTAAGGGAACTTGAACCCGAATTGATTACTAATACCTTATCAATAGCCTTCTTCATTTTACATTCATCCATTTACTCTGTTACAACAACCTTGAAGAATCCGCTTGAGCCCTTGCCAAGACCGCCGATATCGATTGTCTGGGCCGTAGAGCCTACGGTAATCTTCTTAACAGCGGCAGCAGTCCACGTGGCTTGTGCGAGTGACTCCTTGTAATAGACTGTGCATGTAACCGTCTTTTCAGAGGCGCCGACGAGCGGGATAAAGCCAAAGCCGTTCATATTACCGCTTGCTGTATTGAGCGTACCTTCAACCGTAACAGCAACATTGCCGTTAGCGTCAAAGCCGACCGATGTAATCGTTACAGACTCGACTTCGCTTGCAACCGCGATTGAACCGTTGGGCATAACCGAGATGTCTCCGGGATTATAACCGAGGGCGAGAGCGGTCATACCAGGTGAGGCGAACGCTGTCATAATGTAATTATTGTAAGCATCGGTCTGAACCTTACCGACAACGGAGGTTGCAAGTACATTAGCAAGCTGCTTGTTGATTGCGAGCGAATTGACAAGCGTACCGTCAACATTGTTTGCACCATTGTCGAGCTTGCCGCCATTGTTGACAATCTCCCAAGCATCAGGCAAGCAGTTGCCGTTGGTGTCAACATCTTCAAGATAGATGTCAAACGGCTTTTCGAACCCGTTGCGATCGGTAACTTCAAGAGCGATAGGCGTAAAGGGCCTTGTGCCAGGCTTTCCACGCCCGCAGTAGTAACCCCACGACTCAACTGCATCGCGCGTACGATTGCAGAGCTCTCCGACATTCAAGTCCGCATAAGCTCTCAAGTAGTAGCGACCAGCAGCAAGTCCATTGAGAACTGCGTTTGTGGGATGCATTACACCAGCCTCTGTTACAGAAGCAAGGTTTGTGACGACAGCACGGGCTGCAGGCATTCCACTGAAGTCGGGCGACTTGAACGCCTCAACAACAAACTCAGACGCACCAGCGACATTGGCGGGGCCAAAGTACTTAACGCACACGGGAACATTCGCATAGCCAGCGCCGACTGTAGGCGCATTCATGCGGAAGGTATAACCCTCTGTAGACCAAAGGTCGGTCCTAAACTTGGAGTTGTACATAGACACGCGCCATGTATAGCTCTTGAAGTTCTCAAGTGTATCGCCAATGTAGGCATCAGCCTCAAATGAGTAGACTCCGTCAAGATTACGTGCGGGCGCACGACGCTCTCCAGAATCCCAAACGACCTGAGCGCCGTCAAGAATCTGTACGCGGAATGCTGTATATGTATTAGCTCCGTCAGGCATCTTCCATGTGAATGTAGGATGCGAATCAAATATCACCGCATTCTCTGCACCAGGAGCGATAGACACCGGTGTTGGGCGTGCTGACTCAGCATCGAAGCGACGAACTGTGCAGACTGCATAGTAATTGTTCGTCTCGCTAAGATCAATCTCGCCATTGCCGAATACGATTGAATATGCAACCTCAACAGGGTCAATACCCTTCCTATTAAAGGCAGGAAGTGCTTCCGATGCGAAGGTGTTCCAATCAAGATCGAGCTCTCCAGACTTGAGAATATCACCCTCAAAGAGGAAGCTGCGATTGGAGAGATTAAGAACACCGTCAAATACCACCGTAGCAGGCGCGCCAACACCCCAGACAGGATATCCGTTAACAAGGGTGCGGAGAACTCTCACGCGCTGATAGTTAGCACTTCCAGGAGCATTGCTTGTAGGCGGAACTGTATCGCCAGACTCGCTACCCCACACATCATTGCGATCGGTTGCGCCAGTCACCAAATCAGCACGTGTAATGATTACTGACG
>JAEIGA010019235.1_pt1 | contig 10416 bp, 3 predicted proteins | sample 9270691 | NCBI WGS metagenome assembly JAEIGA01 (sample SAMN17057246, study PRJNA624740) | gut metagenome | biome: biome; isolation source: fecal sample | host: Bos grunniens | place: China: Xizang | collected 2019
CAGTTAGCGGAACGACTAATGCTGCGCCTACATTTAGAATATTAGCAAAAGCAGACCTACCTGTACTTGGTATATCTGATATAACAAATCTTAAAGATACTCTCGATAATAAAGCAGAAAAGGATCACTTACATGATGAAAGATATTTAAAATTAACTGGAGGTACTTTAAGAAATGATAATAATACGACAGGTAATATTCTTGTAGTAGATAATAAGACTAGAACTCCTTATATTACTCTTCGTAAAATTGACTCTTCTAGTACATCTGTTTCTGAAGTTTATTTTGGGGGATCAAGTGATATTAATAATCGAGCATTTATACAGGCTGGTATTGCTACTTCAGGAAAATATTCTGTATTTTACCTATCAAGTGATGCAAGTCTTACATTAAATGAGAATGGATCTAAAACTTATAATATACTAAGTACAAAAAATTCTGGTATATCCTACAAAACAGGTACTCTTACCGGAACTACTACTGTAAGCACAAAAGATTATACTATTACTTTAGGCGGTAGCTCTACAGTTCAGACTATTTCTGTACCCCAATATAGTCTAGATATTGATGGTTCATATCATTTTAGTCCATCTGAAACAGAAATAAGTAGTTCAAGCTTAAATACAGATCATCTTGCAAAAGGCGTTTCTATCAAAAGAGGCTCATGGAGTTATGCAAGCAATGGATATGTAAAAGTAACTACTTATTCAGATTCATCAAATTCTACAGTAGATTTAAATAGCTATATAGATCTAGCAGGGTGTACTGTAATGAAAATTGGTACAAGTAGTGCTTATACTCAATTATTTATTACTGCACCTACTCAGAGTAACTCTCCATCAGCTGCTTCTACTACAGGACAAATATTTTATTATATAAATAATGGAAGTGGTTATAGTCCGACTTGGTACAGAGTATTAAATCATAGGAACTGGAAAGATTATTGTGCTGCAAAAGTACATGAACATTCAGGGTATTTACCAGTACACTCCTATAGTTATACATCAGGTTGTCTTATAGAGACTGATATTACAGCAGAAAAAAATTCAATGGTAACTTTTAGAATTGAAGGTAATACATACGGTTATTCCGGAAATAAAGGTGATATTGGGTTATTGACTGTAGGTAACTTTTATGACTATGCAGATAGTACTAGTGCAATGCTTAATCCTGGTGCAGTGCATTTAGGATGTGATTTTGGGGATATAACTGCTTTTATATATAATAATAAAGTATATTTGTGGTTTAAACAAGTACGTGACTATCAAACTTTTTTCGTTACCGTAATGTCTGGTAATAATTCTGGATCATCTAAGAATAGGGTCGTAAAAATATCCAATGCAAGTATTCCTTCTTCTGGTGTAAAAAAGAAAACTGTCATTACTCCAAAAAAAGTTTCTTTGGCGGGCCATATTCACTCTATTTCTGATATTACAGACCTACAAAGTGTTCTTGACAAGAAAGCAGATAAAGGACATAAACATACTATATCTGAGGTAACTAATTTACAAAGTACTTTAGATAATAAATCGAATATAGATCACGTTCACACTAATTATCTTCCGTTATCAGGAGGTACTATGTCTGGAACCATAAAATTTCCAAATGATCATGGTCTTACCGATCCTGATGGTGATGGAATTATCGCTAAAGTAACTAGTGGAGGAGGTTGGTCAGGAGTAAATACTACTTCAGTCGTTGTAGGTAGTACCTCTTTTCCGACAGTACTTAGAACAAGCTCAAATAACTTATACCATTATCATACAGGAAATGGTAAAAGATATTTAGTTCTTGATGAATATAACTATACTTCTTATTGTGCGGAAAAAGTGCATTCTCATACAAATTATGCTAGTACTATAAAAGTTGGTTCTACTAGCTATAATGTATCGAATAATATAGCATCTCTTCCTGCATATCCTACTTCATTGAAAAATCCTTATTCTTTAACTATAAAGACAAATGGAACAACTGCAGTTACTTACGACGGAAGTGAAACAGGGTCCGTTAATATTACCTATTCAAATGTAGGTGCAGCAGCCGCAAGTCATAATCATAATAGAATAATAACTGAAGGAGATAATAGATCTGTAGCAACAAAACCAAACGATTATTCAAATAATCTCATATTTAAAGGGTTAAAAAATAATAGTACAATTAATTCTCCGTCAGGGGATACTTATAGCTATTTATTTGGCTTAAGAGGTTGGGCAGAAAGTTCTGGCGGATATTCACATGAAATAGCGTTTAATAATTCTGGAATAAATGTAAGAAGAGGTGCATCTACTTCTTGGGAAAGTTGGTATAAGGTGCTTACATCAGAAAATTCCAGCGTATCTTTAAGTGGTTCTACATTAACTGTAAAAATTAATGGAACATCTAAGTCATTGACTAGTAGTAGTTATTCAGCTGGAACAGGAATTAGTATTTCTTCATCTACAATATCTAATTCTGGAGTAAGATCAGTATCTACTAGCGGAAATTATCTTAGAGTAAATACAGGAGGTACTAATAATGATTTAATTATTCCTTATGCAAGTGTTTCTGAATATACGACAAGACTTTCTTGTGGGTCAATATCTAACTTGAATTCACCTTCTTGGAAAGATAATGGTATTTCTGTAGATTTGTTTATTGGGTCTGCATCAAATAAACCATATTCGGGAAATAATGCTAATGGTGTTATTAATTTTAGTTTTGGTAAGCACAGCACCTCCAGTTATTATGGATTTCAATTAGCACAAGCCAATGCTGCTAATGGATCTGAAAGGCTCTATTTTAGACAGGCAACTGGTGGATCATCTTCTACTTCATCTTGGAGTGGTTGGAAAACTATTGCTTTTACTTCCGATATTCCTGCATCTGTGACTCTAGGAAAAGTGACTTTGACTGGGGCAGTGACAGGATCAGGAAGTTTTAGTAGTGGTAGTGTATCTATTAAGACAACTTTATCTACTTTATACTTACCATTAAGTAATACAGCTGATGTTACTGTATCAAATAGTCAAAAAGGTGTAGTAAATTTTGATTCATCCAATGGCACTGAAACAGGTATTAGATTACACTTGAAAGGTGCTAATTATGGTGGATTATGGGCAGGAACCCCAAATAGTAACAGTAATTTGAAGGGTATTTATATGTTTTGTGCAAACACTAATAATATATTAGGACTTAGTATTAATGATACAAGTGCACCATATTTTTATAAAAATACATCATCTTCTACTATTCCTGCAGGAAAATATAACTTACTACATACTGGAAATATCTATTATACAGCAAGTTCTAGTAATCGGTACCCTATTGCTGGATGTACTTCAGGAAAACAAATTGCATATTATTCATCAAGTGCAGCAACAGTTAATCCATATTTAGGAGAAATTAGAGCATCTTGTATGACTATTAATTGTTCTAGTTCCATTACTACGAGTTATGCATTTAGTGTGTCACACTCAAATGGATCAATGTATGCAGGTACTACTGGAAATTATACGGCAGCATATTTCTCTAATCCAACTGCCTCTGGGTATTCTCAAGCAACTGTATATGCAAGCTGTAAAAATTCTTCTGCATATGGCCTCTGTACAAATGGTATCGTTAGATGTGTGAAAACTGAATCATCTTCCGATAGAAGACTAAAAGAAAATATTCAAAACTTATCTGATCAAAATGATTTAATTAAGTTAATGGATAATATTAATTTTGTTTCTTTTAATTTTAAAGATGATGAAAATAAGTCTAAGCAATATGGATTTATTGCACAAGATATTCAACAATATTATCCTGAATTAGTAAGTGGAACAGGAGAAGGAGAGTATTTAAGTCTTGATTATAATTCTTGTCTTATTCTTAAGATTGCAAATTTAGAACGTAAAATTAAAGAATTAGAAAATAGATTATCTAAATCAGAAATATAAAAAGAAAAGAGAAGGGAAATTTCCCTTCTCTTTATTTATTTTTCAATACTTCTATTTCTTCTTTTAATTCTTTAATTTTTCTTTCAAGATTTGCTATTTTTAGTATTAAACAAGAATTATAGTCAAGATTATAATAACCAGTTACTGTATCATATCCAACAACACTTGGGAAATATTTGTATACATCCTGTGCAATAAGACCATAAGATAACTCATTTGACTCTTTTTTTCTAAAAGAAACTAGATCAAAATTATCTACAAGTTTTACTATATCATCTTGTTCAGATAATTTATTTATATCATATTTTAATCTTCTATCTGATGGTGTTGCATGCGCAGCTGCCTGTACCCAACCATTTGTATTAATGGCACAACCTCCTGTTCCAAGTCCCCCACTTTTTCCAACCTTAATTTCAAGCGTAGCATAACTACTAGAAGATTGAGTATGTTTACTAGTAAGTAATAATACGTTATAATAATTACCAGTACTTGTTGATTCAATTCTTGCAGTTGTAGCATTAGAACTACTTGAATTAGATACACTGAAACTATATGAAGTATTTGTAGTTATTACTAAACCCCCAGATCTCATTAGACCAGTCGAAGGATTTATGGTAAGTCCACTACTTTTATAGATTAGTGCTTTATTTGTAGTGTTATATCCAATTAATGGATAATCAGTATTTGTTGTGCTTGTAGTTGCTATATTTCCCCAAGTAGGTCCACTAGTAGCACCCGAAGATACTAAAATTTGTCCAGAACTACCTACACTAGTAGGAGCATAGATTGGAGTAGTATCTGTAGTTATAGAAGAATAGACAGTCCATTTGCTTGCATTTATACATATATTTCTTGTAGTTGCAGCAGCATAGCTATGTGTATGGCTTTTTGCAGCATATACACTATCCATCTTACCTTTCATATAACTATATAATGCACTGACAGGTCTTCTATGATATGTAGTGGTTGATGTACCTCCTCCGGCATACTGTGCTACGTAAAAATCTTTATCCACCGGAGCTGAAGTTCCTTCAGATAATGCATTAATTAATGCGTTACAAGCATCTTGTAATGTTGTCTTGCCGGTACCTCCTCTAGCTACAGCTAATGTTCCAGAAGTAATATCTGCAGCACTATGAGTATGGCTAGATGATGCATATCCAGAGTGAGAGTGACTTTTTGCAGCACACCACGTGCTCCAGTTATTTTCGTGTAATAGCTTATAGACTGTACTACCATTTCCCATATATGCTACAGGAGTATCAAGTGCATTAAACCCTAACCATCCCCATACCGTACCTCCACTATTTTTATAACAAATAGCTGAGGCAGATCTCTGTATATTTAGTGTCCCAGTAATAGTTCCTCCAGATAACGGTAAATAACTGTGAGTATGATCTTTAGCTGCATACCCAGAATGAGTATGATCTTTGGAAGCACAGTATGAAGTATAGTTTCCTGAGTCTATGTTTACATATGATCCTCTACAATATATTCCAGTTGTATTTGTGTACCCTAAATACAATCCACTTCCTGCTGCACTAATAGATATGTTACCGTTTGCATGGTTTACAATAGTATTATAGTAAGTTCCACTATACTTTGCCTGTAATACAGTAGAAGCAGTTGACTGAATAGTACCAGTCATTATACCTCCTGATAATGGAAGATAAGAGTGTGTATGTGACTTAGCTGCACAGTAAGATGAACAGTTATATTCATCAAGAATTAAATATCTTTTACTATTTTCATCATTATAATGATACAAGTTATCTCCACTAGATCTTACTACTGTAGGAGAATATATACTACCTACTATAGAAGATTTAGTACTTGTACTATATGCTCCAGTGAATGTACCTGAAGTACCGTATGCAAGTATAGCTGATCCTGTTGTACTAGATATATAGGAATTATTATCGGTGATGTATAGTACTCCCGTCATAGTACCGCCCGACAATGGGAGATAGCTATGGGTATGCCCTACATTTGATTTATTGTCAAGTGAACTCTGTAAATTAGTTACCTGAGCAATAGTATGAGTATGGCTTTTTGCAGCATAGTCATGTGTATGACTCTTAGAAGCACACCAAGAAGAATAATTTGAAGAAGTTAATATAGTTTGTTCTGTAAAACTTCCATAAGATATTCCAACATAATATGGAGTGCCATAATGAGCTACAAAGAAACCTCCATAGGGAGTATCATTATACCCAGTGAGGAAATATCCAAAATATTGAGACCCATTGCCGTGTGCAGCAGAATAATAAGATATTAACTTATTTCTTGGAATAGAAGACTTATTTGATGAGAAATAGTTTTTAAGTACTGTTCCATGATTACTGGTATTATCACTTATCGAGTCCGTATAAACACTAATTGCCGGCCCACCTGCTGAAGATGATCCTGCATAATTATGGGTATGACTTTTTGCGGCACACCATGTACTCCAATTACCTTCATGAAGTAATAAACTATTCCCCCATTTAATATCAGAGGAAGTAAATCTTAGATTGTATAGGCTATCATAAGATGTGCCACATCCAATATAGGCATAGGTTATTCCATTAGAAGAGCTTCCTGTAGTATAACTACCATATGCTCCTATAGAAAACTTTGTTTTACCATCTACTTGAATACTAGCCAAAGATCTTGCCCAACCAGAAGAACTGGTGAAAGTAAAGTTACGAATAAAAGGAGCAGTATCATATTGTCCATTCATTATGATGGATCCAGTAATATTTCCACCGCTTAAAGGGATATATGAGTGAGTATGTCCTGTAGCTGATGCACCAATTTCTGATAGTGTCCAAGATATATCTTTACTTCCATCTACTTTTTTGCCAGTATTTCCAATAGTTATCGTTCTTTCCTTACCCCAACTACTTGTAGTAATATCACTAGTGCCATTAAAAGAAGTTCCATTAATAGTTCTAGACGTAGCTAACTTAGAGGCACTGGCTGCATTTCCAGAAAAAGTGTTTCCATATACTGTCCCCCAAGGATAACTTGAGGTACCGAGACTTACTGTTCCTGTTGTATACCCTGGATATACGCTATCACTAGTAACAACTAATCTAGAAGTTGTTCCATCATTCCCATTAATAGAAACAGCTAATGATCCTCCTGATGGTACTTTAAGATAGTTCCAACCTACTCTAGAGAATTCTATATGTGGACTAGATTCAGTACTTGATATTACATAACCTACTGCTTTTAATTTACCTGTACCATAATTGGCCAGTACTTTTGTATTGTAATAAACTTTATTGTCTGCAGCGGTAACTACTATACTTCTGTATACATCAGTGTTTCCGGTTATACAGACTACAGAATCAGCCGGTCCCCCATTTGATTGAGATCCTGCATAATTATGAGAATGGCTAGATGTAGCAAAATCTGAAACAGCTTTAGTTCCTCCACCACCTAAGAGAACATAGTTATTACTTGATCCTGATTTTACAAAAGTAGATGCAGTTACATTAGTTGCACTAATTGTTCCAACAACTTGAAGTGGGTGTGAAGGAGTAGTTGTACCTATACCTACATATTTTCCACTAGTAATTACCATAGCAGGAGAATCATATGAAGTTCCCCCATAATAAGTGTATGTAAGTACGTCTTTTGCCATTAATACTCCAGCTAATGTACCCAAAACGGACTCTCCACTATTTGTTTTTGCTGTGATTCCCATAGCAGATCCACCTGCAGAAGAACTATACATAGAAATATTTCCTGTAGTAGATATTTTTATTCCTCTACCATCTGTATCTCTTGTAAAAGTAATATTACCAACATCAGTCATATTACCTGATATGTTTTGTGGGATTCCATTAAGGAAATATGACTTTCCCCAAGCTGTAGCAGTCTGTGTAGTAAGTTTTTGTGCAGTTACTGCAGATCCTACAGATAAAGATGACTGACTAGTCCATTCAGGTGCACCTTTTCCTACAGATTTAAGTACATATCCTGAAGTACCTACAACAGTAGGTGCATAAATTGCTGCAGTATCAGTAGCTACTGAGGAATATACGGTATACTTTGTTCCATTAATTGGTATATTTCTTGATCCTATTTCTGGAATATCAGAAGTAAAAGCAAGAGTTTTCCAAGTAGAGTAACTTTTTCCGTCTATACTTGTTCTTACTTTTAGGCCATTATCTAATCGATAATGATCTGCTAAGAACTCCAAAGAAGAAGTAGATCCAGTTGTAGTAGAACTATTACTATCTATTCTACTAAGAACTGCAAGTAATCCGGAATAATCACTATACGTTACTCCATAAGTTCCACTATCTCTGGAAGTATATGTATTTAGTGTTGTTGAACTAATATTTCCCCTTTGAGAATAATAAAGACCTGATAAATGTTTTCCGTCAAGAGTATCGGAATTTTCAGAACTTTTTACCAGGTCATATATAGTGTCTTTTAATTTAATGCTCATGACGCTTTATAAAATTAAAATAATCAGAAAGGGAACTTTATAAAGTTCCCTTTCTGATTTCTATAGTTTCGTTTATTTTTTCATCGCACATTCCTGGCTTATTCCAGAAAATAGCTACCATATTATCTTCATCGGCATCAAGATTAACTACTCCAGGATATTTATGTATTTCATATTTAGGATATTTACAATGTCCATGAATACTATAAATACTTTTGTAATTTTTCTTGTATACTTTAGAAGAAAAAGATTTGTCGTAATTTTCCATATCACGATTGCCATAGGTTAAATTACCTATCATATAAAACCAAAGTTGTGATATATTTCGGAGTCCTCCATGAGTACAGATAAATGTCTGCGAACCTCTTTGAATAGTTACATACTCTTGAAGGTACGTATTAAGGTCCCTCAAAACTTTATTCAAATCATCTTGTTCAAAATACTCCTTCTGAGTGGTTCTAGAAAAATCAGTACAAAGATTTTTAAAGAAGCCTTCAGCTGATAACTTTGGGTACTTATAAAATCCACAATACCTACGTAAATGCATTTCATGATTTCCCTCAATAAGAAAAACCTGATTAGGGTATTTTCTTTTTAATCCAATAACTCTTTCAAGAACTTTTCTAGGAGCTTTCCCTCTGTCAATATAGTCACCATGAAACACGAGTATTTGATCTTGTTTTGGTTCAAGGTCTGAGATTAAGTCATATGCACCGTGAATATCTCCTACGTGAATTATTTCTGTATTTTCAGGTACATAAATTTTATTATTTTCTTTCTTTTCGGCCTCTTCAAAATACTTGTCAAGATCTTTCATTTCATTTATTTCTGGATACCCTAATCTAGGAGAATTCATGAAAGAATTGAAATAGGTATGAATTTTTTCAAGTAATTCTTCTTGTGTTTCTGGAATATATGAATAATCTTTTGTTGGATTACATATACGTTCTTTCCATTCGAGAATATCTGTGTGCGATATTGGAAAGACTTTTTGAAAGATTTTGTAATTATAGACATCAGCAAATGATTCAAGTTTTTTTAAATCTTTATTCTTAAGATTTTCTGCATCTACAACTACAAGACATCCTTTTCTCATTTTGTTATCTATAGCCTCTAAGAATTTATAACAGACTTCTCTTGGATCCATTCTGGATATTCTAGGGCCATATTTATCAACTTCTTCCATTGATCCACAAATCTTTTTTATAGAATCAATGGAAATTACATAATTTTCAATTTTTTCTTTCTTAATCCACTCTTTTCTAGTTGGACTATTAGTATCAATTCCTCTTAGTATTAGTAAAGTTTTCATAAAAAATCTTTCTTCTTATAGATTCCCTAAAGATAATTTCATCGAATTATTGAATGTCTCGTTAAGCTGAAAGAATGATTCCATTGCTGATTTAACATTTAAGTTACTATTGAAACAAGGAATACCATATTTAGTGCAATAATATTTTACTGTAGAGTATTGTGTATATTCAATTGGACAACGAATAATAGTTTTATTTACTTGTCCCGATGCTATCTGTCCACAAAGAATTCCTAAAGAAAATAATGGGGCAGGAGATTGAGATTTTTTCAGAAAATTGAAAAAACATGCATGTGCTCTTGCCATTGAGTCTAATTTCCAATCATTTACATTTACGAATTCTTGGTTTTTTAGATCTGGCATTGGATTTTGTGGTTTATATCTTGGATTATAGACTAAAAATCTAAAATTCTTATATCTTTCATCCCCAGTTTGAGGATTACATAAATTAGAAAGTCCTGTTATAAATTTTTGAGTCCAATCAAGCCCGTCATTGATGCTCATAGATCCGTCTAGATAAATAGACAAACAACTGTTCATCATCTCTTCTGTCGGTACATCTCCTACATTCAGTACAATTAAATTATTGTGAATTTGTTGCATAATAAAATAAATAATATTACAAAGATAAGGAATTCATGTGAAGGAAAAGACAAAAATGGGAACTTAAGTTCCCATTTTCTTTACAACATAATCTATTGCATTATCTTTGTTTTCGAAAAAATCTGATATAGCTACTTTAG
>JAEIGA010019236.1_pt1 | contig 10416 bp, 10 predicted proteins | sample 9270691 | NCBI WGS metagenome assembly JAEIGA01 (sample SAMN17057246, study PRJNA624740) | gut metagenome | biome: biome; isolation source: fecal sample | host: Bos grunniens | place: China: Xizang | collected 2019
AATTTCGCTAAAATAACTGCAAACCATACAGACGGCACACATATGGATTTTGCAAAGAACTATCATTTTGAAAAGGTTCATGAATCAATACTTATAACAATCCTTCCATATGTTTTAGTAATTGTTGTTTTAATATTGGCTTGCGTAGGATTAAGAAAAATAAGAGGCAGAGGAAGAAAAAAAAGAAGAAGATAAATATATAAGTAATAACAATATTATGATATGAGGTGAATTTATGAAGAGATATGTGAGTGAATTAATAGGAACTATGGTTCTCGTTTTATTCGGATGTGGAAGTGCAGCTATCGCAGGAACTGTACTTGGAAATTTAGGAATAGCTATGGCATTCGGTTTATCAATTGTTGCTATGGCATATGTTATTGGAGACATCTCCGGATGTCATATCAACCCAGCAGTATCCATAGGAATGTGGATTGATGGAAGAATGGAAGCAAAAGACTTAATTTTATATATTATTTTCCAATGTATTGGTGCAATTATAGGTACTGCAATACTCGCTGCTTTAATTAACTGTGCACCAAGCCTCGGAGGATATATGGCTACAGGATTAGGTCAAAACGGATTTGGTGCAGCATCAAGCATAGGCATTAACATGACAGGTGCATTATTAACCGAAATAATTTTAACCTTTGTATTTGTATTTACTGTACTTGGAGTTACCAGAAGTGAAAAAACAAGTGTTGTAGCTGGAATTGTAATTGGTTTAACCCTTGCATTTGTACATATTTTAGGTATCCCAATAACCGGTACCTCAGTCAACCCTGCACGTAGTTTAGGTCCAGCATTATTCATGGGCGGAGTAGCTCTCCAACAACTATGGGTATTCATTGTTGCTCCTATTATCGGTGCAATCATTGCTGGTTTAGCACACAAAGGATTATATGATGGGGAATAGATAATTCCTCATATTTTTTATTTTTTTATAAAACCAAACATCAACATTCTCATTTTTAAAGACTTTTTCATCAATTAAAACTTATTTTAATTCAATATTCAATCTATCAAATTTTCAAAAAATTTTATAAATACTGAAAAATATAGTAATACTATACATATTTACACTGGAGTATATCAATAAATACAGAAATATTTTATTTAATCTACAAATATTCCAAGCAGTACTGATTCATTAATGAATTTTTTTATCAAAAAAATATGTCTTGAACTAAAAATCCGGTGTTAATGTTATAAAATCAATAATCGTAAAATAAGTGAAACAATGGACCGTATTCAAGATTTTGAAAAGCCACCACGAGTTACATTAAAAAGGAGTTTAATAGTATTTATTGGAAATATAATTGGAATATATTTAATCATGCTATTTGGATGGGGAATTCCATATGCTGAATTGGATGATGTAGCACTATTTGTAATATTTATAAGTATAATTAATGCATTATTATGGCCCATACTCACCAGAATTTTTATGCCGTTTCTTGTTTTGACATTTGGTGTTGGAACATTAATTTTAAATGGATTATTACTACAAATATTTGCTCCTATTTTCTACATACAAATTAAAGGTCCTGCAATAATTTTAACTCCAATATTGATGGCTTTTGTAACAACAGTATTATCGGCATTATTAACTATTGAAGATGATGGGTCATATTACCGTTCTGTTTATAGGGATGCTAAAAAGAAACGAAAAAAGGAACCAAAAGATTATCCCGGATTAATTATTATTGAAATTGATGGTCTTGCATATGATGTTTTAAAAGAAGCAATTGATAAGGGTTTAATGCCTACAGTCAAATCAATGATAGATAATAATACGCATACACTCAGAATGTGGGAAACAGATTTATCTTCACAAACCGGTGCAAGCCAAGCAGGAATTTTACATGGAAATAATGAAGATATTACTGCATTCAGATGGATTGAAAAAGCAAATAACAATCAAATGATGCAGTGTTCTGGAGTAAATAGGGTTAAAATGATTGAAGAAAGAATTTCCGATGGAAATGGATTACTTGTAGAAAATGGTGCGAGCAGGTCTAATTTATTCTCCGGAGATACAGATAATGTTATTTTCACATTTAGTAAAATATTAAACATTAAAAAATTATATAATAAGGCCTGGTTTTCCGTATTCTCAAATCCAAATAATTTTGCACGTATAGTTAGTTTATTTTTAGCTGAAATGATTTTAGAAATAATATCCCAAATAAAACACAGAATACTGAATATTCAACCACGAATCAAACGTGGAATTGCATATATTCCAGTAAGAGGTGCAACCAATATATTTATGAGAGAAATTAATACATCCACACTAGTTGGAGATATAATGGTAGGGGATGTTGATGTTGCATATTCAACTTATTTGGGTTATGATGAAATAGCTCACCATTCAGGCGTTCGTGACGAAGATGCATGGTATGCTCTTAAGGGAATGGATAAACAGATAGACCGTTTAATTAAAGCAAACAAATATACTCCCAGAAAATATCAATTTGTCATTCAGTCAGACCATGGGCAAACAAACGGCGCAACATTTAAACAAAGATATGGACAATCATTTGAAGATTATGTTAAATCCCTACTTCCTACAGACATGAAAATGTTTGCAAAAATGTCATCAAATGAAGACCACTATGCAGAATCATTCATACCTTTTTCAAAAAAGAACGATGACTTAATTGATAAAGGAGAAGAAAGAGAATTAGGATCCTCTGAAGTAATCGTGCTAGCTTCCGGGAATCTTGCAATGATATATCTAACACAATGGAGCCACAGATTAACCTATGAGGAAATAAATGAATTCTTCCCTGAATTAATTCCTGGAATTGTTAACAATGAATATGTAGGATTTATCGTTGTCAGATCATCTGAAAAAGGAGATATGGCAATTGGTAAAAATGGTATTTATTATTTAGATACTGAAGAAATTGAAGGAGAAAATCCTCTTGAACATTTCGGTGAAAATATTACAAGGCATGTTAAAAGAAACAGTTCCTTTAAATACACACCAGATATTTTAGTCAACAGTTTTTATGATAAAGAAAACGATGAAGTCTGTGCCTTTGAAGAATTAGTTGGAAGTCATGGAGGGGCAGGAGGCAGCCAATCAAAACCATTCATATTATACCCTTCAGATTGGAATGTTAGTGATGAGGAGATTATTGGTGCTGAAAACATTTATAGAATATTAAAAGATAATTTAAAGTCATTAAAAGAAGAATCAAGTGACGATATTAATATAAGCAAGCAATGAATTCTACAAAATACCGAAACACCCCAGTCATATTTTTAATTATATATTAATTATTTTCATTTAATTTATATATGCTATGAAGTACAATCTTTTATTATAGAATTGATATTAAATATACAATAAGGTGAATATATGAAAATTGTTATTGCAATTGGCGGGTCTATTCTATTGAAAGATTATGATAGTTCAAGATTCGAGCAATATAGTAAAATTCTAAAAGAATTAACAAATGAACATGAATTATTCGTTGTAGTTGGTGGCGGAAAACCAGCTAGAGAGTATATTAGTGTTGTTCGTGACTTGGGGGCTGGTGAAGCTCAATGCGATGATATTGGAATCGAAGTTACGAGAATTAATGCTAAATTATTATTATCTGCACTTGGAGATGCAGCTTATCAAAGAGTACCTCACAATTTCCAAGAAGCATTAGAATTCGCTGCAAGTGGAAAGATTATTGTTATGGGCGGAACAGAACCTGCACACAGTACTGATGCAGTATCTGCCATTTTAGCTGAATATGTTCATGCAGACAAATTAATTAATTTGACATCAGTAGATGGAATGTACACCAAAAATCCAAATAAATATGATGATGCTGAATTTGTAAGCGAAATAACCGCTACAGATTTACTTGATTTCCTTTACGGTAACGATATGAAAGCAGGAACTTATGAATTCTTTGATACTACAGCAGTTCAAATGATTAAACGATCAAACTTAGAAACTGTTATTACAAACGGTTATGAACCTGAAAATCTCATCAAGGCAATTAATGGTGAAGATATAGGAACCAAAATTATTAATAAATAGGTGATTTTGTGGATAATCTAATTGATATTGGTTTAAATTTAATGCACTCCTCTTTTAAAAAGGACAGAGTTGAAATCATTGAAGAAGCAAAAAAGGTTGGAGTAAATAAATTCATTATTACCGGAACCAATATCCATTCAAGCCACATGGCTCGAGATTATGCATCCAAATATCCTGACACATTATTTTCAACATCAGGCGTTCATCCGCATGATGCCAAAACATGCAATGGACATACAATTTTTGAATTGGAAAAAATAGCTGATGATGATTGTGTTGTGGCTATTGGAGAATGCGGGCTTGATTATAATAGAAATTTTTCACCACAAGATTTGCAAAGAAAATGGTTTGAAGCACAGGTCGAGCTTGCAGAAAAACTAAATATGCCTTTATTCTTACATGAAAGAGAAGCTCATGAAGATTTATATAAAATATTAAGTAATCATGACTCAGTGGTTGAGAAAAGTGTTGTTCATTGTTTTACCGGAACAAGACAAGAAGCTCAAAATTATATTGATTTAGGTTGTTATATAGGTGTTACCGGATGGATTTGTGATATGAAACGAGGAAGAGACTTGCAAGAAGCAGTTAGCGTAATTCCTCCAGAAAAGTTAATGATTGAAACAGATGCACCATTTTTAATACCTAAAAACTTTGATAAAAAACCTAAAAAGAATAGAAATGAACCGAAATATTTACCCCACATACTCGAAACTATTGCGATGTGTATGGGTATGGATGCAGAAGAACTTGCATTGCAAGTTACTGCAAATACGAAAGAATTTTTTAAAATATAAAATAGGTGATAAATATGGCAGTAGAACCTCACAAACATTGTCCAATATGTGGAACTCCAATTCCATTAGATGAACTTGTATGCTCCCCAGACTGTCAAAAAGTATGGGATGCAAGATTAAACCAAACAAAAAGAAGCAGAATTATATTATATATTCTTATAGTAATATTTATAATTGTTTGGGCAATAATAACATTCGTCAAGTAGATGTGATAAAATGATACTAACATCAGCAAACACACTGGAAAATAGACCGGTTAAAGAGTATAAGGGCATAGTTACTGGAGAAGCATTAATTGGTGCTAATATCTATAAGGATTTATTTTCTGGTGTCCGTGATGTTGTAGGTGGTAGAACATCCAGTTATGAAGAAGAAATTAAAAAAGCTCGTGACATTGCTCTCCAAAGTATGAAAGAAAAAGCAGAACAGCTAAATGCAAATGCAATTATCGGTCTAAAAATTTCTTATGACAATCTTGGCGGTACCATGGGAAATACCATTTTAATTACAGCTTATGGTACTGCGATATTATATGAAGAAAAATGAAAATCGATAAAGAAAGAATAGCAAACTCGCAAAAAGCTTTTAATTCCATTGTAGTGGGAACAGCAGCAGGCGTTATAACATATTATGTATTTTTATATTATAATATTGCTATTTTTGGATGGAATTTAGGTCTGATATTTGCTCCATTAGTTGCAGGATATGTTGAAACTATTCTTGCCCAGAGATTAATTGGAGAAAGTATTGGGGCAATTAGCGCTTTTATCTTATTTTTAGTAACAGTAGTTTACGGTTTTATTATTGCAAATCCCACACTGGGATATAATATAATCACTTTCGGTTCAATAATAATTATTATTCAGGCAGCCATTCCAACATTTATTAATTACTTTGGAATTGTAGTTATCATTTCAATGCTCTCCTATCTTACAGGCTTTTTCAAGAAATTAACTGATACAATAGATAACTATATAAGAAAACTTTTAGGAAAAGAAAAAAAACAGGAAGAAATAATTGAACCATTTGATGATGCAGGAAGCAATAAAAAAATTAATTCACTTGATTTTGTTTTTATGACAAACAATAATCCAAAAATCATTGAATATGACAATTTAGGTTATTTTTATTCTACAGCAATACTTGAACGAAATACTCATTTGCTGCATTTGTCTCCAGAAAATGTTGAAAAAAAGCATTTGAATCAATTGAAAGAAGGTAAAGATGAATGTCTAATCAGATTATCTGAAGAAATAAAAAAAGCCGGAGGCAATGGTGTAATCGATTTAGAAATAAATTACATTCTAAACGGTCTTGGAGGATCCTGTTTTCAAATAATAGCTAGCGGAATGGGAATTAAAATCACGGAAAAACACCCAACATCTTAAGAGCAATATACAGTACAACCACACCAAACACTTGTTTTAAACGTTTTTCAGGTAACTTGTGAGCATATTTTGCACCAACTTGTGCTAAAGGCACTGAAAAACAAGCAATCAATAAAAAGTTGATTATACTGACATAACCTAAGGAATATGGGAATGTATTGACTCCCCAACCCGAAATAATATAAGATATGGTTCCGCCAATGGCGGTTAGGGAAATGAATACTGATGAAGTACCGATAGCCCGAATCATTGGAAATCCTAAAAGCATTGTAAGAATGACTATTAAGAATATTCCTCCACCTATACCCAGCAAACCTGAGAAAAATCCTACAAAAAGGCCTGTTAGCATGATTGCTATAAAATTAAAATCGAATTTAGCTTCTTTTTCCTTTTTATCCCTTGAAAGTAAATTTCTAATAGCTATGAATAATAATAAGAGTCCAAAAATTATTTCTAAAATTCTTGAAGGCAATGCTGAAGCAACAAAACCACCAATGAAACTTCCAATAATGCCGAAAATACCTAATTTAATTCCCGGCCCCACAATATTATCTAATTTTTGAGAGTGCTTGTAAGCACCACTTGTAGCAGTTGGGATAATGATGGCCAAGCTGGTTCCAAGTGAAATCAGCATTGCAACATCAGGTTCAACTCCAATATATTTTAAAAGGAAATATTGGAAAGGAACTATTAAAAACCCTCCGCCAACACCTAAAAGGCCTGAAGCAAAACCTGCAACAATACCAATCAAAATTAAACCTATATAATATTCAATTGCAAACATGATAATGTCCTTTAGTAAATAATTTAAATAATTAATTCAAATAACTAATCTTAATGAAGATAAACAAGACTATATTAGTTGGTATCCTATTTATAATAATTGCCTGTGTGATTTTTATAAGCAATATTTTAAATCCAATAATACACCCAATAACACATTTATTTTTAATGGGATCTTCTAAAGGAAAAGACATAATATTTTTTGGATTAATGGGATTCTTGCTAATATCCTCACAGTTATTTAAAGACTTGAAAATTGATTCAGACAAATATTTAAAACTTACGATAATATTAGGTTCAATCACTCTGATTGCAGGGATACTTCTGGAAGTCCTATTTAGATACCAGATGGGAATCGGTCTCAACACTATTTTCATGACTATGGGAAAAAGCATTTCATCAACAAGCATATTGCATACCCATCTATTAAAGTCCATTTTTGGAGAGGTTATAACTAATTTAATAGGGCCTTTTATTGGAAATGAAATTAATACAGGCGTAGGCCTATATCAATACATTCCAGGCATTGCAAAAATAATAATTATACTCCTTCCAATAACATTCATTACGTTGCTATTGGCTATTAGAAATAAAAGATTTGTTCAGACATTTCTACTTTCATTTTTTGGATGCTGTTTATTGATTGGAGCACTGGATGGTGGATTATTTTCAACTCCTGCAATAATTGGAATATGTGGAGTCTTTTTAATAGAAAGAAACGGGATATGTATGGAGCAAATTGTTGACCACATTATCAAAAGAGAAAAGATATGCGACAGGTGTAAAATTATACCCCCATTTAAAAGCAAGACTGATTTGATAAAAGTTTTAATAAAGAGATATCTGCCCTATATTGTTGCTGCATTAATAATAATTTTAAGATTTTCAATAGCTGTCATTGGAGCAAATACTGATTACTATGAAGTGGATGTTGCAAATCCTGCAGATAACATTGAATTAAATGATTTTCCAATAAAGAATGTGACACATGATAAGAATAAGACAGTTTATATTATAGATTCCAATTATAATGAAATGAAATTATTGAATGATTTGAAAAAGCCCCTAAACAACAGATGTGACTATTATACCGTGTCCTGGAATACTTTTTCATATTTGGAACCTGACCATCAGATTACCAATACATACCACTCTTTGAAAAACTAAATTTTTATAAAATATTAAATTAAAATATTAAATTGTATGATTTTAAGTATTATTATACCGACATATAATGAAGAGGAATATTTGCCTATCCTTTTGGACAGCATAAAAAAGCAGAATTTCGAAGATTATGAAATAATTATTGCCGATGCAAATTCTACAGACAAAACTCGAGAAATAGCTGAATCATATGGTTGTATCATTACCGAAGGAGGCATGCCTGGAGTTGGTCGGAATAATGGTGCTAAAATATCTAAAGGAGATATTTTACTGTTTTTAGATTCTGATTTGGAACTTACTGACGATTATCTTAGGGATGCAATATATGAATTTAAAATGGAAAGACTTGGAATTGCAATTACACAGATGAAACCGTTATCTGAAAAATCAGAAGACCAGCTAACCCATTATCTCGCTAATCAATTTATGATTGGTATTGAAAAAATCAAACCTCACGGAGCAGGATGTTATGGAATCCTTGTTAAAAGAGAACTCCATGAAAAATGTGGAGGATTTAACGAAGAGTTAACATTCGGTGAGGATAGTGAATACATCACCCGTTTGGGAAAAGTTGAACAATTTAAAGTACTTAGAAAACCAAGAATAGGCGTATCAACAAGAAGACTTGAAGAAGAAGGATTTCAAAGATTAATACGCCAATATGGAAAAAGCACATTTAATGATTTAATGGGAAAAAGGACTGATGCCGAAGATCTGGATTATGGTTTTGAACATGGCAAAGAACATATGAGTAAAGAAACGTTAGATGAATTTTCCATAGAATCCGAGAGAATAACTAAAATGTTTGAAAATTATGACAAATCCGTTGAAAAAGTAAACACAGCCAAATCTTATTTTAAAAGAACGAAATCCCAAAAAAATAGAAAGAGAAAAATTGTATTTTATTGTGTTTGCGGTGAAGGAATGGGTCATGCAATAAGATCAGGAGTCATAATCGACAGAATTAAAGAAAAATATGATGTTTATGTGTTCTCACATGACAGAGCATATGAATATTTGAATGAAAAATTTGACCACGTTTATGAAATTGGAGGATTTAATACTGTCTATATTAATAATAAAGTTAGTAACACCCAAACATTAATCAGTGCAATAAAAAGAAATCCAACCAACATTAAAGTAGGTTATGAGGAACTGTACAAAAAGGCCAGAAAATTATCCCCAAATGTAATTGTTACTGATTTTGAAATGTATGCAACAATAGTATCCAAGCTTCTCCAAATTCCATTAATAACATTAGATAATATTCATATGATTACTCAAGCAAAAATTGATTATCCACCACATCATCAACCGGAAATGCTTAAAGCAAAAGGAGTAATAAAAGGATATGTCGTAAGACCAAAATTCCATATTTTAACAAGTTTTTTCTTCCCAAAAGTCAGATCTGGAAAAAATGCAGTGATTTACCCGCCAGTAATTCGTGAAGAAATCTATAACCTAAAACCAACAACAGGAGACCACATAATAGTTTATCAAACAAGTAAAGAAAGTAAGAAACTTGTTCAACGCTTAAAATACATTGATGAAAACTTTATTGTCTACGGCTTCAATAAAGACAAAGTCGATGAAAATCTAACATTCAAACGTTTCAATGAAGATGAATTTTATGATGATTTGGCAAGTGCAAAGGCTGTTGTATGTAATGGTGGATTTACATTCATATCTGAAGCCATTACACTTAAAAAACCTATATACAGTGTTCCTGCTATCGGAAACTTTGAACAGACATTAAACGGATTTTATGTTCAAAAATTAGGTTACGGCGAATATCACGAACGTATGAGCATTAAAAAACTCCGCTCATTCTTGAAAAGACTGGACAAATATCAAAATAAGTTAAATAATGTTAAAAGATACAATAACGATGGAATAATACGTGAATTAGAATATCGTATTGAAAAATATTCCCATTAAAAAAAAATAAGTTTTAGGTGAACTTATAAAGTTACACCCATATCTAACTGTTCAGTTAGTTCTTTATATCTATTTCTGATAGTTACTTCAGTAACACCAGCAATTTCTGCTACATCCCTTTGGGTTTTTCTCTCACCGAGTAAAACAGATGCAATGTATAATGCAGCAGCAGCTACACCGGTTGGTCCTCTACCTGAAGTCAATCCTTTATCCATTGCTTTTTCAATTATTTCAATAGCTTTAGATTGAGCTTCACCGGATAAACCTAATTCACTTGCGAATCTAGGAACATAATCAA
>JAEIGA010019237.1_pt1 | contig 10415 bp, 9 predicted proteins | sample 9270691 | NCBI WGS metagenome assembly JAEIGA01 (sample SAMN17057246, study PRJNA624740) | gut metagenome | biome: biome; isolation source: fecal sample | host: Bos grunniens | place: China: Xizang | collected 2019
ATAATATAGTATGGAAGCAAGTCAATTTAAGAGCAATCAATATGTAAAGTTCTGTCCAGGTTGTGGTGACCATGCTATCTGCATGGCATTGCAAAAAGCCATGGCAGAGGTGGGCATACCTACCCATCAGACAGTGGTAATCTCGGGCATCGGCTGTTCGAGCCGTATGCCACACTACTTGAATACCTACGGTTTCAACACCATCCACGGTCGCGGTGGTGCGATTGCTACAGGTGTGAAGACTAGTCACCCCGAACTCAGCGTATGGCAAATGACTGGCGACGGCGACTGCCTCGCTATTGGTGGCAACCACTTCATCCACGAGTTGCGCCGCAACGTGGATTTAAACATCTGCTTATTTAACAATAGGATATACGGTTTGACCAAAGGTCAGTACTCACCTACCTCACCCAAAGGATTTGTGAGCAAGTCTAGTCCGTTTGGTACAGTGGAACGACCATTCATCCCAGCCGAACTGGTATTTGGTGCACGAGGCACCTTCTTTGCCCGAACACTGGATGTGGATATGCCAACCACTGTAGACTGTATGGTACAAGGTTATCAGCACAAAGGTGCTAGCGTGATCGAGTGTCTGGTTAACTGCGTGATTTTCAACAACGGCACCCACAACTGGATTGCCGACCGCGAGATGCGTGCAGAGCGCTCTATCGTATTGAAGCATGGCGAGAAGATGATTTTTGGCAAAGAGAAAGACAAAGGTTTGGCATTAGACTATAGCCAAGGTCTAATTCCTCAGCTCATCGTCATACCAGCCGATGACCCACGCGTACTCACCCACGACGCCACCATGCAAGACCCTACGCTCCACCGTATGCTAGCCATGATGGGCGCAGATATCCCTGCCTCATCACCTAATAGCCTCATCGCCTCATCGCCTCAACTACCTATCGCCCTCGGCGTGATACGCAACGTAGAGGAAGAGTCATACGATATGGCTGTCAATCAGCAGATCAACGAGGTGCGCGAGAAGAGCAAAGCCAATAGTTTTGACCAACTCACTGCCACATTGGAGCAATGGGACATCTAATTTAGTGCTTAGAGATATATGAAGAATTTTTATGTATTGATTGCATTGGCAATCACAACCGTTTTACCCGCCATCGGTGCTGAAACTCACGAAGTAACATTACCGCTTGCAGCGCCAGACACAACTTCGCTAATAGCAACACCACCTGCGCCTTGCGCACTTACCCTCGCCACAGGCGATACCACCTCGGCAACGCCGACTCAACCTGCCGAAGGCGCTGAGCCCTCACTCATCTCCCGAGTAGAGCAATGGTATGCTGCCAATATGAACTATGCCACTATCGCTATTCTGATGACCATCGAGTCGTCCTTCATTCCTTTCCCTAGCGAAATTGTGATTCCACCTGCGGCTTATGTAGCAAATGACCCATCTAGTAGCCTTCATGCTACCAATAGTTACCCACTCAACGTGCTACTCATCGTGCTTTTCGGCACCTTAGGCGCTATGCTGGGCGCTATCGTCAATTACTTGCTAGCCTTGTGGCTCGGGCGTCCTATCATCTACGCATTTGCAGATAGCAAGTTGGGACACCTCTTGATGCTCTCATCCGAAAAAGTGAAGAAAGCCGAAGACTATTTCAACGAGCATGGAAAAGTATCTACCTTCGTCGGACGCCTTATCCCTGGTATCCGCCAACTCATCAGTATCCCTGCAGGATTAAGCAAGATGCACTTTGGTTGGTTCCTCTTCTATACCTTCCTCGGCGCTGGTATTTGGAATATAGTGTTGGCACTACTCGGCTATATCGCTGGCGGACAAAAAGAACTCATCGATGCATATAGCCACGAGCTCAGCATTGCCATCATGGCATTGCTGGCCATCGCAGTGGTGTATTTCGTAATAAAAACAGTGGTGAAGAAGGTTAGAGATTAGTACTCTCAACTCTAACTATGCGCCCATCCAAGGGCAAAGACACTCACGCGGCACCCTCTGATAGGTGCCGTTTTTTTCATACATGCCATCAACGTCGCACCCGATGTAATCACATCGTCTACTAAAAGAATATGCTTATTTTTCCACTCCTCCGGATAACGCACTGAAAATAAATCTTTTACATTCTCAAGGCGCTTATCAAATTCGGAGCGTGATTGGTGTGGATTGTTCTTCAAACGAATAAGATGTTCAGTATCTATTGGTATCTTTGTAACCTCGTGCATTCCTTTACAAATGTATTCTGACTGATTAAAACCACGTTGACGCAAACGACGCGTATGAAGAGGTATAGGCACTAGATAATCTATATCATCAAACAAATCGGAATCAATATACTCCTGAGCAGCCAATCTCCCTAACTCATAGAAAACCATTGGATTAGTACTCACTCCAAATTTACCCCTTTCGATAAGTTTGCGCAATACATACCCCCTTTCACGATTGTAGAAAGCAAACGCTGCCCCGTGATCATAGCGAATATTTCTCTTTTCTTTATGTATCCATTCAGCAAAAAGCATATCAATACCATTATCGGGTAAAATTGCATGCTCAGTGCGAGCAATATGAGCAACACAAGAGGAGCATATAATACGCTCCTCTTGTATAAGTTTGCTTCCACACACCACGCAACAAGAAGGAAACAACACCTCCAAAATTGCATGTTTGCATGTAGATAAAATAGATAACATTATTTCTGCTTAAGCCAAAGCAATATCTCCTTACGATTTTCTACTAAAGCAGCAAATGCCAATCCCAACAACCAGCCCAAAACGAGAGCAATAGCAAGGCACTTTATTGGACCATTGATAGCATTAGCTTTTACGATGAATGGCGACTGCAAGACCACAGGAGCATCTGCCAATGCTAAACGCATATCCGTATATTGTAATTGATCAATCTCAGTATAGATATCCTCCAAGAAAAGATTTACTTCACGAGCACCAAGCATAAAGCCTGACTGCCACATACTAGTACCAATCTGAGGCATCTGGTTGTTTGCAAAATAGAATTCCGTTGTCAAACTATCCAACTTCTCCAATTGATCATGATGAAAAGCGGAAGCACGTTGCAAATTCGCATGAAATTGCACATGCGGTATGCGAATATACTCTCTAGCATTAAGATAATTGAGAATAGCTTCTTGCACTTGAGGAGTTGCATTAGGTAATTTGGTGCGATATTGCAACGCCAACATATAAGGCAAACGTACATATAAAGTATCCATCGTTGGCATATCATGCTCATAATCAATCACATCAATAGTACTATCTCCCAATAAATCTATGACATCGAATGTCTCAAACTTAGATATACTAGCAGCAATTTCAGGTGAAAGTCCCAACGTATGCTGCAAATTTTGATACTCAAATTGTGTATTAGCTTGGTTCAATGCAAGATATTCACGCGACACCACATCCTTGGTAGCACCATTCAATACTGCCACTGCATTTACCTCATACATACGATTATCCTTACGCGAATAGTACAATGCTGCAGCGAAGGCCAGCAAAACCACTATCAGGATTACCCACCATTGGCGATAAGTCAATTGGATCATACGACCCATAAACTTAATCAGCCATTTCATACACTGACCTATGCCACGGCCTATAGCAGCACATAGGTCAAACAGATTCATTTCTTTTTGTTGTTCCATAGTATAATTTTATTATTTACGACCACGCATCCAACCGGCGAAACCGCCAATATTAGGTTGGGTATTATTGGATGATTTTGGCGTTTCCAACTCTTCACCAAAATCAATCACTATTTCTCCACCATCCTGTGCAATGGGATGGCTATTAATCTGCAATGGAATATCTATTGGTGTCGTAGGCACTTCCTCAAGTAGTTTCACTTCCTCCTTCAGAGACCCTGTCTCTTTGGAATCTTCATAGTGAATCTTGATAGCTTCCTCCACAGTTTTCTTGCCCACTAAGTCATCTAGACCTGGTATATTAGACACCTCAAATCCTGTAGCAATAATAGTCACACGCACATTATCCTCCAATGTTTCATCCAAAGACGCACCCCATTGTACCTCTACATCCTCGCCTATCTCACTAACAAATGCATGAATTTGATCGATTTCAGACATTATCAACGCATGCTCAGTAGTAGTGTAGATTTGCAGCAACAAACGCGTTGCTCCACGCACATCGCTATTTACCAATGGAGAATGTAAGGCCTCATGAATAGCCTGACTGATACGATTTTCTCCATTTGCAATACCCACACTCATAATTGCCACATTACCATTCTTGAGCGTATTGTATACATCGGCAAAATCGGTATTGATATAACCCGGAACGGTGATAATCTCTGCTATTGCGCGCGCGGCATTAGCTACCACATCATCCGACTTAGAAAAAGCATTTAGCATATTCAAATCGGGGTATATTTGACGCAGTTTCTCGTTGTTGATTACCAAGATAGCATCTACTTGTTCTGCCAATTGAGCCACACCTATCATGGCTTTTTTGATTTTCTTTGGTCCCTCAAATGCAAATGGAAGAGTCACTATTCCTACTGTCAATATTCCCATCTCACGAGCTACAGAAGCCACGACTGCCGAAGCTCCAGTTCCTGTACCACCACCCATTCCTGCTGTGAGAAAGAGCATCTTCGTTCCATCATTCAGGGACTCTTGTATGCGTTCACGATTTTGCTCTGCATATTCATGCGCAACCTCAGGTTTGCCACCAGCGCCCAAACCAGGACCCAATTGCAGCTTTGAAGGTACACTGCTACGTTCCAAAGATTGCTTATCGGTATTGCATACTAAAAAGGTTATATCTTTCACACCTTGGGCATATAGATAGTTCACTGCGTTGCAGCCACCACCACCAACACCCATCACTTTGATGATTGACTCTTGAGCTAACTCCAAGCCCAAATCATTAATTACATCTACCATATATCTTATAGATTGTTAATTCACATTTAAAAATTTAGTTACTGGCCTGCTCTGTAAAAATGGTCAAAGTTTTTTCTGTAAAAAAATCTAGAATTCGTTTCCCGGCTTCTTTGACCAATGGATGCGTCGCTCGATAGGATGCTCCCAACAACAATGTACCCACTAGTGATGAATACATCGGCATACACATTTCATCTGGACTATCCGCTGTGAGCCATGCTGCATGCGAACCATACATCACTGCTATTGAAGTCTTCGATTGGATATACTCCACAATCCCTTGCAACATTGCACCGCCTCCAGTGATATACAATACACTATATCGCTCAGCTTCCTTATTTATATCATTCAGCAATGGCATCAGCATCTGCTCCAAACGTGCAGAAATGATATCTGCTAACTCCGTTGCTAACAATACCACTTCACCTTGTGGCGATTCAGGATTTGGTATACGAAAGCGATGATTGGTGGGCACCATATTGGCACAAGCATATCCATACTTACACTTTAATTGTTCTGCATATGCCATAGAAATACCTATTTGCTCAATATCGCGTGTGATATCATAGCCACCCATTGGGACAACCATATTGTAGAGATACTGATTGCCCTTATAAGCAGTCAAAGTAGTGGTTTGGGCACCCAAATCCAATATTGCACAACCTTTTGCCATGTCTTCATCCGAAGCGATTGCATTTAACAAAGCGTCAGGACGAACATACATATTTTCCAGACGTTTGCCGGATTGATTAAAGCTATGCGTCACCTTTTGCTCCAATTCCTTCTTGCCAACAAAAGCTATGAAATGTGCCTCTACTAATGTTGCTTGCTGATGGATAGTAGGAGCTTCATCTTGCTCCACCCCATCCAATTTGTAAAAATAAGGCACCAAATCTAGTACAGCCACATTGGGATTACGCGTTTCTATCTTTTGCCTACATTCCGCTTCCATCGCATCCAGAAGAGGTTGAGTCACTTCGCGTTTACGTATTTGGTCACGCTTAGAGAATACAGGAACAATCTGCATCGTACGTCCACCAACGCACACAAAAGAGGAAGGCAAGGCCTCAACACGAATGCGATTGGACAGAAGTTTCAACACTTCATTGATCATATATCCCGCATCAGCTGTTTGTTCCACAATACCTTTTTTAACACATGCATATTTGCTAGATGATTCCACACCTAGCACACGCAACATCCCTTGATCCGTCATTTCTGCGGCCATCGCGCGGATGCCATGACTCCCTAAATCTATCGCCACCAACGGAACGGATTGTATTATCTGTTGTTTTTTTGCCATACGCGCTCCACTTATTTTCTACCCACTACTTGTCCCTCAAAACGCAAATCATACTCGCTATAATCGGGATATCCAATCTTATCAAGCCCTTTTGTGTATAGCTTTTGCAATCTTCCCAATTTATCAGCATATCCATCCAACGCTCCCAAAACTATCCTTGCTTTTTGACCTTCTTGATTCAAAACCAGGAACTTAGGGTGTTTCACATGTATAGTACGAATACGACTATCCCAGTAATGATTATCGCGCAACCACAGCACAAAATCATAATACTCCTCTGTCGCTGCTCGTGGACCAACCACCCCTCTAAACACAGGCACATCCACATCAATCTGCTTCCGTACTGGCATCACACGACGGTCACTATCCACATAATAACTGCCATCATTCGCCACCACACTCAACACGGGTACACGTTGCGTTACATCCACAAACACAGTTCCAAAAGAAGACTTATAGCACTCTACTTTACGAACCATTTCATGCTCCTGCAAGCAACACTCAATAGCTTGACAATCAACCGACTCCATTGACAAACCCAATGGATAAAGGCGATGAAGTCTCAAATAACTTGCCAGTTCATCGGCATCCACAAACTGACGTTCCAAACTGTCCTTCACCACAATCTGCACCTCTGCGCAGGGAGAAGAATCACGCTGGGCAGAGCACCATGCTCCACCCGCAACTACTGCCACAAAGCACAATAAGGCCAAGAACAATAGCACGATTTTTTTCACTATCATTTTCATATCATTAAGGATTTAGTTATATCATTCACTTTGCGATCTATATCTCCAGCCCCCATTGTAATCACCACACAATCTTTACCTTGCGCGACACATGCTTTCACACGCTCACGCAAGTACTTTGCTAATATATTAGGCAACACCAATGCTCGTTTGGTGCTTATTTTCTCCAATAGCCAGTCGCTTGTCACACCCTTAATGGGCTCTTCACGAGCGGGATAAATTGGCAATAACGCCACCTCATCCAAACCACTAAGCACCTGTGCAAACTCATCCACAAAGTCGCGCGTACGCGTATACAAATGTGGTTGAAATACACCTATCACATATCGATCCGCATACAACCTTCTCACAGACTCAATGCTTGCCTTCAACTCCATAGGATGGTGAGCATAATCATCCACATAGGCTACTGACGCCGTATTCAAATGAATATTGAATCTTCGATAAACGCCTGAAAAACTACTCATTCCGCTGCGCAACTCTTCATCCGTAGCTCCCATCAACCAGGCTACGGCCATAGCTGCAACACCATTCTCCACATTTACCCAAACTGGCACACCCAATTGCACATTTGCTATCACATGTTCTGGCGTATGAAAGTCAAAACATATCTCACCGTTGCTCACCCGAACATTCGCCGCATAAAAATCTGCCTGCTCGTTAACTGCGTAGCTATATACCCTCGCCTTCAAACGCTCATAGTTTAACTTTAAACCTCGCTTTACAACCAAAGCGCTTTCTACCAAACCAGCGTATGTCTCAAAACTATCGCGATATGCTTCCTCTGTCCCGTAGATATCCAAATGATCAGGATCCATACTGGTTATCACTGAGATATGCGGAGTTAAATGATGAAACGAACGATCAAACTCATCGGCTTCCACCACTACCAAATCACTATTTCTATCTAGCAGCAAATTCGTGCCATAGTTATTGGCTATCCCTCCCAAAAAAGCATTTGCACCCACATGCGACTGGTGCAAGATATGCGCCAACATCGTACTTGTCGTAGTCTTACCATGAGTACCGGCCACACACAATGCGCGTTCCGAACGAGTCACCATCCCTAGAACTTCGGCTCGCTTCAATATACGAAAACCATGCTCACGCAACCACACATAAACAGCAAATTCTTCGGGAACTGCTGGTGTCCGCACTACCACTGTTGTTGATAAATCCAACGTTTTCACCACCTCCAAACCATCATCATACTGCACACAGATTCCCTCTGCTTCCAACTCTTTTGTCAACGGAGATGGAGTGCGATCATACCCCAACACACGAGCACCTTTTGCAGCAAAGTATCGTGCCAAAGCACTCATACCTATACCACCTATGCCCAAAAAATAATATGTATCTATTTGATTATCTATCATTTAATTGACGACTATTCTCATCGTTTGTTTTCCATTGCGCAATATATACACACCTCGTGGCAAATGTTCACGCAACGCAGACATATTTTGCCCTGTCAACGAATAAATCTCAATTTCTGCACTATTCTTATCCAATATATTGATATTCTCCACCGAAGTGTTTGTTGCAGGCACCAACACTTTTGTTTGTCCCCATTTCATTTCTGGAGTACCATTGTAATTCAACAACTTACCTGTTAACGACACCTTATCACCATTCACAACTGCCGTGTCATTATAACATTGATATGCGTAGAACACATTACCACCATTGAGGGAATCAGCCACCCAAAAGGTTTGGCTCTTATATTGTGTACTATATGACCCATTTAGCGATGTCACATACCCCACCACAACATATTCCCCTGCGGACTGGCTACCTGTGGGCAATGCCAAAGCCAGCTCGCGCGCCTCTCGACATGTAATCGCGCCATCTACCGTACCTGGATCAGGAGGCAACACTTCACCTTCACAATCATAAGGTTTACCCTTCATCGTACCCCAAATATATTCCACCAAATTAGGTTCCACCACAAATGGGTTTTCATTTCCCTGTAAATCAGCAACTTTAGCATTTCTCGCTGTTTCTTTTTCCGATATAGGATCCTCTCTATGCCATTTCAACATCAACTCCAATGCCTGGGACTTAAAGTCACAAATGCCATTGCTGTAAGCGAAGTATCTATATCCTTTGCCTCCTTGCGTAAAATCCTTATCCATATAGCACGTCAACATATAGAAATACACACGTGCAACATCGCCTTTATACTCATCCACAGGTTCAAATGCTGTCTCGGCACTCCATGTGGTACTTGTACCCAGTTTCGAACCTAAATTGTTGGTCCAAGCCACACTTTTTACCTTATCAAATACCCACGCAGAACGCTTTTCATTTGCATATCCATCTGTCGATACCACATGATGCAAATCCGTGTACATAGGTTCATCCTTCGAACTACCCCACCAAGATATAGGAATCAAGTGCTCTCGATTATAGCATTGTCCTTCTAGAGTTTCCGCGCCACAATGATCCGATAGATTATAATCATAGGCTGAGTAAATATCCCAAATCGTCCCATCAGCACGCACATCCACCATTGCATTATCACCACGTATCTGGCTGTAACTCAATACGTCATGCTGCGAAATATTTTCATGCAAACTCTCACGTAAGGCTTCCGAAGTCAACCCCTCCAAGGCCTCATATGGATAATCTGATACATCAGGCTCACCTCCCCACAAACATTCTACTACTACTTTTTTCACCTCCCAAGTGCCTGCATAGCTATCAGTAGACACATATTCAAACATAAACTGCATTGTATTCGAAGCATATGCAGTCAAATCCATCTCACATGCCACAAATCCCCAACGCTTTGTCGGCCAAGTCGGAATAGTCACTTTCTCCCAATTCTCGCCATCTTTGCTCACTTTCACCATACAATAATCCACATCTGAAGTGCTATTTGCAGCATAGGTAGTATGTTCAAAACTCAACAAAACCTTTGTACAACCTTCTGTATTCAATACCGGCGAAATCAACTTGCAGTCACTTGCACCCATTGACTGACCACTTTTATTTGCGGTCACTTTTGCATACTTGTATGCACGATCAACATACCACATTGAAGCATACGTACAATTGGGGTATTTATCTTCATCCAATGTAAACGAGCCCAAAGACTCTGCAAACGACTCTTCCAATAGCACTTCTACTTGCGCGTGGGTCATCAGAGCCACCTCAAGTAGAACTATCATAACTAAAAACACCTTTTTCATACGCATTTACACCTTTATCCCAATTAGTCTGCAAAGTTACAATTTTTTTTTCAATTATGCAAACTTTACTCTACACTTAATGCTTCTTGTTCTTAATTTACCATACAAATACTTAGTGATTACTTAGTGATTACTTAGTGATTACTTAGTTATTAGTTAGTTATTAGACTACCTTTAGACTATTTCTATAATCACTAAACACTAAACACTAAACAAAATTTGCATATCTCACAAAATTTCACTACCTTTGTCCCCAAATTGCGTAATAGGG
>JAEIGA010019238.1_pt1 | contig 10415 bp, 9 predicted proteins | sample 9270691 | NCBI WGS metagenome assembly JAEIGA01 (sample SAMN17057246, study PRJNA624740) | gut metagenome | biome: biome; isolation source: fecal sample | host: Bos grunniens | place: China: Xizang | collected 2019
ATCATTCCTTTGGATACGCGATCAGGGACGATGCTTCCAGCACGTTTCTTACAGAAATGAGCTTTAAGCCCGGGAGGTCCGTTTTGGTGCCCTCCGGCACGATCACGTCGGTGTAGCCCAGGCGCAGGCACTCCTTCAGCCGGGCGGCCATCTGGCCCACTGGGCGCACGTCGCCGGTGAGGCCCACCTCGCCGATGGCCGCAGTGTGAAGCGGCACGGGCTTATCATAACAGGCGGAGGCTACGCAGAGGATGGCGGCCAGGTCCGCCCCCCGATCCTGGAGCCGCAAGCTTCCCGCCACGGAGAGATAAGCGTCCTTGTCCGACAGCCGCAGCCCCGCCCGACGCTCGAGGACGGCGAGGAGCATATTGAATCGCGGCACGTCCATACCCACGGCGGTCCGGCGAGGGGAGCCATAGACCGAAGGGCAAAGGAGCGCCTGGACCTCGGCAAGCAGGGGCCGGGACCCCTCCAGCACACAGCCCACCGCGCAGCCCGGGGCCGTTCGGGCCGCGGACAGGAACAGGCCGCTGGGGTCCGGCACGGGCGACATGCCCTTGTCCGTCATCTCGAACACGCCCAGCTCGTTGGTGGAGCCGAACCGGTTCTTTTCCGACCGCAGGAGCCGGAGCCCCTCCTGCCGGTCCCCTTCAAAATACAGCACCGTGTCCACGATGTGCTCCAGGACCTTGGGGCCCGCGAGAGCCCCCTCCTTGGTCACGTGGCCCACCAGGAACACGGGCACCCCCGTCTCCTTGGCGAAGCGGGTGAACTTGGCCGCCGAGCCCCGGATCTGGGTGACGCTGCCGGGGGACGAGGGGGCGTCCTCGGTGAACATGGTCTGGATGGAGTCCACGATGAGAAAGGCGGCCTTGCGCCCCTGGGCTTCCGCTAAGATGCTCTCCACGGAGTTCTCGCAGAGGAGCAGCACCTCGCCGCCGAGGCCCAACCGGTCCGCCCGGAGCCGGATCTGGTGACGGCTCTCCTCCCCGGAGGCGTAGAGCACGGGTCCCACCTTCGACAGGTGGTCGGCGCACTGCAGGAGCAGGGTCGATTTTCCGATGCCGGGGCTGCCGCCGATGAGGACGGTCATGCCCGAGGTGAGGCCGCCGCCCAGGACTCGATCGAGCTCGCCGATGCCCGTGGAGGTCCGGTTCCCCGCCTGGGCCGCCACCTCCTTGAGGGGTACGGCCTTCGATGGGGCGGCGGGAGCTTTCAGGCTCACCCGCTCCTCCTCCACGATGGTGTTCCAGCTGCCGCACTGGGGGCAGCGGCCCATCCAGCGGGGGGTCTCGTAACCGCATTCCCCGCAGACGAAGATGCTCTTTTGCTTCATGGCTCCGCCTTCCCTTCCGCCGAAAAATCGTTCAGGTGCATGTACTCGATGATGTCCCGATCCCGCCAGGTCACGTCCATCCAGATGGCGAAATCCCCGCCTGCCCCCAAGAACAGGGCGCTCTCGCTGGGCCGGGTAAGGCCGAAGGTGGACCCGTCGTCCAGGAAGTAGACGTAGGTGCGATCCAGCTCCCCGTAGACGATGGCCCCGTCCGCCAGAGCGAAGTCCGCCACGCCTTCCGCCACAGTGATCAGGTCCCCCGCCTCGTTCACGTAGACGAGGGAGCTGTCCTCCCCGTGGTAGCCGGTGAGGAATGCCACGATCCGCCCATCGGTCCTGGGGTCGTGGACCGTGATGCCGAAGTGCTCCTCCCGTGTCTCGCCGGTAACGAGGTCCAGCATCTTGAAAGTGCCGGGGCCGGACACGTAGACCAGCTTTCCGTCCGCCGCGGAGATGGACGAAATGCCCGCGTCCTCGCTGCTGAACAGCTCCAGCGTCACGCTCTCCCCCGTCCGCACGTCGCAGCCGAAGAGCTTGTCCCGGCTGGTGCCCGTGCGCTCCACCCAGAAGACCGTGTCCTCCCACAGGGCCAGGGTCGGCAGGCCCAGATGGACGGTCTTCAGGACGCGGTTCTCCCCCGTCCCCCGGTCGTAGACCCGGATCTGGCCGCCGCCGGAAGCGAGGGCGTCCAGGTACACGATCCATTTTTCATTCATTTGGGGGTGGCGGATGGACTTGTAGGTGAGCTCCAGAGGCAGATACGTTGCGTGCTGGGCCACGGTATCGTAGAGGATCAGGCGGGTGAAGGCGGCGGTTCCGTCGGCGGTGTAGTTGCCCACGGCGAAATAGATGGTGCCGCCCAGGACGGAGAAGTCGGTGGCGTACTGGTATTCGGGGATCAATATCTCATGCTGGACCCGGGAGAGGTCCACCCCGTAGATGGTCCGGTCCATGCCCGGCTGGGGCGTGGGGCTGGGCCGGGGAGTGGGCGTGGGAGACGGGATGGGCGTAGGCGTGGCAAAGCCCAGGCAGCTTAGGTCCATGGGTCGTTCCGAAGCGTTTTGCAGGGCAGGCAGGCCAAAGCGCACAACGGCGTAGAAGCCCCCGCCCAGTAGCAGGAGCGTCAGCAGTATCTGCAGCAGAGGCCCCAGCCGCGTGCCCATCAGGGGCAGGAGCCGGCGGCGCTTTTTCGGTTGTGTCTCCCGTTTGTCCATGGGAACATTGTACCCCGTTTCGTTCCTTCGGTCAACCATGGAGCATCATGACATATCTTTTGGAAATTGCAGGAAAAGTTGCGGATTGGTGGTTGCCACCGATGGCCGGGCGTGGTATACTACACGTGTTTCCACGAAAGCTTCATATTCTGCGGGAGGGATATATGTTCAGCGGATCAGGCATCATCCGAATCTACGCCGGCATGTCCGGCCGTCCCTTTGCCAAGCGCATGTGCGCGTATCTCGGCGCACAGCTGGGCGATTCCGAAACCATCATGTTCTCCGAGGGCAACCTGTTCGTCCGCGTCAACGAGTCTATTCGGGACAAGGACGTGTTCCTGGTCCAGCCCATCGCCCGCCGCCCCAACGACGAGCTCACCGAGCTCCTCTTCTGGATCGACGCCTTCAAACGCTCCTCCGCCAACTCCGTCACCGCCATCATCCCCTACTTCTCCTACGCCAAGGGCGACAAGATGGACGAGCCCCGGGTATCCATCCGGGCCCGGGTCTGCGCCGACTGCATCGAGGCTGCGGGTGTGGACCGGGTCATCTTCATGGACCTGCACGCCGCCCAGATACAGGGCTTCTTCAAGACCCCGGTGGACCATCTCCACGCCCAGCCGCTGCTGGTGGAATACGTGAAGCGGTCAGGCATCGTGGACGACGATCTGGTGGTGGTCTCCCCCGACGCGGGCTCCGCCAAACGGGCGAGGGATTTTGCCAACGAACTGGGCGTCCCCGTGGCCATCGGCGACAAGACCCGGGTGGACCACTCCGAGAACGCCAAGGTGCTCCATGTCATCGGTGAAGTGGAGGGCAAAAACTGTCTGGTGGTGGACGACTTCTCCATCTCCGGCGGCACCATGATCGACATTGCCCGGGGGCTCCAGGAAAAGGGTGCCAAGCGCATCTTCGGCGCCCTCTCTCATAACTGCATGAATGAGAAGGCCCTGGGCCGCTTCGACGACAGTCCATACGAGTTCATCGTCACCACGGACACGGTGGAGTGTCCCGAGGCCCGGAAGCACCCCAAGATCAAGATCATCTCCGCCGCGCCCATGTTCGCCCAGGCCGTGAAGCTCATCCACGACAAGGCGCCCATGTCCACCCTGTTCGACCAGCGCATCAGCAAGCGCATGCTGGACATGTCCTTCGCCGAGCAGCTGACGTTATTGGGGGACTGATCTCAGGTACATACATTTTGCAAGGAAGGGGCTTTCCCTTCCTTTTTTCGTCTGGAGAAGCGCTATGCATAGCGTTATATTTATACATATAAGTGAATAGAATTTCATTTCTGTTTTTGCTTGAATTTCGGTATAAAACTTGATATGATGATTGCATGAAAAAGCTTTGGGCCATTTGTATATTACTTTTGTTGCTGGCGGGCTGCGCCGGGCGTGAAGAAGCGCCTGTGGCGGAGGTCGTGCCCACGGAAGCGCCCGTCACGGCCGCGCCGACGGAAGTGCCGACGGCCCTGCCGGAACAGCAGCTCACCATCGACGTGGTCGTTACCGAAACGGCTGTGCCCACGCCGGTGCCTACGCCCGAACCAACGCCCACGCTCGCGCCAACGGACACGCCGGAGCCCACGCCCACGCCGGGCCCCTTGGAGGGGTTCGTCATCGGTCTCGATCCGGGGCATCAGCGGATCTACGATCCCTCTCAGGAGCCGGTAGCGCCCGGGTCCCGGGAGACCAAGCAAAAGGTGGCCGGGGGCTGCCGGGGCGTGAAGAGCGGCGTGTATGAATATGAGGTGAACCTGAACGTGGGGCTGCTCCTCCGAGACATGCTGGAGGAGGCCGGAGCCACGGTCGTCATGACCCACGACACCCTGGACGTGAACATCTCCAACATTGAGCGGGCCCAGATGTTCAACGAGGCCAATGTGGATCTGGGCATCCGCCTCCACTGTAACAACGGCGGCAGCGAGAAGAAATACTCCGGCGCGTTCATGATCGTGCCTACGGAGAACCGGACCCGATTCTATGAGGAGAACGTCCGGGCCGCCGCCACCATCCTGGCCGCCTACTGCGAGGAGACAGGCCTCACCACCCGCTACAAGGACGGCATCACCTACCGGAGCGATCAGACGGGCTTCAACTGGTGCGAGCGGCCCATCATCAACATCGAGATGGGGCACCTGAGCAACCCCGCGGAGGACGCCCTTTTGAGCGACCCCGCCTTCCAGGTGAAGATGGCCCGTGGCCTGTTCAACGGCATCGTGCGTTTCTTCCGGCCGGACCTGGGGTCGGCCGTCAACGAATAAAGAGAGAAGGAGCTTGTATCCAACATGAGATCCCCCATCAGCGTTCGTTCCGAAGTCGGCAAGCTGGAGACGGTGCTGCTGCACCGGCCCGGCGTGGAGCTGGAAAACCTGATGCCCGACTACCTGTCCCATCAGCTGTTCGACGACATCCCCGACCTGGTCTACGCCCAGCAGGAACACGACTCCTTCGCCTGTATCCTTCGCCAGTGCGGGGTGAATGTGGTGTATCTCAAGGACCTGCTGTGCGAGGCGGTGAACCGGGGCGGCGTCCGGGAGGATCTGGTGAACGACTACGTGCGGGAGGCGCACCTCTACGGCTCCTACATGCAGGAGGCGGTGAAGGAGTACCTGCTGGCCCTGCCCACGGATAAGCTCTTCGACGCCATGGCCGGCGGCGTCCGCAAGAGCCAGATCTCCAAGCTCACCAAGTACCATCTGGTGGACTACGCCCAGGAGGAGTTCCCCTTCTACGCCGAGTCCATGCCCAACCTGTACTTCACCCGAGACCCCTTCGCGTGCCTGGGCGGCGGGGTCATCATCTCCCACATGGCCAACGAGATCCGGCAGCGGGAGACCCTGTTCGCGGATTACATCTTCCGCTATCATCCCATCTACAAGAACGTGCCCCACTGGTACGAACGGAGCAACCGCTGGTCTATCGAGGGCGGCGATACGCTGGTGCTGAACGAGCGGACCATGGCCGTGGGCATGAGCGAGCGCACCAGCCCCCAGGCCGTGGAGGACATGGCCGAGAAGGTGCTGGCGGCGGACATGGGCGTAGAGCAGATTTTGGTCATCGACTTGCCGAAGTTCCGCACGTTCATGCACCTTGACACGGTCATGACCATGGTGGACGTAGATAAGTTCGTGGTCCACCCCAACATCCAGCGGTCCATGCGTTCGTTCCTGCTGACGAAGGGCGACGGGAAACGGAAGCTGACCATCACCGAGACCAACCGGCCCATCGACGAGGCGCTACGGGAGGTCATGGAGCTCGACCACATCACCCTCATCCGATGCGGTGGGGCCAGCACCATCGACGCGGCCCGGGAGCAGTGGAACGATGGTGCCAACACCCTGGCCGTGGCGCCGGGCGAGATCATCACCTACATCCGCAACCACGTGACCAACAGCATCCTTCGGGACCACGGCATCACCGTCCATGAGATCCCCTCCTCCGAGCTCTCCCGGGGCCGGGGCGGTCCCCGGTGCATGAGCATGCCGCTGGTGCGGGACAGAATATAACTTTTATTATGCCGCTTTTTCTCTTTCGAAAAAGAGAAAAAGCGGCGGAAAAAGAGAAACTCAAGAAGGGGTTTATCTTCCTTGTGAAGACTATATTCCCTTCTTAAGTTCTTTTTGGGCACCTTTTTCTTGTCTAAAAAAAGATGCAATGTTTTTTATTCTTTCCTTGACTACGTTCCGGGGACCAGATTCAGCAGGTCTTCCTCGTTGGCTACGTTGGTGTAAGCGTCGGGCACGTCGCCCACGATGACGTTCTCCGATACCGGGGCCTGGGCTGTGACGGCCACGGAATAGGATCGGCCGGGAAGGACGATGCGGACGGTGCCCGTGAGCTCCAGGGTGATCCGGTGCAGGGTCTGGTTGATGCCCGCGGACCGAAATTCGCTGCGGAAGGCGGACTGGACCATGCCCACTGGCGTGAACCGGAAGCTGAGCCGGGGCCCCAAGCCGGAGAGCAATGGGATACCGCTCAAGGTGCCCAGGGCCACGGACACCCCCTGTTCCCCCAGGTCCATTATCCTCTTTTGGGCCGCCGCCGCGCAGTCCGCTGCCAGCAGGTTCAGCCGCCCGGCATCCGCGGTCAGCAGGGAGATATGCCCCTCGTTGGATGTCTGAACGCTCAGCAGCTCCCCGGCGGCGTCGGTCCCCAGCACCTCCAGGATGGCCTCGTTCATGGCCCGGGCCGCCGCACTCTCCACCCGGGCGGAGGCCAGTCCCTCCAGCATGGGCCGCAGGCTGGCGTTCACATACCACAGCGCCCCTCCCGCCGCCAGCAGCACCATCAGCAGACAACCCAATAGTTTTCGCTTCCGTTTCCTCATAATAAGGCCCTCCCGCACATTTTATGCGGGAGGGTCGCCTTTGTTTCCATATTTTGTCGAATATCAGCCAAGCCAGCTTATCTGTTCCACAATGAACATATTGCAACGGCGGGTCAGACGGATATCCTCCTTGGTGAGCAGCAGGGACTCCGTCAGCTCCTCGTTTTCGGGGAGGACCGCCTCGGAAAGGATGCACTTGGCGGAGACCGGCAGCAGCATCCGGGAGGAGATGCCGGAAATGAGGCCCGTGCTCTCAGTGGGCCGGTCCAGCGAGCGCATGACGCAGAGGAAGGCGTGTTCCACGCCGTTGGACTGATTCTCCAGGATATAGTTGGTCACGAAATCGTGCTTCTGCCGGCGGCCGTAGTAGAGGGCCCGACAACGCTGGGGTTCCGTGAAGGAGGGGATATCGTAGAACAGGGTCACGGCGTCGTCCTCCTGGCCCGAGACCAGGAGGCTGCGGAGGATCCGGCTGGCCCGGCCGTCGTACAGGTACAGATACCGCCGCTCGCCCTGGAGCCGTGGCTCCCCCTTCTCCTTCTTCTCCGGGAGCAGGGACACCATGAGCTGGAAAGGGCTCACGCCCAGGGCCGCCGCGATCTCGTAGAGGGTGTCCATGTCGAGGGCGATGGTCCCCTGCTCGTACTTGCCCACGGTGGCCTTGCTCTTGTTGATCTTCGTCGCCAGCTCACTGAGGGTCATCCGGTTGGCCCGGCGGTAGATGCGGATGTTTTCGCCCATGCGCACGGTCAATTCGCTCATGTAAATACCCCTTCCTCTCCCAAACGGAAGCGCTCGTTTCTCGCTTACAGTATACCGCCACAAAATGGTATTGTAAAGAGACTTTTTGCCGGCTTGTCTCCTTTTGATACGTTTATGGCCGTTTGCGCCGGACCGCCCGGGTATCGTATACTGAAGATGCACATATAGGACACACATCGGGAGGTCGCCCATGAACGAAAAGCTTTCCTTCGGCAAGGTATTCGTCCTCGGTTTCGCTCTGTTCGCCATGTTCTTCGGGGCGGGCAACCTGATCTTTCCCCCGGCGCTGGGCATCGTCACCGGCACCAACTGGCTGATCAGCTTCCTCGCCTTCATCCTGGCGGACGCGGGCCTCGCCATCCTGGCCCTCCTCGCCTTTTTCCGTTGCCAGGACGGCTTCCAGAACAGCATCTCCCTGCAGCTCGATAAGACCACGTCCTTCCTGCTGATCCTCTTCAACACCCTCTGCATCGGCCCCTTCATCGCCATCCCCCGGACGGCGGCCACCACCTTTGATATCGCCATCAAGCCCCTGCTGGGCTCATCCGTCCCCGGCTGGGCGTCCTGGGTGGCCGGTGGCATCTACTTCGGCCTGGTGCTGATCCTGTGCCTGAAGCCCGGCAAGGTGGTGGATATCATCGGCAAGATCCTCTCCCCCGCCATGCTGGTGGCGCTGCTGGGGCTCATCGTCCTGGGCGTGATCCATCCTCTGGGCAAGGCAGCCCCCGGCTCCTCCACGTTGGGCGCGGTGAAGCTGGGCCTTGAGTCCGGGTACCAGACCATGGACATGCTGGGGGCCCTGCTCTTTGCAGTGGTCACCCTGTCCTCCGTGAAGCAGGCGGGCATCCACAGCCCCAAGAAGCAGTTCAGGCTGGTAGCCCTTGCGGGCTTGGTGGCGGCCGCCGCCCTGTTCCTGGTCTACGGCGGGCTCACGTTCCTGGGTGCGTCCATCTCCGGAGAGCGCGGTCTCGCCGCCAACGCCCTCAATGACCGGGCGGGGCTCTTGGTGCACATCGTCGGACGACTGGTGGGCCCGGCGGGGACGCTGCTCCTGGGGTTCATCGTGACGGCGGCCTGCCTCACCACCTCCATCGGCCTCGCCTCCTCCTGCTCCCAGAACATCGAGGAATTGACCAAGGGGAAGCTCCCCTATCGGCCCGTGCTCATCGGCATGATCCTCTTCAGCTACGTCATGTCCAACCTGGGCACCACCGCTATCCTGAACATCGCGGGGCCCATCCTGAACGTGATCTTCCCCGTGTTCATCATGCTGGTGATCCTGTCGTTCCTGCCTAAGCGCATCGGCCAGGAGACCTACAGCGCCCCCTACGGCGCCCTCTGCGCCTTTATCGTGACGGTGCTGACGGAGATCGGCAGCTATATCCAGCCCGTGAAGCTTCTGATGGCCCGGCTGCCCCTCGCCTCCGTGGGTCTTGGATGGCTGATCCCCTCCCTGCTGGCGGCGGCGGTGGGTGCGTTCGTGGGCGCGTTCGTGCCCCGGAAGCACAGGTCTTTGAGAAAAACGGCGAAATAATATACTGCCCCTGCCCTATGGCGGGGGCTTTGGCTTAGTGATATACTAAATCCATACAGAACGGAAAGGAAGGCAACGAAAGCGTATGACCCAAAAGATGATGGATGCCATCGTAAAGCCCGTGGCGGGCGTCGGCCTGGAGCTCAGGCGGGTGCCCGTGCCCGTGCCCGGCCCCGGCGAGGTGCTGATCAAGGTCCATAAGACCGCCATCTGCGGCACCGACGTGCATATCTACGACTGGACCCCCTGGTCCGCCGAGCATGTGAAGCCCCCCATGGTCATCGGTCACGAATATGTGGGCGAGATCGCGGAGTTGGGCGCCGGCGTCACCGGCCTCCATGTGGGCATGCGGGTCAGCGGCGAGGGCCACATCACCTGCGGTCACTGCCGCAACTGCCACACCGGCAACATCCAGTGGTGCAAGAACACCCACAGCGTGGGCGTGGACCGGGACGGCGCCTTTGCGGAGTACGTGTGCATCCCCGCTTCCAATGTCATCATCATCGACCCGAGCCTCGACGAGGATGTGGTATCCTTCTTCGACGCCTTCGGCAACGCCACCCACACGGCCCTCATGTTCAACCTGGTGGGCGAGGACGTGCTCATCACCGGTGCGGGCCCCATCGGCGTCATCGCCGTGGGCATCTGCAAGTACGCCGGCGCTCGACGGGTGGTCATCACGGACATGAACGAGTACCGCCTGGACCTGGCCCGCAAGATGGGCGCGGACGCGGCGGTGAACATCGGAAAGGTGAACCTGGAGGAGGTCATGCATGAGCAGGGTCTCGTGGAGGGGTTCGACGTGGGCCTCGAGATGTCGGGCAGCGGCGCGGCTTTGAAGCAGATGCTCACCGTCATGCGCAACGGCGGCAAGATCTCCCTGCTGGGTCTCGGCAACGGGCCCATCAACCTCGATATGAACCTGATCATCGGCAAGGGGCTGACGCTGCAGGGCATCTACGGCCGGAAGATGGACAACTGGCACCAGATGAGCTACATGGTCCAGGGCGGTCTCGATCTCACGCCGGTCATCACCCACCGGTTCCGCTACACCGAGTTTGAAAAGGGATTCGCGGCCATGCACTCCGGCAACTCCGGAAAAGTCGTCCGTGATTGGACGACTTCAGTCTGATGAAATCGCAGATTTCATCAGACTGAGGCTCCGCCTTCGCTGCGCTTCCAGGTCCCGCCTATACGCTACGCGTACCGGGCGGCGGGCCCTGCAAGGAGTCAAAGC
>JAEIGA010019239.1_pt1 | contig 10415 bp, 4 predicted proteins | sample 9270691 | NCBI WGS metagenome assembly JAEIGA01 (sample SAMN17057246, study PRJNA624740) | gut metagenome | biome: biome; isolation source: fecal sample | host: Bos grunniens | place: China: Xizang | collected 2019
GGTAATTACACTACGCCTGAAGGCAAGAAGATTGCTATTTTCTCCGTTCAACTGAAAAAGGAAAACTACGTTGAGAGCTCACGCAGTACCCAGCGTAGCTATGCCAAGAAGTTGATTGAAGGTGGCAACTGCGATGCCGCTATCGTGGCGTTCTATACTGAGGGTGAACCCAAGTGGCGTCTGTCTTTCGTTCGCCTGGATTACGAAATGAAGATTGAACAGGGCAAGCTCAAGACCACTGAAAACTTGACCCCGGCAAAGCGTTATTCCTTCTTGGTTGGTAAAGACGAGCCTTCCCATACTGCTATTGATCGTTTCCGTCAGTTTATTATCAATCGGAATGCAAACCCCTCTCTAGATGAACTAGAAGAAGCATTCAGCGTAGAGAAGGTAACCAAAGAATTTTTCGAACTTTACTGCGAGAAATTCTATCAGTTACAGGAATATCTGGAAAGCAACGAAGACTTTGTCGAGGAGTCTACGCGCTGCGGTTTTACTTCTGAGCAGTTTGCTAAGAAGTTACTGGGCCAGATCGTGTTCCTGTATTTCCTACAGAAAAAGGGTTGGTTGGGTGTTAATGTTTGGGCTCCAGTTATCACTGACAAGGAATACAAGAATATCTACTATACCGGTGGTGCTCAGGGACGTATCATCAAGGAGCATCTTCCCAAGCTTTATCTTGAACAGCCTGATGGAACCTATCGCCTGAATTCCAGAGTTTTGGACACTATTCCCGATGATGAGGAAGAGGTTATTGCCAATCATATGGTCCGGCGCAAGACTTGGGGCGACGGATCTAAGAAGTTCCTGCGTGCTATTTTCGAACACTCCAAGACCCACAAGGGCCACTTCTTCGAGAACTATCTGGAACCGTTGTTCTACGATACTCTAAATCGAAATCGTGGTTCTATGGGTTATTGCCCTGCGCTTCACGCAAGAGTACCTTTCCTTTCTGGCGGTCTGTTTGAACCTCTGGACTCCTATGATTGGAAGCATAACAGCTTTGATATTCCAGATGAGATTTTCTCAAACAAGAAGGATGCCAACGACAGAAGTGCTACTGGCATTCTGGACATCTTTGATCGCTACAATTTTACTATGAGCGAAGATGAACCCATGGAGCGTGAAGTTGCTATCGACCCCGAAATGTTGGGTAAGATTTTCGAAAACCTGCTGGAGGTTAAGGACAGAAAATCCAAGGGTGCTTTCTATACACCACGTGAAATTGTTCACTACATGTGTCAGGAGAGCTTGGTTAATTACCTCATTAGGAAGACGGGACTTCCGGATGATGCGTTGCGTGATTTTATCCTGTATGGAGACTTTATGAAGGACGAAGATACGGTGAAATCAAAACGCGAAGGCAACGGAGGTATGCTTATCTCGCCTGAGATTTTCAGAATCGACGAGAATGGAAACGTAGTGGTCAACCGATTGAAGGACATCGATGATGCCCTTGCTACAGTGCGCGTTGCTGATCCGTCTGTTGGTTCTGGTGCATTCCCGCTGGGTATGGTCAATGAAATAGTTCGTGCTCGGGAGAACATCACCGCATATATTACTATCGGTATGAATGCCAACCGCAAGAGACTACTGTATAAAAACGAAAGATCTCCCTACAGATTAAAGTTTAATGCGATTAAGAATTCTATTTTTGCTGTGGATTTAGAACCGTCTGCGGTTGATATCACACAACTTCGCTTGTGGCTCTCTTTGGTTATTGATGATGAAATCACCCCTGATGCTGCAAATGATTTAGAAGGCCATAAGAATCCGCTGCCGTTGCCCAATTTGGAGTGTAATATCCTTTGTGGCAATAGTTTGGTGGATGAGTTTATGGGCATAAAACTTATTAGAGAGAGCGACTTGATTCATAACACCACAAAAGGGATGAGTCAATTAGAGGTTGGACAGGATACATTTGAAGATATTCTCCTCCAAATGCTAACCGTTCAGGATAAGCTTTTTGTATGCGACGATCCAAACCGTAAACAGGAGTTGAAATCTCAGCTTCAATCACTAAAAGACATGATTATCGCGGAACAACTGAGATATTGCTCTACTGAAATTAAGGAAGCTTACTCCGAAGCCTCTAAGAAAGGTTCAAAACCGTTCACACTGTGGCATCTCGATTTTGCACGTGTCTTTAGAGATAACGGCGGTTTTGATATAGTTATCGGAAACCCCCCTTATCTGGAGTCTAGAAACGCCTGTTTCTCAGATGCTATGAAAGATGAACTACAAGCAATTATTAAGAATAGGTACAACAAAAATGCCGGGTGGTTTCCACGAGGTGCAGATCTGTTGATTTATTTCTTTGAGCTGAGTTTGAGATTGATTCGCAAAGATGGTATCAATACATTTATCACCCAGAACTCCTGGTTAGACACAGAATTTGGCCGCAAATTCCAAGACTATTTACTAGAGACTACAAACGTACTGGGTATTGTCGATAGCGATTTTAAATATTTCGAAACGGCAGATATTAATACTGTTATCACTTTCTTCGAAGGTAAAGAAGGTTGCAAGAAGCCTATATTGTTTGCTCGGTGTCATAAGAACTTGAAAAACTACCCGCTTCCGATTGGGAAAACAAGCTTCGACCCTGTCGCTGTAACATACAAGATCTTACCCGCAAAGAGTAACTTGCTTAGAGAAATGAAATGGGGCTTTATTTTTGGCACAAATGAGACTTTGTTCCAGATAATTGCAAAAGCAAATGCTAGAGGAAAGTGCATTTCTGAACTTCCAAATTTCGATATCGGTCAAGGTCTAAATCTAAAAAAGAGCAATGTCGTAGATAGAAGCGTGGTCGCTGCATACGGAATTAACGAAAGTGCATTAATACCGTTTTTTGTTACTGAAGAGGGCGCGAGATATACCTGGCATTCTTGCACACACTACTTGGTTTCCAAGAAGAAACTCGATAAGACGGTGTCACTGTCCAAGGAATATGACCTTTTTGATGAAACCGCAACGAGAAAAATGCCCCCTGTTCTTATTTCACCTCGAGGAATAGGTGCACGGCATTTCTGCTGCTACAATGCCGTGAACGGCTATTCATCGAGTTGTGTAGATGTATATTCAACAAACGGGACTACATTAACAGACGATGTGCTTAAAATCTGGACGTTTATGAATAGCACACTGTTTTGGTTAATAAGAGAGATTTCTGGAAGAAAGAATCTTGGCGGTGGCATGTTGAAGGCAGAAGCAGTCGATATCAAATCCTTTGCAATCATGTTTGATTTTGATAGGATGGACGACATCAAACGCTTGTTTGAGACGGCGACCAAGAACGAAATCATGAATGCACCCGAAGAAATCTATACCGAATGGCATCAGCAACTCGATACGATCGTTTATGATTATCTAGGATTAACTAAGGAAGAGCGTGAATATATTCTGTCGGCTTTTGTCGATACAGTTAATGCTCGGTATAAAAAGACAAAGAATTAATTCAGCGGGAGGAAACCATGGCATTCAAACTACCTAAGTACACGGAGCTGACCAATGAGCAGAAGCTGATTGCCGGTTTGCCGTTTGATAAAAACATTCTAGTTTCCGCGGCTCCCGGTACCGGTAAGACAGTTATCGCTATTTATCGTGCAAACGAATTGTGCGATGCTGGAAAAAAAGTCGCACTACTGGTATATAAGCGGACGCTAATGAAGTATCTTGAATCCACAGTAAACAGTCTTGGTATCAAGGCAACTGTCAACACCTGGCACTCTTGGTTGGTGGAATTCTATGATAAGACCTTGTACAACAAGAATGGCTACCGTGCAGATGCAGATGATCCGTATTCCTACAACTGGGTTGGCATCAAGATGGATTTTGAGAGATGGGGCGCTCGTAATGCATATGGCAAATATGACGCTATCATCATCGACGAGGCACAGGACATTCCCATTGAACTGATTGAGGCATTGAGGTATATTTCCAAAAGTATTACCTGCTTGATGGATCCTAAGCAATCCATTGAGGTTGGTGGAACGGACATTGCTGATGTAGCAATTGCCTTAGGTGTACGGAGCCGATACACGCTTTATGAGAACTTCCGGAATCATCAGGAAATTTTCGATTTGTCTCAGGTATATCGTCAAGACTCTGCTGATCCCAGAGGGCCGATCTATGAAAAGCCACACTTCATTCGGGAATACGGATACGGAATACCGTTTGATAAGATCAAGGACATCATTCGTAGAAAAGCAGTCCCTTATATTGGCGTGTTTGTCAGTCCCAAACAGCTGAATAAGACATACGAGGAGTTAAGCGATGCTTTCCCTGGCCGTGTCTTTATGTATAAAGCCGGTAGGCAACGGGAAATTTCCTTTGATAAAGAGGGTATTTACGTGCTTTCCTATAACACCATGAAGGGCTTGGAGTTTGACGCAGTAATTCTGCCGAGATTCGACAAAATGGACTCGACCGGTGATGAAACGACGGATATCAACTTGGTCTATGTTGCGATTACCCGCGCTTCTCACTACTTCTTTGGTATTTATCAGGGAACAGAGCACAGAAACGGTTACATTGACGTCATGCGCGCTTTCCGAGAAGGAAAAGCGGACAAGACAATTGCAAGGTGGGAATGATTATGAGGTACTACTTAAATTCCAATACAAATCAAGTCTACTCAGCACTGTCCAATAACGCTATTACCAGCTTTGCCAGCACAATTGAGAAGCTACAGAGCAAGAGCTTCAGCTTCATGAGCGAGAATTTTATCTTCCTTGCCAGTGGTCTTGTATCTGAGGAGATGCGACGCTGGAAGACTGACGATATTTTCTTCCCGGTTGCATTGGAACTGGATTTTAGTGCTGCTGAGAACATTCCTGCTATTCTGGTTGTGATGGAGGAGTCCGGTCCAATCCTACAGAGCGAAATGACCAATTTGAAGGATGCTCCGGAAAACACTATCGGCGCATTTGTCTGCGGCGAAATTCCTGCAGCCTATCTTTCTGGTATTGTTTTTGAGAATGAAGAGAACAGAGTGCGTTTCCGGAAGCCGTCTACTGATCTGTGGTTCCCAGAGAAACTTTACAAAGTAGTCAGTGAGGAGATGGATCCGGCTGATCCTGTGCTCACTCCTGAATTGGTGGCAGAATTGTCTGTTGCTGTTGATGGCATGCTGACTGATACCGAAAAGGCTGAAATTGTATCCATTGTCAATAAGAGAAATCGCCATAAGGCCATTGCTTATTTTGCCTTGCGTGAAACCGCAAACTGGCAGATGGACGATCTTAAGAGTAACATGGACTTCTTCGCTATTGACATGCTGGATAAGCATACTGGTGCCGAAGGCGCGTTATATCAAGCGTTTGCTGCATATTTGAACGATTGCCGCACTGGCGATGCGAGAGTCCCTGCAATTGAGGATATCGTCGAGAAAGATACACTGCTTCTGTGCCCCAGTAAGGACAACACCGACGTGCTTCTGCTGCAAAAGGTCTTTAGATGGTTCTATACCTTCAATAAAGATACAATAACCATCGATAGAGAGTGTGTCGATACAATCAAAGGCCTGCTCCTTGCAGATGCTACGGACCCTGCCATTGAAAGCCTCTTTGACACCATCAAAGAATTTCTGACCAGCACCTATATGAATCCCGATAAGGCTCTGGCAAAACTGAACGGACATCCTGTTTTCAAAGCATTGATGAAATTCCTGGACTCTTCGGATAACGATGCTTTCATGAACCGAGGCTGTGAAGGTCTTACCCAATACGAGCGTAGGTATGCTTATATGATGTTTGCAGCACTGAAGGGCATGAACTTTGTTGAAAGAGAATGGAAATCCAATGTGAACTTGGAGCGCCGTTTGGAAGAACTCGCATTGAGTCGGTTCCCCCATGCCAAGATGATTTCTGCCGTACCGGCAACTGGGAGCCTAGTATTCTGCTCCGCAGAAGAACCTCTGTATGGCATCCGGTTCATGTGTTCCTACTGGATGGGCAAGCAATCTACTCTGGATATTCTTGTCAAGGCTGAGAATGAAGAAAAGCTGATGGCTTTGTATTCGCTGGTGGCAAAGGACAAGAGTTTTAAGATGACCAAACTGGATTGTTTTGAAACACCTTGCGTGATCACTATTGCTGTTGGTAATTTCGTTAAGGAACTGACCGCAAATAATGCAGATGAGCTCAAGAAGATTGTCAAGGACTCTAAGCTTGCTAATGAAATTATCAAAAAGGCCAAAACCAAGGTTGACCTTGCGGCGTTCCTCAAGAAATACGTTTTGGATGATTGCTGGTATTCTTCTGTTTTTGAAAAATACTGTGTTGATATCCAGAAATTGTGCCGGGATTAATAGAAGGTATTGATAAACTATGATTACTTTGACACAGAACGCAATTGATCAGTATCCGGACGGCTCCAAGTGCAGTGAGTTTATAACTGATTTAGCCAACAGAGACACAATGACCTGGGAAGCTGTCTACTGGAGAGCAAAATATCTATTTGAATATGCCGGTGACATGTGCACAACGCAGGAACTGATTGGTCATGTAAACGCTTGCTTCAATCAGGGGCTATCGGTAAATGCAAACCGGGACTGCTATATTGATGCTAGACGAATGGCTGCAGCATTGTATAACAAGGCTGAGCAGTATGAGTTTGCGGCAAACTGTATCCAAGTCGTGCTGGACATCACCGATGATCTTCCGGTGGATATGTTCCTGGATCTCACTTTTGCAGAAGTTCATACGGATACGCTGCGCCAGATTTTGAAGAATTCTTCCATGTTCTTCTCTGACTTACATATGGCAGATGGGAAAGGCAAACAGTATTTAGAACGGCAGAAAGCGATCATACGTGAATTACTACTGGTTGCTGCAGATCTTAAGGCTAAGAAGCCGGACACTGTTATCAATAGTAGCCAAATCGAATCAGAGGTTGCGTCTTTTGGACTTACCAACTGTGATGAGTGGATCTATTTCAAGCAGATACTCGGTGGCGCTGCAGGTGCGAAGAAGCCGACACCTGTTCGTATTCCTGCAGCAAAGACCGCTTCTGTTATTCCGACTGAACAGCCCGCGCCTCCGATTCCAAAGAAGAAGGATCGTCCCTTGGAAATCCCTATTTTCCCCGAAGACGAAGATCCGGCCAAGGTTGCTGCGCCCAAGTCACCCCCAAAAGAAGAGAGCAAACCAGAAATTAAACCGGAATCTACCCAACAGGGAGGTCTGAACCTTCAGGCGTTTGAAGCAATGCTAGCTCCAATAATGGGATTGGTTAAGGCAAATGCAGAGCAGATTGCCGTGCTTCAGGGTAAACTGGGCGAAAGCAAGGACGCGTCCGAAACAGCAAAAATTGAGGCTGAGTTACAAGACGGTAGAGCAAAAAACCAGGAACTCCTTCAGCAACTAGAAGCTGTCCAGGCCCAGCTCGCTTTATCAGAAGAGCAGAGGCAGGAACTTCGGAAAAAGATTGACGAGCAGGCGTTGATTATTGATGTTCGACGCAATACCCAGTTCACTGAAGATGAACTGAATGCCTTTAGTGCGTTTGATAGTGTCATCTTGTTTGATACCTGCTCTATAGAAAAGCAGCTAGACTTACTTGATTACATCCAGCCAAATGAAATGGTGAGGATTTCGCAGACAGTAATCGACGAGCTTGAGCATCATAAGAAAAGCGGTGACGTAGAGCGTCAAATGATGGGGCAACGCGCGTTGAAAGCTATTCGAGGTCAAAAGTGCTCTGTGGCGTTTGACTTTGAACATGCATATCCACACTTACTGCCTAAGGCATATCAAATTAAGGAAGACGACAATATCGGCACAAAGAACGATAAATATATTTTCTCTGCTGCTTTGCGATACAAGGCACATACCTCTTTGCGGGTAGTGTTAATTTCCGATGATGTTACCATGCAGGCAATGGCTATGTCAGAACATATTGTTACAATGACTGCGGGTGAATTCATTACGGGAAGAGAAAAAGTTGTTCCTTATATTGCTCCATTATCAAAAGAGGCGTTTTTAGCTCAAAAATTAAAAATTAGAGACTATTCTCTCAATCCCAGCGAAGTGCTGGTGCTTCAAAGCTATAACGTTTTTACATATGGGGACTTTATTGCTAAGAGTGAAGATGAAGTGGGATTTATGCGAGCAAGAAATGGAATTAATCTGGGAAACCGATTGCTTAGCATAAGGAGAAAGTTAGTTGCAGATTTCGAAAGAAAATATGGAGACATGAATTCTGTAGGGGTAGAATAACACACCGGCGGCTCACAAACGCCGCCGGTGTTTTTCAAACAGAAAGAAAGTTGCGAGAATGAGGGGTTGCTATGAGCCGTGAGACCATCTATGAAATTGCTTGCGAAATGCTGCGGACAACCAGCAAATTCGACAAGGATGTAGCTGAAATCAAATATATCAACAAGGATGGGCAGGAACAGAGCCTCCTCGGTGTTGTGAAGGTGAATACGTCCGTATATAGCTACAAGTATAGAGGAAAGTCTGAAGAAAATATCGAACGTGCATTTGATGCAGTTGTTTCAGGAATGTTGGAATTTCTGGAAAGCTATCCAGCACCGTTCTCATTCAAACAGAAAACAAGGGATAACTTCTATGCTTGGCTGAAAAGAATTCAGGTGGCATATGATGTTTCCGGAACTGAGATACCAAAGTCAATGGAACCGTCAAAAAGCGATCGGCATATTGGGGTGGCAATCTTAAAGCACCTTCACCCCCGTGAAGGCGTAACCGTCAAGAAAATGGCGGCAGACTTAAAAGTCACGCCAAGGGCAATTCAGAAGGATCTAAACAAACTCTCTTCTTCAGCTAACAATTCTAGTGATCAAGACGAAAGAATTCGCCTTGGAGGACAACCGCTTCAGGCAACAATAGAGACAGTCAAGGACCCTGATACAGGTGAAGAGGTAAATCCTAAAGCATATTTTACGCGTAATACTGTAAGCCCGTTGGTGCTTCAGGAAAATATTATGCAGCTCGCAACTCTTCTGAAGGCATTGTGTCGTCAGTTTTGGGATTATAATGATGATTCTGCTCGTGTTATTGCTATTGATATATGGAATCAGATGACGAAGTATGCCCAAGAGAAAATCAAAAGATATTACACCTACGATAACAAGGACTTGGTGTTTTTTATCGGAATGTTAGATGATGACTTCCCGGATGGTCGGAAGTGTCCCTATTATACCGAACGACAGATGCTGGACAGGCTTGAAACACCACTGCCTGCAGATCAGGCCCTACCTGCATTGATGAAGGTTGAGGATCGCACGGGACTCATTACCTTGACAGATGGCAGAACAATTTTTGCCAAACGACTTTGCTATGCGACGACAGATGATGACGTCGCAGCATACGAAGCAATTGATCCGCATGGCAATCGTGTGGTATTTACAATGGATCAAGTAGAGGAAGTGGAAATTATTTAACCGCACAGACTGCCTGCGAACTTTAGGTTCGTGGGCAACAATCGGCTCCTATGATAAAATGCGCTTGTAACAAGGGAAAACAGAGCGAATTCGCCCGAAATAATGTGCAAATTGTATTCTGTACTCCTCCGGTTGCAAAGTGAGAACCAAAAAAATTCAATTTCTAAAAATGAAAAGGAGCCATCATTATGAAAAAGAACATCATCAAGAACACCATCCTGAATCAGGAAATGAAAGCCGCATCCACACCCGGCGAGGCCTGGTACAACGGCAATCAGTATTTTCTCGCTGCAGAAGCCGAAGCATACAAACATCTCAGCCGTGAGCATATTGCCACGCTCCTAAGAAATGCAGGAAACCTGCAAATCGAGACCGGCTACATTCGGATTTTCGAGGATCCGACTATGCCTATGGACGCAAGGGTAGACATCATTCACAAACCGACTTATGTTATTGCAGCAATCGGCATCTATGCCAAGCAGAATTACCCGGAGATTTTCGATTCCGAGATGAACCAGATGTTCCATAATATCCTGGAAGGTGCTTTCGCACACGGCATTATCGGACACGGTATTGACCACGAGGAGACCGTTCGTCGCACCATGCTGATGCTGTGTAAGGCGGATCTGCGTGAGTTCCTGGATGCACACGGGGCGGAATACCCCGTATTTGCAACGGCAATCAATCGCCATATGGAGCATTTTCTGGATCTAGCAAAGAGGATCGATGAGGACGGAATCCTGGTTACTGCAAACGGATTTTCCCGTGATTCTATCAATCATCTGATTAAGGAGTTGGTTGCGTACTGGAACGGCAATACTCGTCCCGTGTTCGTGTACGGAACCCTTATGAAGGATGAACGTGCGAACTGGATGCTCTCCGGCGGCGAATATGCAGGATTCTTCCAGCTGAAGGACTATGCAATGTTTAACCTGGGTGCGTATCCCGGTATTAAGGCTTGCACCGGCGAATCCGTTTTAGGTGAGCTTTACTTTGTAAATGACGA
>JAEIGA010019240.1_pt1 | contig 10414 bp, 10 predicted proteins | sample 9270691 | NCBI WGS metagenome assembly JAEIGA01 (sample SAMN17057246, study PRJNA624740) | gut metagenome | biome: biome; isolation source: fecal sample | host: Bos grunniens | place: China: Xizang | collected 2019
ATAAAAACTACTCAAACTATAATCTTGTAAATCTTCTGCCAGACGCTTGGCCCTCGTTCTAGAGGCAGAGAGTAAAACGACACGATATCCATTTCTTTTTAGTCGTTTCAAATCTCTCGTCAACATTTCAAAGCTATTATTATATGGATTTACACTTTTGCTTTGAATATGGAAAATTTCTTTTGCTTTGAGCTCCTTACACTTCATTTCTAATGCAGAAAAGGCCACACAAGAAAATTCTTGCATTCTGTCCGCAACTTCCTTTGGCGTAAATAATTTCATTTCTTCATCAGAAACATCATATCCACTTTCTACACGGTTTGCCTGTGCCTGTACAAACTCAGCCTGAATATTCTCTCCTTGCTCAATTAATCTTGCTGGTTCATCAAGAAACGCAATGGTTTTACTTCGATCAAAATAATCCAAAAAGGAAACTCGTTTTGCCTGCTCTTCCGGAAAATCACTAGCCGGATATATAGAAATCTTTTGCAGATTTTCAATGGAACGCTGGCTTTCCACGTCAAATGTTCGAATGGAATCAATCTCATCTCCCCAAAGTTCAATACGGATTGGCACCTCTTCCGTCAGTGGATAAATATCCATAATTCCACCACGAACAGCAAATTGGCCCGGACCATCAATCTGTTCCTCTCTCTCGTAACCCAAAAGAGCAACGTCCTTTTTGAGCGCTTCGAAATCCAATGTATCTCCAACCGCCAACTCTCGTATACGTTCCTTTATTGTTTCGATCGGAAGCAATGCATCCATAAAACCATCAAAGCTTGTAACCACAGTCACATTCTCCTGTTCTAAGATCGCTTGCAATACTTCCATCCTTTGCTTAATTAAATATTTCCCTCGCAAATCTGCTTGGTAAAACAGCAAGTCTTTGGCTGGATAATAGTATACATTCGAATCCAACACCTTATATTCTTCATAGATTTGCTTCGCTTTTAGCTCACTTGAAGCAGCGATGATTTTGAATTCAAAACCATCGCTGAGTGCATACATCATATGTGTTTTTTGTGAATTGACACAACCCACAAACTGAACAATTCCTTTTTGTTCTTTCCGTTTCTTTTGAACTGTCTCAAACTCCGCCAGTTCCACAAGTGGTGCTATAAAAGCTTGCATCTTCTACTCCTTAACAACTTTTTTGTTAAACTGATTCATAGCAGCATCGATATCATCTTGTACAATCATGCGAACCGCCTCTATTGCATTGTCATATCCATCTATCATCTTTTCTTTCTCTGCCTTGGAAAAATGCCCTAGCACATAATCCGCCAAATCATACTCTTTTGGTTTTTCCCCAACTCCAACTTTGATGCGTTGAAATACGTTTGTACCCGTATGCTGTATGATATTCTTAATTCCGTTATGACCACCCGCACTTCCTTTCTTTCGAATGCGTAACTGTCCCACATCCAAAGAAACATCATCATAAATCACGAGTAGTTCTGTTTCCACATCTATTTTGTAAAAATCAATAAAACCACGCACACTCTCTCCGCTGAGATTCATATAGGTCTGTGGTTTTACCAAAACAACTTTCCTTCCCTCAATAAAACCACTTCCACAAAACGCACGGCACTTGCGCTCCGTAACCGATATATTATACTTATCCGCAATGGCATCTATGACATCAAACCCCACATTGTGTCTAGTCCCAGCATATTCCTTTGTCGGATTTCCAAGTCCTACAATAATAAACATTCACTGCACCTCTTTTTTGTTCTATTCTCTTATTCTACAAGAATGTAAACCGTTTGTCACGTAAAACGAATGAATAATTTTCCTTTCTTCTTCATACATTATAAAAACAAAATATTGTTTCTTTGGAGGTTCCTATGAGTTCTAAGACGAGAATCATTGTCTTACACATGAAAGAGATTATCTATACTGCCATTTTTATTGCGCTTGGCATTTTGTTAATTATATTATTGGCATTTATGTTTTCTCCGAAACAAAAGAATACCATAAATTCGGATGTCCATTACATTCCAGGAATCTATACCTCTACCTTTTCCCTAAACAATACGGTAATGGAAATTGAAGTAGTAGTAGACGACTCCCATATCAATGCCATTCGGTTTACCAATTTAAACGAATCTGTGACAACGATGTACCCTTTGATGCAACCGACAATGGAATACATCGCCGAGCAGATTTACGACGCTCAATCTCTTGAAAATATTTCTTACAGCGAGGAAAGCCCCTATACTTCGCAAGTGATACTTGATGCTGTAGCAAATGCATTAAAAAAAGCTGAGGAATTGTAATCCTCAGCTTTTCTATTATCCTTCCACAATCAAATACTGTCCATTTGGCAATGCGAACACTTCTGATGCTTCTTCTAATTCTTCTTGTGTCATATCCGAAATATCCATTCCGTTCTCTTCGAAATACTCTTTCACCTCGTCCAAACCATCCACAACGACTGCCATACAATCTTCTAAGAAAGCTTCTGCTTCTTCCAATGTTTCAGCTACAGGCTCGTCAAATAATTGCAATTGTTTCTCCAAAAATACTTTCAAACATTCTTCATGATATTCGTACATACTATTTAGCTCCTTTAATAATTGAAATGATTTCTTCTGGCTTTTCCACAATATATGTTGCTTCATGTACTTCTAACACTTCTTTTGTTCGAAATCCCCAAGTAACACCTATTGTTGTCACCCCTGCCGATTTTCCTGTTACCATATCCACATCCGAATCTCCAATATAGATGCATTCCTCTTTTGCTACACCTAAGAGTTCTATCACCTGATAGAGTCCTGTTGGGTCTGGTTTTCTCGGAATATGCTCTTGTTGCCCCTGCACTGTGACAAATGTATCTTTCGCAAAAAATGCGTCCACCACTTTCCCCGTCTGGGAATGTGGCTTGTTCGAAAGTACAGCCAACCGCACCCCTAGACTTTTCAAGTCCTCAAGCAGCTTCTCGATTCCTTCGTATGGTGCAACTTTATATGTACAATTTTTTTCAAAAATTCTACCGTAAGCTTCCATCCCTTCCTCAATGCGGGCTGCGTGTTCATCTCCCGCCGCCTTCATAGAATCTTCAATCAATCTTCGCGCACCATGACCAACAAATGCTTTACATTGTTCTGGCGTAATCTGGCCAAGTCTCAATTCTTGTAAAGTAGCATTCACAGAATACGTTAAGGATTCCACCGTATCCGTCAACGTGCCATCCAAATCAAATATGCATGCCTTATACATCTTGCCCCTCCTATTGATTTTTCAACGTTTTTCTTATTTTCAGTCTATCACATGACTTATATTCTTGTCACTACCCTTTTAAAAAAGACGGCTGAGTTGAACACTCAAACCGCCTTTCTATATTATTTTAAATAATTTTTCATTACCTTTAATGCATGCTTTTCTAATCGGCTGACTTGCGCCTGGGAAATGTCAATTTCTTGTGCAACTTCCATCTGCGTTTTTCCTTCATAAAATCTTAGTTGAATAATATAACGTTCCCTTTCATCTAGACATTTCATTGCTGCCTGCAATGCCAAACTTTCAACCCAATTTTCTTCCCGATTCTTTTTATCGCTAATCTGATCCATCACATAAAGAGCATCTCCCCCATCGTTATAAACAGGTTCCTGCAAACTCATAGGTGTTTGAATGGCATCCATCGCTAACGCAATATCCTCCTTGGGAATTCCTATTTCCGTTGCAATTTCTTCAATCGTGGGCTCCTTCAAATTATTTTTCAAAAATCGCTCTCTTGCATAAATCGCTTTATATGCAGTATCTCGCAACGAGCGACTGACACGAATGCTACTGTTATCTCTCATATATCTGCGAATTTCCCCAATAATCATCGGCACCGCATAGGTAGAAAATTTGACATCCAAATCGGTATTAAAGTTATTAATTGCCTTAATGAGTCCCACACAACCAATTTGAAATAAATCATCCATATTCTCATTGCTGCTTCCAAAACGCTTAATAACGCTGAGGACAAGTCGCAAGTTTCCTTTGATATATTCCTCTTTTGCCTCTTGATCTCCTTGTTTAATACGTACAAAGAGCGCTTTTTTCTCTTCTTCCTTTAAAAGTGGAAGTTTTGATGTATCTACGCCACAGATTTCTACTTTATTAAGAGCCATCCTGTCACATCCTCCTACTACTTTCCGTAATAGTAAAATGATTTACAAGATGGCTCTAAACTATTCTATCCTCTATGAAAATAAAAAAACTTTTAGTCCTTGACATCCCATTTGTCAACAAGATTCTGTATTTGTCCTTCGAATTTCGCAAGATCCTTATTCGCCATTCCCTCGCATTTCATCACGACTGTCATCAGACGTTTACATGCGAGAACCAAACGGTTAAATGCATTTTCTGAACGAACCTTGACTGGCTTTTGTTCTTTTTTCTTCGCCACAGGAATTCCTTTAGAAAGAATGGTATTTGTTCGCAAATCAACGCATCCTCCTGAATACGGAGCAAATGCATTCCATCCCAGTTCTTCCTCGATAGCCTGCGCAAACATATCCGTAACACGATCCTCTCCATGCACCACAAAAACATGCTGAATCTTGGACTCAAATCCCTTTAACCAGTCTAAAAGTCCTGCTTTATCTGCGTGTCCGCTAATACCTTTTAACGTTTCAATCTGCGCAGCAACTTCGATGGTTTCTCCGAACAGCTTAACCTCCGTGGCTCCATCAATTAATTTTCTTCCAAGTGTCCCTACACTCTGATAACCCACAAATAAAATCGTAGATTCTGGTCTCCACAAATTATGTTTCAAGTGATGACGGATACGTCCTGCCTCACACATACCCGAAGCAGATACAATCACTTTCGGTTGTGTATCAAAATTAATGAGTTTTGAATCTTCGCTAGTAACAGATAATTTAAGTCCTGGAAAAACCAAAGGATTGACTCCACTCGCCACAATCTTCATCGCATCCTCATCAAAACAACTTCTTCCGTTCTTTGTGAATACATTCGTTGCTTCTATAGCCAGTGGACTATCCACATACACTTCAAATCCCGCAAAATCCGGAAGAAGATTCTTCTCTTTGATTTCTCGAATAAAATACAAAATCTCCTGGGTTCTTCCAACGGCAAACGAAGGGATTACCACATTTCCTCCCCGCGAAAAAGTTTCTCTCAATATTCGTGTAAATTCACCCAAATAGTCTGGTCGCTCCTCGCCATGAAGTCGATCCCCATAAGTAGATTCTATCACCACATAATCTGCTTCTTTTGTAATCGTTGGATTTTTCAAAATTGGCTGTTCAACATTTCCCACGTCGCCAGAAAAAACAATCTTTTTTTCCACATCGTCTTCTGTAATCCAAATCTCGATGCTGGCTGAACCTAGCAAATGTCCAATATCCGTAAATCGCACCTGAATACCAGAAGACAACTCTACTTTCTGCCCGTAATCACACGGAGATATTTTTGCAATTGCATCGATTGCATCTTGAGTCGTATAAAGCGGTTCATACAGTTCTTTCCCTGAACGTCTTGCTTTTCGATTCCGCCACTCTGCCTCAAACTCTTGAATATGAGCACTATCCCGCAACATTATATTACACAAGTCCGCGGTGGCAAACGTGGTAACTATTTCTCCTTTGAATCCATGCTTACACATCAGTGGAATCAGCCCCGAATGATCAATATGTGCATGTGTTAATAGAATAAAATCCACATCACCTTCGGCAACAGGCAGTTTCTGATTCTCATACAAATCAGGTCCCTGCTCCATTCCACAATCTATTAATATCTTTTTTCCATTGGCTTCAAGAAGATGACAGCTTCCTGTCACTTCATGTGCAGCACCAATAAAGGTAAGTTTCATAATCTCAACCCCTTTTTCTTTATTATATCACTACTCCCCTCGATTTAAATAGTATATTTTAGCATTTCTCGTTTTAAGCGTTGCATAATTTTCTTTTCTAATCGAGAAATATATGATTGAGATATCCCAAGTAAATCCGCAACTTCTTTCTGTGTTTTTTCCTGTCCATCTTGTGTCATAATCCCATATCTCATTTGCACAATTAGACGTTCGCGCTTTGTCAAGCCATTAATAGCCTTAATTAATAACTTGTGCTCTTCTTCGTCTTCCAAGTCTTTATAAATTGCATCTTCATCTGTTCCTAAGATATCAGAAAGTAGTAATTCATTTCCATCCCAATCCACATTGAGCGGTTCATCAATGGATACTTCTAACTTTGTCTTATTATTTTTCCTCAAATACATCAAAATTTCGTTCTCGATGCAACGTGATGCATATGTAGCCAATTTAATATTTTTGTTTGGATTAAACGTATGTATCGATTTGATAAGACCTATCGTACCTATTGAAATCAAATCCTCTACACCGATTCCCGTATTATCAAATTTCTTTGCAATATAAACAACCAACCTTAAATTATGCTCAATTAAAGATTTTCTTGCTTCCTCCTTTTGTTCTGTCCCCAATGCTATAATGGCTTCATTTTCTTCTTCTGTCCCTAACGGAGCTGGCAATACTTCTGCTCCGCCTATGTAATGTACCTCCTCACACTCCGGAAATAAAAACGTCCGGATAAACTGTTGCGGAACAACTAGTTTCATAAACATTCTGATTCCTCCTAAAATAGATTCGGATTTAAAATCATCTCATACTCTTCTCTAGACGAAAATTTTTCCTCACAAATTCCAATTAAAGGATGTTCAATCACACATTCGCGTTCGCCACTTATGCGCAAAAAATCAATTTGGAAACAAGGCAAAACATTCTCCTTACTTCCTATGGTCTTATAAGGAATATACCGAATGTTCTTTATATCTTTTTTCCCCAAGAGTTTATTTGCCGTACTTTTATCTACAATACTCACTGGTTTTCCTGTAAGCGGATCGCGCAAACCGTTCCCCGTATCAAGTAATCCTTTCACAGTATGACAAGTATCTCCCATGCAAAGTTCTACATTTACACGGTAGCTGTTCCACCTTTGGAGATAGGATAGAAATTTCCAAATACCTAAAATCAGATAATAGCTCAATATTGCAAGAAACAAAAAGAGACTACCAATCTTCACATAGGGCCGAAAGACTTCTAAAATCCCACCCATTAAAAAACTACCTATGTACAAGAGAAAGATTGCCTTTATAAAAGACGGTATGGTCTTGACTTTTAACCCCACTTGAATCATGCATATGTTAACGAACCCATGAAATAAGATGTTTTTAATAATTGTATATGGAATCGGCAATATAACAACCACGCAGGTTAGCATAGCGCCCACTGCCGCCCCAAAACAGATTCTTCCATGTGTGGCAGAACATTTCAGTATCTTTCTGATTAGAAGTAACAGCAGATAATCCATCATAAAATTTACCAAAAACAACACATCTACATACAATTCGTAATACACATTTTGCCCGCTTTCTTTTCATATGAAATCAATTGGTATTCAAGCAAGCTCTATTATAGGATTTTAAGCACAAAAAAAATGTCGAAGCGCGTGCGGTTTCCCGCAAACTCTTCGACATATTTCGTCCTTCTTATTTCTTCAAGAATGATGGAATTTTAATTTGTTGTTCCTTCACTTGACTTGTAGGTGTTCTTGGTGTGTCTAAACTTGGAGCTGTTCCAGCTGTCTTTGGCTGTGCCAATCCCAAATCTAATTCTGGCATAGAAGGTGTTGGAATAACTGGAGCTTCATATTTCTCCACTTTACCTTCTAATTTTGATTTCAACTTCGTTGCTGCACCACCAACATTGTGTAGACCAGTTGCAATAACAGTAATTGTTGCTTCGTCTGCCTTAGAGTCGTCATACTTAGCACCAAAGATAATGTTTGCTTCTTCTCCCACAAGTTCGCGAATATATTCTGCTGCATCGTTTGCATCAAAGAGACTAACATCTCCAGAAATGTTAATAATAACATGAGATGCACCAGCAATTGTTGTTTCAAGAAGTGGACTTGATACAGCTTCTTTTGCAGCATCAAGTGCTTTGTCATCACCTTTACCGTAACCGATACCGATATGTGCAATTCCTTTGTCGATCATAACTGTCTGAACATCGGCAAAGTCAAGATTAATCAATGCTGGAAGATTAATCAAGTCTGTAATTCCTTGAATACCTTGTTGCAATACTTCATCTGCTTTCTTAAGAGCCTCTGGCATTGTAGTTCTTCTATCAACAACTTCTAATAACTTGTCGTTAGGAATTACGATTAATGTATCTACATTTTCTTTTAATTTTTCAATACCTGTAAGGGCATTGTTCATACGTGTCTTTGATTCAAAACGGAAAGGTTTTGTAACTACACCGACTGTAAGGGCACCCATTTCCTTTGCAATACGAGCCACAACTGGAGTCGCACCTGTACCAGTTCCGCCACCCATACCACAGGTAACAAATACCATATCTGCACCTTTAAGAGCTGCTGCGATTTCTTCAGCACTTTCTTCTGCTGCCTTTTCGCCAACTTCTGGTCTTGCTCCTGCGCCAAGTCCTTTTGTAATCTTGTCACCAATTTGCATTAATGTTGGTGCTTTTGATACTTGTAAAGCTTGTTTATCTGTATTAATTGCAATGAATTCTACTCCTGCAATTTGTTCGTCAACCATTCGATTTACGGCGTTATTTCCGCCACCGCCAACACCGACAACTATGATTTTTGCTGCTGCTTCTGATTCGTTTGTTTTAATTTCTAACAAGAGATTCTCCTCCTTCGTTCCCCTTTTATCGCTACGTCCTTAGACGTACCCCATTTTTTCATACATATATATAATAATTTCTTTTTGACAAATAATCAATAGTTTTTTTATGATTATTCCTTATTTTCTTCAAAACTAATGGTACTACCTTTTGTATAGTGTTCCAAATGCAAAATTCCTTTCTTCCCATCCAGTTTTTCGAGAATAGGTGCAATCTCTCTCAACTTTTCCTCATAGTTCGTCTTTCCCAATTTGACACATACATCTCCAAAGAACAAATCCATGCTGTCCTCTTGCCATAGAATTCTATCTGGCTCCAATTTGTTCTTATCTATCTCCTCTGCCAAACTTACAACATACGTAAATATTTGTTTGTTTTTTACTTTCAAATATTCAAAGCGATTCGCACTATCTACTTCCATTCCATCTATAATCGGAACATCTTTTACGAATTCATCTGTCTTTTTCAAGACCAAGCCTTCTGCATCAAAGAGATGGTACTCGTTCCCTGCCAACACGCAACCCACAACTTCTTTTTCCCGCACAATAACCTGCACGCTCCAAGGGGCTTTCAACTGTACCTCCACATCTTCTAAATACACAGGCATTTTGTAGGCGCCACTTTTGAATTTCCATAACGTATAAAGCGAATTTATGGTCATAGGGTCTTCCTTTATCCACTCCACGATTTCACTCTTTTTACTATACTTGCTTCCTCTTATATGAATGTTCTGCACATAAGTCAATAGCCATATCGCCAAACTCAAATTGACCACTGTCAGAACCAGAACAGTGACCGCATATAGATAATATCCAAATTTACTTCTCTTTTTTGGCTGCTTTCTCAACTTACTTCCTCCTCGTAAATAACACCTTTCTTCTATTCTACCAAATGTGATACGTTCAGTACAAGTCCAATTTCAGTTAACAGGAACAAAACAGAAGTCCCACCATAACTGACAAAGGGAAGTGTAATTCCTGTATTTGGTATCGTATTGGTAACAACAGCAATGTTTAATATTACTTGAATCATCATATGAGCCATTGCCCCAGTTGCAATCAGCGTTCCAAACAGATCCTTCGCTCGAATCGCAATAAGGAAAAATCTCCAAATCAAATAGAAAAACAACAAAATGAGTAGAGCCGCACCGATAAGCCCCCATTCTTCGCATACGATGGCAAAAATCATATCATTTTGAGCTTCGGGGACAAACCCTAATTTTTGAATACTCTCCCCACTTCCTCGTCCGAAAAGTCCTCCTGAACCAATGGCATAGAGACCTTGCATCGTCTGATATCCTTTCTCATATAATTCTGGATTTCTCCAAATTGCAAGACGTTCCAACCGATAACTCTCGAGCGCCAAAAAAATTGCCAAAAAACCAATTCCACTTACTCCCAGCCAAACAAATTGAGCATAAAGGGGACTTGCGACAAACACCAGCACTACGCCAATGCCCAAAATGATAATCGCCGTGCTAAGATTGTTCGTTCCTACCAACCCCACAATAGGAAGGATGGATAACATCACTAGCAGAAGTGTCTTCATTTTCTTCATTTTTTTATCACACTGTACAATCAATTTTGCCAAAAACAGAATAACTGCAAGCTTTGCAAACTCTGACGGTTGAAATGATAAAGGTCCAAAAGACAACCATCTTTTGGACCCATTATATTCATCTCCGAAAAAAAGAACTGCTAGAGAAAGAATGAGTGATACCACATAGAG
>JAEIGA010019241.1_pt1 | contig 10414 bp, 8 predicted proteins | sample 9270691 | NCBI WGS metagenome assembly JAEIGA01 (sample SAMN17057246, study PRJNA624740) | gut metagenome | biome: biome; isolation source: fecal sample | host: Bos grunniens | place: China: Xizang | collected 2019
ACCACAATCCAGATCGGGGAAGGCGAGGATACCCTGATCAAATTCATCAGCATCTCAGAACCGGACCGGCAGGGGATCCGTTCCCTTCAGTTTGAAGTCAACGGTTTTTACCGGGAGATCCAGATCACCGACAAACACTTTGAAGTGAAAGCGGACAACCGGATCAAGACAGATAAAAAGAACCCCAGGCACCTCGGGGCCTCCATCCCCGGCAGAATCTGTGAGATCGCCGTGAAGGAAGGCGACCGGGTGGAGAAGGGTGACCCGCTGATGATCATTGAAGCGATGAAGATGGAGACAAAGGTCAGGTCCCATGTCTCAGGATATGTGGACAAGATCTATGTCGGAGACGGGGACGAAGTGACACAGGATGAACTTCTGCTGTCCTTTATCCTTGATGAAAAGGAGATCCGGGAAAGGATGCATCCGGCTCTGCCGGAGATGGATCTGTCCCTCCTGGACAAAGATGACCTGACACCCGTCTATGTAGATGAAAAGTAGACAGGACACCCGATAAAGTCAGGAAAAGAAGAAACAAATAAACGGAGGATTACAACATTGAACTACAGATGGCTTAAATACAGTGAAGACGACAGAAACAGGATCCATGAACTGGGGGAGAGATACAAAGATTTCCTCAGCTGCTGCAAGACGGAGAGGGAGTGTGTTTCCTTCTTTATCCGGGAAGCGGAAATGAAAGGTTTCCGGAATATTGAAGATTTGATCGATTCCGATTACTCCCTGTCTCCCGGAGACGGGATCTTTGCGGCAGGGATGGGTAAGACCGCCGTCTTCTTCCGGATGGGCCGGAGACCTCTGACAGAGGGGATGAACATCCTCTGTGCCCATATAGATTCCCCGCGAATGGATCTGAAGCCTGTCCCCCTGTATGAAGATACGGGCCTGGCCTACCTGGATACCCATTATTACGGCGGGATAAAGAAATACCAGTGGGTGACGGTCCCCCTTGCCCTCCATGGGGTGATCGCCAAAAAAGACGGAACAGTAGTCCGGGTCAACATCGGGGAAGATGACAAGGACCCTGTTGTCTATATCAGTGATCTGCTGGTCCATCTTTCCAAAGACCAGATGGAGAAAAAAGCTTCCGAAGTGATCGAGGGAGAACAGCTTGATGTCCTGGTGGGTACCATCCCCCTTGGCGGAAAGGAAAAAGATGCGGTAAAAGAAAATGTCCTCAGCCTCCTCAAAGAAAAATACGGTATGGAGGAGGATGATTTCATTTCCGCTGAGATCGAGGTGGTTCCGGCAGGAAAAGCGAGGGATTGTGGTCTTGACCGGAGTATGATCGCCGGGTACGGACACGATGACCGTTGTTGTGCCTACAGTACATTTGAAGCAATGCTTGACAGCACTGATATCCCGGAAAGGACCGTCTGCTGCCTCTATGTGGACAAGGAAGAGATCGGCAGTGTCGGTGCCACAGGAATGGAGTCCAGATTCTTCGAAAATGTTCTGGCAGAGCTTCTGGCCCTCGCCGGATCCGACTCCTCACTTGCCCTGAGGAGAACCCTGGCCAGAAGCCAAATGTTGTCCGCGGATGTCAGCGCGGCCTATGACCCGGCCTTCTCCCAGGTATTTGAAAAGAAGAATACTCCCTGTTTCGGAAAAGGGCTGGTGATCAATAAATATACCGGTGCCTGGGGAAAGGATTACACCAATGACGCCAATGCGGAATATCTGGCAAGAGTCAGGAAGATCCTTGATGACAATGACGTGGCTTTCCAGATGTCCGAGGTGGGCAAGGTAGATGCGGGCGGCAGCGGTACCATCGCATTTATCGCCGCCATGTACGGGATGGATGTGGTGGATGCCGGCATTGCCGTGCTGAGTATGCATTCTCCCTGTGAAGTCATCTGCAAGGTTGACCTGTACGAGGCAAAAAAAGCTTATGAGGCCTTTATCAGGCACATTTAAGGATACAAAAGAAAGGAAAATGATATGGCAGACAAGATCATGCTTTTGGACGGACACAGCCTGATGAGCAGAGCCTTTTTCGGCCTGCCGGCCCTCAGCAATTCAGCCGGACAGTACACCAATGCCATTCTGGGGTTTTTAAATATCATGCTCCGCTATATCGAGGAGGAACACCCCACCCATCTGCTGGTTGCTTTCGACCGGAAGGAACCTACTTTCCGCCACCTGCAGTATAAGGAATACAAGGGAACCAGAAAACCCATGCCTGCGGAACTGATCGAGCAGGTTCCCAGGATGAAGGAAGTGCTGGCTGCCATGGAAGTTCCGGTGGTCACACAGGCAGGGATCGAGGCTGATGATATCCTTGGCACCGTCGGATGTGAAGCGGAGAAGGCCGGTTATGACGTGGTCATCGTCTCAGGAGACCGCGACCTGCTTCAGCTGGCCACGGATAAAGTGATGATCAAGATCCCCAAGACAAAGGGCGGAAAAACCGTGACGGAAGACTATTTCCGGGAAGATTTCATCAGACTGTACGGAATCACCCCCACGGAATTCATCGACATGAAAGGACTCATGGGGGATACTTCCGACAATATTCCCGGGGTTCCCGGGATCGGGGAGAAAACCGCGGCGAAGATCATCAAGGATTATCATTCCATAGAGAATGCTTATGCCCATATAGAGGAGATTAAACCGGCAAAAGCCCGCAACAACCTGAAAGAATTCTATGATCAGGCCCTGCTCAGCAAGGATCTTGCCACCATACGGACTGACTGTGACCTGGAATATACATTTACCGATGCCAAAATCGGCAACCTCTTTAATGCCGGGGCATATACCCTTTTTAAAGAACTTGAACTGAACAGTCTTCTGAAATATTTCGAAACGGAAAACCGGGGAACGGAATCTGTTAAGATCCGGATCATCAGGACTCCGGAGGAAGCAGAACAGACCATAGCCGGGATCAGGAAAGAAAAACATGCAGGTCTTGCGGTGATCGAGGAGGAGAGGAGCAAAACAGGAGAACATGATTTTGAAGGGATTTCCGTCACCTGTTCAGAAGGCACCTGCCTGATCCTGCGAAACGGGGATATCTCTTTGGATATGCTTTCCTCCTATGTGAAGGACCTGCTGACCTCGGGTCTCCATCTGGACCTGTTGGATTACAAAGCCTGTCTGCATTTTGATGAGGAGATGGCCGACTTTGAAGATCAGATCGATGACATCGGAATCCAGGCTTATCTTCTTGACCCGCTGAGGTCCGATTATGATTACGATGTGATCGCCAAAGACCACCTTGATCAGCTTCTTCCTTCCAGAAAGGAACTCCTGGAGAAAATGTCCCTTGCCCAGGCAGTCAGGGAAGGGAAAGAAGGAGGGATCAGGATAGCAGGATATCTGTCTTCCGTGCCCTTCATGGTTTCTGACGTCCTCCGCAGAAAACTGCAGGAAAAATCCATGGACCGTCTTTATGAAGAGATTGAGAAACCATTGGTCCGTTCACTTTATGGCATGGAAAAATACGGGATCACCGTAGAAAAAGAAGCCCTCAGTGAATACGGGGAGAGACTTGCCGGAAAGATCGGGGAACTGGAGGAGAAAATCTACGAACAGGCAGGGAAGAAATTTAATCTGAATTCCCCCAAGCAGCTTGGAGTAGTCCTCTTTGAAGATCTGAGGATGCCCTATGCCAAAAAGACCAAAACAGGCTATTCCACCAATGCGGATATTCTGGAGAAGCTTGCCCCTCAATATCCCATTGTCACGGATATCCTCAATTACCGTCAGCTTACCAAACTGAAATCCACATATGCCGACGGACTGGCCGCCTTTATCCGTGAAGACGGAAAGATCCATGGGGTATTTCATCAGAAAGTGACTGCAACGGGCAGGCTTTCCAGTTCGGACCCCAATCTTCAGAATATTCCCATCCGTATGGACCTGGGGCGGGAGATCCGCAAGGTGTTCGTCCCGGAAGAGGGGAAGATATTTATCAGCGCAGACTATTCCCAGATCGAGCTTCGCGTCCTTGCCCACATGGCCAGGGATGAGCAGCTGATCCGTGCTTATCAGGAGGACAGGGATATCCATACCACCACGGCTTCCCAGGTCTTCGGGGTCCCCATGGAAGAGGTCACCCCGCTTCTCAGAAGAAATGCCAAGGCTGTTAATTTCGGCATTGTGTACGGGATCAGCGCCTTCGGCCTGAGCCAGGACCTGAATATCACCAGAAAAGAAGCCCAGGATTACATTGACCGCTATTTCGCGACCTATCCGGGGATCAAGGCTTACCTTGACGGGAGCATTGCCTATGCCAGGGAACACGGCTACACGAAGACCTTATACGGACGGATCCGTCCTATACCGGAACTTTTTTCCTCCAATTTCATGCAGAGGAGTTTCGGTGAACGGGCAGCCATGAATTCCGGGATCCAGGGAACCGCGGCAGATATTATCAAGATCGCCATGATCAATGTCAGCCATCGTCTTAAGAATGAAAATCTGAAATCAAAACTAATCCTTCAGATCCATGATGAGCTTCTGATCGAAGCTCCCTATGAGGAGGAAGAAGTGATCAGGAAGATCCTTACGGAAGAAATGACAGGTGCGGCAGACCTTCTGGTGCCCCTGAAGATTGATATCCAGAGTGGAGAAACCTGGTACGATGCAAAATAGACAGTTGTTTATCAAAAGGAGGAAATGATATGGAAAGGACAGACATCGCGATCATCGGAACAGGGCCGGGAGGCATTTCGGCCGCCATCACTTCGAAAATCCGCAAGAAAAACATCATTTTATATGGGGAAAACAAAGTCAGTGACAAAGTGACCAAAGCCCACAAGATCCTGAATTATCCCGGACTTCCCGCCATAAGCGGAAAAGACCTCTCCGCAAAACTGAAGGAACACCTCGACCAGCTTGAGATCCCGATCGACGATAAGAGAGTGACCATGGTTTATGCCATGGGGGATTATTTTACGCTTCAGCTGTCTGACGGATCCATGCAGGAGGCCACCTGTGTCATCCTTTCCACCGGCATGGTGCAGGAAAAACCTCTTCCCGGGGAGGATGAATTTCTGGGCAGGGGAGTCAGCTACTGCGTCACCTGTGATGCCATGTTTTACCAGGATAAGACCGCTGCCGTCATCGGATATAATCATGAGGCCGAAGAAGAGGCGGATTTTCTGGCGGAACTTGCGGATACGGTATATTACATCCCCATGTATAAAGAAGAACCGGTCCTCAAGGATAAGATCAAGGTCATCCGGGAAAAACCGGAAAGTGTCTTCGGGGATATGCAGATAGAAGGCCTGAAGACGGACGAACAGACCATTCCGCTTGACGGAGTATTTCTGCTCAGGGATGCCATCGCTCCCGGAAAACTGGTTCCTGGTCTTGAGATGGACGGCAATCATGTAAAGGTCAATCTGAAGATGGAAACCAACCTGCCCGGTTTATATGCCTGCGGGGATATCACCGGTACTCCTTACCAGTACATCAAGGCAGCCGGTCAGGGAAATGTGGCCGCACTTTCCGCCGTAGGCCGGCTCGACGCTCTGAAACGGAAAGCAGCAGCTGATAATGAATAATTTTGTTTCAGAAACTTCGTTTTCATAATCAGACAATTATTCTTTTATTCGTATGTTTTTAACTGTCATATCGAATAATTTCTTCTTTCAATATTATAACTAATATTTTTCATTCCTCGTTGGATATTTTCTACAAAAATAACAGAAAATTTTGTGGAAAATATTGAGAAACAGTGTATAATATTAGATATAAAAACAGTTAATCCCCTGATCACTGATCAGGATATCATTCAGAAAAGAGGTAGAGAATATGGCAACAATTGATTTAACCCGCTATGGAATCACCGGAACGACAGAAATCGTTTACAATCCTTCATATGAATTCCTGTTCGAGGAAGAGACCAAACCGGGTCTTGAAGGATTTGATAAAGGTCAGGTCAGTGAACTTGACGCGGTCAATGTCATGACCGGAATCTACACCGGACGTTCTCCCAAAGATAAATATATCGTGATGGATGAGAATTCAAAGGATACGGTATGGTGGACCACACCGGACTATCCAAACGACAACCATCCCATGTCCGAGGATGTGTGGGTTAAGATGAGAGACCTTGCCAGAAAAGAGCTCTCCGGCAAGAGACTCTTTGTTATGGATGCTTTCTGTGGTGCCAACGAGGATACCAGGATGTCCATCCGTTTTATTATGGAAGTAGCATGGCAGGCCCATTTCGTCAAAAACATGTTCATCCAGCCTTCCGAGGAAGAACTGAAAGAGTTCGAACCTGACTTTACGGTATATTGTGCTTCCAAGGCCAAAGTGGATGACTATAAGGAACTGGGACTCAATTCCGATACCTGTGTCGCCTTCAATATCACCAGCCGTGAACAGGTTATCCTGAACACATGGTATGGCGGTGAGATGAAGAAGGGTATGTTCTCCATGATGAACTATTATCTTCCTCTTAAAGGCATCGCTTCCATGCATTGTTCCGCCAACACGGATATGAACGGGGAGAATACGGCAATCTTCTTCGGTCTGTCCGGAACGGGAAAGACCACCCTGTCCACCGATCCCAAGCGTCTTCTCATCGGTGATGACGAGCATGGCTGGGACGACAAGGGTATCTTCAACTTCGAGGGCGGCTGCTATGCCAAGGTCATCAACCTGGATAAAGAGTCCGAGCCCGATATCTACAATGCCATCAAGCGTAATGCCCTCCTGGAAAATGTCACCCTGGATGAGAACGGAAAGATCGATTTCGCGGATAAGAGTGTGACGGAGAACACCCGTGTTTCTTATCCCATCAATCATATCGAGAAGATCGTACGTCCCGTTTCTTCCGCTCCGGCAGCCAACAATGTGATCTTCCTGTCCGCGGATGCATTCGGTGTTCTTCCTCCGGTATCCGTTCTGACCCCGGAACAGACACAGTATTACTTCCTTTCCGGATTTACAGCCAAGCTCGCCGGTACGGAACGTGGTATCACCGAACCCACCCCGACCTTCTCCGCCTGCTTCGGCCAGGCATTCCTGGAGCTCCATCCGACAAAATATGCGGAGGAGCTGGTAAAGAGGATGGAAATCTCCGGAGCAAAGGCCTATCTGGTGAACACAGGCTGGAACGGATCCGGCAAACGTATCTCCATCAAAGATACCCGTGGTATCATCGACGCGATCCTGAACGGAGATATCAAGGGGGCACCCACAAAGAAGATCCCTTACTTCAACTTCGAAGTACCTACTGAACTTCCCGGTGTTGATCCTGCGATCCTGGATCCCAGAGATACCTATGCCGATCCTAAGGAATGGGAAGATAAGGCAAAAGACCTTGCCGGCAGGTTCATCAAGAACTTTGTCAAATATGAGAGCAATGAAGCAGGAAAGGCCCTTGTTGCCGCCGGTCCTGAGCTCTGATCTTCTGAGCTCTGAGCTCTGAGCTCTGATCTCTGATCAATAGAGAAAAAAAGAATAATCACCTGAAAAGAGGGTGTCTGCTCATCAGGCAGGCACCCTTTTCATTTTCTGCCCCGATTCTGCCGTGGATAAAAGCCTTTTTTTATGATATGATAACCATATAATAAAAAAGGAGGATGACTTATGGCTGATTACAGAAAGGTCAGGATCGCGGAGACCGCACATATCTCCAGACAGGCTGTCCTGGTGGGGGATGTCACCATAAAAGATTATGTGACCATCTATTTTTTTGCAGCCCTCAGGGGAGATGATGCCAGGATCGAGGTCGGCAATTACAGCAATATACAGGAAAACTGCACCCTTCACTGTAGTGAAGGCAATCCCGTTATCATTGGTGATTATGTTACCGTCGGTCACAATGCCGTCCTCCACGGCTGCCAGATCGGTGACAATACCATCGTCGGCATGGGCTCCATCATCATGGATGGCGCGAAGATCGGGAAAAACTGTATGATCGGCGCCGGAACCCTCATCGCTTCGGGCAAAGAGTTCCCGGAGGGCAGCCTGATCGTTGGCAGTCCCGCAAGGCTGAAACGACCTCTGACGGAGGAGGAACTGGCATTTCTTAAGGAGAGTGCCATTATCTGTGAGCGGGACGGAGTCGAGATGGAAGAACAGGGTGTGTTCTGAAGGAGGAGTATTATGGAATTAAAAGAAGCTATCTACGGACGAAGATCCGTAAGGAAATATGACGGAAGGCCTATCGCTGAAGAAGATATCCGGGAGATCATTGAAGCCGGGGTTATGGCCCCCAATGCCTCCAATTTCCAGCCCTGGTATTTTGTGGCGGTGGCAAACCCGGAAAAGATCCAGGAAGTGAGGGATATCATGGCACAGACCGCAGAGATCCTGTCCCCCTCCCTCACCGCCAGATTTGAGAAATATCCCCAGGTCATCGCGGAAACAAAACAGTTCATCCGCCTTATGGGCAATGCTCCCTGCTGTATTCTCGCCTTTCTTCTGAAAGATGATGAGGAATACAAAAGAAAAGAGACAGAATTTATCGAGAGTGTGGCCGCTGCCCTGGAAAATATGCTCCTGATGGCTTATTCCAAGGGTATCTCTTCCTGCTGGCTCACAGGGCAGATGGAAGCGGAGATGGACGGGATCCTCCGGGAGAAATTTGCCCCCGGTAAAGGAAAGATGATCGCTCTGATCACTCTGGGTTATTCCGACCAGAAACCGAAGGCACCAAGAAGAAGAGAAGGAAGATACGAGATCATTCTATGAGTAAGAAAAAGAAAGATAAAAAGTCTGTGAACAGCGGTCCGCTTGAATGGCTCTACATAAATGAGGACTGTCCTTCCACAAGGCGGCTGTATGAACAGCTTAAGGATGATGAGGGCATGACGGCAGAATTCTGGGACCTGGCCGGAGTGCTGGAGATCAGCGGCAGTGAGACCGGGTTCTATCTGGAGGAATCTGAAGAAGAAGGTGTCTGGTGGGTGACTTTGTCCCCCGGGAACCAGGATGAGTCAGCAGGTCTGATGCAGAAGATGCAGGAGCTTTGCGGCGGTTCGTTTATGGTGGATGAATAGAGGAAAATATCTTGGATATCTTTGGGACCATCGGTCCGGCTTGTCTTGAGGCCGGAACCATACAAAAGATGTTTGAATACGGAATGAACGGGATGAGGCTGAATCTGTCCCACACCTCCCTGGAGGAGGCAGCCGGGATGATCAGGGCTTTCCATAAGGGTGCCCGGATGGCGGGGATCAGCCATCCTCTTCTGATCATCGATATGCAGGGGCCTGAGATGAGGATCGGAAAGCTGAAGAGGGATCTTATCCCCGAGGAGGGAGAGACCATCGGTCTGGGGGATCAGATTCCGGTTCCTGATCCTGTGTTGGCATGTCTGAAGGAAGGTCAGCAGATTCTTCTGGATGACGGGAAGATCCTGCTGGAAGTTCTGGAAGCTGACGGACCTTATGGACCTCACCCATGCAGGGTCCTAAGAGGAGGGATCCTGACTTCCAAAAAGAGCATCGCCGTCTCCGGTGAGAAAAATACGGCACCGGTACTGACAGACCAGGATATGAATAATCTGAGAAGTGCCCGGGATTACGGAGTGACAGGGATCATGCAGCCCTTTGTCCGTAGCAGGAAAGATCTTCTTTCCGTGAGAAGTGCCATGGAGGAGACCGGCTGTCCAGACCTTAAGCTTTATGCAAAAATAGAAAACCTGGAGGGAGTGAGATGCCTACCGGATTTTATGGAGCTTGCGGATGAGATCGTGATCGCCAGGGGCGATCTGGGCAATTCCATGCCCCTGTGGCGGCTTCCTGCGGTCCAGAAACAACTGTCGGACTACTGCACAAAGAAGGATAAGCCCTTCATGGTGGTCACCCAGATGCTGGCCAGTATGGAGGAGAGTCCTGTGCCCACCAGGGCAGAGGTGTCGGATATCTTTCACGCGGTTCTGGACGGGGCGGGAAGTCTGATGGTAACAGGAGAAACCGCCACCGGATGTTATCCTGAAGAAGTCATCCGTTATCTGGCTTCAACCGCTATGGAAGCAGAAAAGTATATTAAGAAAAAAGACTTGTTATTTAATTAAATACTAGTAAAATATTTTGAATTGAAAAAATATGTTAATAATATATACAATATTTATGACAAAAAATAAGCCCGGCTTTGGTAAGCCGGGCATTTTTTATCCAGGATATCTTCCTGACTCTATTTTGTGGGTATTCCTGTCATCAGGCCTTCATCTTTTTCTGGGCCGTAGCCAGCATGAGCTTGATCCGGTTGATCTGGTTGACTTCACTGGCACCGGGATCATAATCGATGGCAACGATATTGGAATCCGGATAGACTCTGCGGAGTTCCTTGATCACGCCCTTGCCCACCACATGGTTGGGCAGACAGGCAAATGGCTGGGTACAGACGATATTGGGAGCGCCGGCCTTGATCAGTTCCACCATCTCACCCGTAAGGAACCATCCTTCTCCGGTCTGGTTGCCCAGGGATA
>JAEIGA010019242.1_pt1 | contig 10414 bp, 8 predicted proteins | sample 9270691 | NCBI WGS metagenome assembly JAEIGA01 (sample SAMN17057246, study PRJNA624740) | gut metagenome | biome: biome; isolation source: fecal sample | host: Bos grunniens | place: China: Xizang | collected 2019
AATTGTAGGTATAGAGTTTTGCAAAATTGATTCAAACGGCAGGTTAAAACTACCTGTTGCTTTGAAGAAGCAGCTTATTACCTCTGATGATACAAGGTTCGTTCTCAGAAAAAGCATTTACGATTCGTACTTGGAACTTTTCACTTACTCCGAATTTCAAGAAGAAGTAGCAAGACTTCAACGAAATCTTAACCCTTATGACCCAAAAGCGAAAAGGTTATACAGGAGATTGACTCAGGCTAACATAGTGGAACTTGATTCAAGCGACAGAATACTAATTCCTATTGAGCAAAGAACAATGGCTAATATAGATAAGGATATAGTATTGCTTGCTTCAGGTAAATTTATTGAGGTTTGGGACGCTCATACTTATAATTCGCTTAACCAAGATGACTTCGATTATATCTCTTCTGCAGAGGAACTACTTGGTAATCTACAAGAGGTCGAATGTGATAAGGTTTAAGATTTATATATGCAAAAAGAAGAGTACCATATTCCTGTAATGTTGAATGAATGTATCGAAGGCTTAAATATTAAGCCTGATGGAATATATGTTGATTTAACTTTCGGAGGCGGAGGACATTCAAGAGAAATTTTAAAACATCTTTCGGAAGAAGGAAGCTTGTTTGCGTTTGACCAAGATGCAGATGCGGTAAAGAATGCACTTGATGACGACAGATTTACCTTGATAGAAGATAATTTTTGCAATCTAATAAATTGTTTAAAGCTATACAGAATTACACAAGTTGATGGAATACTTGCAGATTTAGGTATATCATCACATCAAATTGATTGTGCAGAAAGAGGATTTAGCACACGTTATGATGCGGAGCTTGATTTGAGAATGAATAGAAAGCAAGTTCTAACAGCGGCTGATGTAGTTAATACATATACATACGAGCAATTAAAAAAGATATTCGCAACATACGGAGAATTGTCAAACGCTCATCAAATTGCAAAAAAGATAGAGTCTTCTCAAATAGAGGGAATAAAAACTACTACACAATTAAAAGAAGTGCTTCAATCACTTGCTCCAAGAGGAAAGGAGAATAAGTTTTTTGCACAAGTGTTTCAAGCATTGAGAATAGAGGTTAATGGGGAGATTGATGTGCTTCAAAAAATGTTAGAACAGACTGCTCCATTATTAAGTAAAGATGGAAGACTTGTAGTTATGAGTTATCATTCTTTGGAAGATAGATTGGTAAAGAATTATATGAAGGCAGGAAATTGTGAGGGGAATGTGGAAAAAGATTTCTTTGGAAATGTTTTGAATGAGTTAGAGTTGGTAAATAGAAAGCCAATAACAGCAAGCGAGGAAGAGTTGATTGCAAATCCACGTTCAAGAAGTGCAAAATTAAGAATAGCAAAAAAGAAATAGTTGATGAAGTTTAGTGAAATTGTAAGAGGGGATATTTTATTGAAGTCTTGGTTTAGTAAAAATATATTGTTGTTTTTGCTAATTGCTGGTTTGTGGATAGTTTATATTGTAAATAGATATGGTATAGAAACAAAGGTAAAGGCTATTGAAAACACTAATAAAGAAATTAAAGAATTAGAAATAAAACGCACTAGCATAAAAACTCAATACCAAAGAAGTTCAACTATGATGCAATTAGAAAAAACACTGGCTCCAATAGGTGTTGGTGCGTCGCGAGAACCTATTAAAAAAGTTATACTAATACAAGAAAATGAATAGCCAAGAAGATATAAATAATAAGAAAAGAGGCCGGAGAATATCTTTGTTATATCTGGTAGTAATATCTGCTTTTTTGATTGTGTTTGGCAGAGTCTTGTATATGGAAACTGCTTTACATGAACGTGAATTAAAGAAGCAAAAAGAAAGAACCGTAAAGGAACGTACATATCAATCAAAACGCGGAAATATATACTCGATAGATTATGATACAGGGGAGTATATGATGTTGGCAACAGACGTTCCAATATATGATATGTACATTGATTTAGGTAAGCAAAAGGATAAAAAAACTGGCAAGAAGGAATGGGTTATTTCTGACGAGATGTGGAAAAATGAATTGAAGCCAATGTGTGATAGTTTAGCAAAAATATTTGCTTACAGAAAGGATGCTAAAACATCAAAGGCTTATCAACAATATTTTTTAGCAAGTAGAAATGCCAAAAATAATAGAGGGATTCCTGTTGCAAAGGATATAACTTATGAAGAACTACAAAGACTAAAAACATTCCCTATAATAGGTAGAAAAATACAGAAAAAAAATAGCAAACAAGTAAGTTATAAATTAAGTCATAGAGTTCACATAGTAGAAAAAGGCAAGCGAGTTTATCCTTACTATCCTTTGGCAAGAAGAACGATAGGAATAAAATTAACAGGTGATTGTGATACTTGCTACAATGGCATAGATGGTGGATTTAATCAATATTTAAGAGGAGAGAAAGGCAGTCGTATAGAAAAAAGAATAATAGAGGGCGTTTGGGTTCCATACGATCAAGATGAAAAGATAGTAGCAAAAAATGGATATGATGTTGTTACAAGTATAGATGTTAGTTTACAAGAGTTGGCTGAAAACTCTCTTATGAATTGTTTGGAAACCAATAATGCAGAAAGTGGTTGTGTGATTTTAATGGAAGTAGAAACAGGATTTATTAGGGCAATAGCAAGTTTTACAGATATAAACGGAACATATTTTGAAAACAATAACATAGCAATATCAAGTTCTTTTGAACCAGGTTCAACATTTAAAACTGTAACTGCAATGATGATGTTGGACAAAGGTCTTGCTACTCTTTCGGATTCAGTACCTACGGGAGCAAAACTCTTTCCTGGTAATATAAAACCTATTGAGGACGTGGGCAAGGTAAATAGGGGAAATGTAACTTTTGAAAGAGCGTTGGAGATTTCATCAAATGTTGGAATAAGTCAGTTGGTTTATGATGTTTATGGTGCAACTGCTGCAAAAAGAAAAAAGTTTCAAGAAGATTTAATGCAGTATTTCCCATGCGAAAGGTTAGGTTTGGACATAGATGTTCACGAACCAAAACCTATTATACGTTCTTCAGAAAATCCTAGCGACTTATTGAGAATGAGTTTTGGTTATGTTACTCAGATGACTCCGCTTCAAATGTTGACTTTCTATAATGCTATTGCAAATAATGGCAAAATGGTGAAACCACAATTTGTAACTGAGGTATTGAGAGGTGGAATTGTTGAAAAGGTGTTTGAGCCTATTGTTATAAAGGATAGTATTTGTAAAAGAAGTACAAGAGATTCTATTCACAGAGTCTTGAAAGGGGTTGTGAACAACGGTACAGGACGAAGATTAAAAGGCGCTTCTTACGGAATTGCAGGGAAATCAGGAACGGCTGAAATAAATTATAATGAAAAGGGAAATGTAAAAAAACTTCACAGAGCTTCTTTTGTTGGATATTTTCCTGCAGATGAACCTAAGTATTCGTGTATAGTGCTTATAATAGATCCAAAAGGATCGAGAACTCATGGAGGTGATTTGGCAGCTCCTGTTTTCAGAGATTTATCTGATAGGGTTGTGGGTACAAGAATAGCATTAAGCAAGGTAGGTAGTACAACTGAAAAAAAGGTTCCTGTTATGAAGTTTGGTAATAGGGATTCTTATTCATCATTCTGCAATGCCTTAGGATTTGAGCTTGATTTGCCTGTATCAACTTGGTTGAAGGTAAAAGAAATTAACGATAGTTTAGTATTTACACCATACTATTTCAAAAAGGATGTTGTGCCTAATGTTGTGGGATTGACTATTAAGGATGCTATTTATATGCTTGAAAATATAGGAATGAGAGTTAGATTTAAGGGAAAAGGAAAAGTTGTTAAGCAAAGCATCGCTCCGGGCAGTGCTATTAGTGATAAAGTAATTATATTAGAACTTGCAGTTCCTGAAGTCGTGAAAAATTAAATTAAAAGCAAGGAAAATGGAAATAAACCTAAGGAATATTTTATTAAATCTTGAAGTTATTGAACAGATAGGTAATATTGATATATCTATCTGTGATATTGTTTTTGATTCTCGCAAGGTAAAAGAGGGTAGCCTTTTCGTTGCTCAAAAGGGAACACAGATTGATGGACATAATTTTATAGAATCAGCAATCAAAGACGGAGCAAAGGCTATTGTTTTAGAACAAATGCCAAGCGAAATACAAGAAGGAGTTGCTTACATAAAGGTAGAAAATTCTGCAAAGGCGTTAGCAATATTGGCAAGAAACTATTACGACAATCCTTCTTTAAAATTAAAACTAATAGGTATTACAGGAACTAACGGAAAGACAACAACCGTAACTTTATCTTATAATTTATTCAAGAGTTTAGGTTATGAATGTGGGTTGATTTCAACAATAGTGAATAGAATTGGGGATAGAGAAGTAGCATCTACACATACCACACCTGATGCTTTAAGTTTAAATAAGTTGTTGAATGAAATGGTGGAGAACTCTTGCGAATATGTCTTTATGGAAGTAAGTTCCCATGCAGTAGATCAATATAGAATTTGGGGATTATCATATTACGGAGGAGTATTCAGTAATATTACTCATGACCATTTAGATTATCACAAAACATTTGCAAACTATATAACTGCTAAAAAAGGATTCTTTGATTCATTATCAGAAAAGGCTTTTTCGCTTACTAACATAGATGATAGAAATGGCGAGAAAATGGTGGAATCTACAAAATCCAAAAAATACACTTATAGTCTGAGCAGAATGGCTGACTTTAAAGCTAAAATAATTGAAAATAGTTTTTTTGGCTTATTGCTAAATATAAATGGCAAAGAAGTATCTACTCAATTAGTTGGCGAATTTAATGCTTACAATCTATTAGCCATTTACTCTATTGCAGAATTATGTGGATTGAAACAAGAAGAAATACTATTAGGACTAAGCAAACTAAAAGCAGCAGCAGGTAGATTTGAAACTTATAGATTGAAAAATGGAGCAGTTGCTATAATAGATTATGCTCACACACCAGATGCTTTACTTAATGTTATAAGCACAATCAACGAAATTAAACTTGGAGGTAAGTTAATAACGGTTGTAGGTTGTGGAGGTAATAGAGATAAGACTAAACGTCCAGAAATGGCAAGGATTGCTCAAGAAGGAAGTGATGTTGTGATATTAACATCTGACAATCCGCGCTTTGAAAATCCTGATGACATCATTGAAGATATGAAAAAAGGTGTTATTGATAACGAATCTTTATTCTGCATAACAGATAGAAGACAAGCAATAAAGTTAGCTTCACAATTAGCAAAAGAAAAGAATGATATAATTCTTGTAGCAGGGAAAGGACACGAAACATATCAAGAAATAAGTGGAGTAAAGCATCATTTTGATGATAAAGAAGAAGTGTTAAAATATTGATAATAAAAAATAGAATAATAATATGTTGTATTACTTATTTGATTGGTTACATTCAAGTTTTGATTTACCAGGGGCAGGGGTGTTTCAATACATTTCATTCCGTGCAGCAGGTGCTGTAATAACTTCTTTGCTTATTACAATAGTTTTTGGCAAGAAATTGATAAATTATTTGCGAAGAAAACAAGTAGGAGAAACAGTAAGAGATTTAGGGTTAGAAGGACAAAAAGCAAAAGAAGGTACTCCAACAATGGGAGGACTTATAATATTAGCAGCAATTCTAATTCCAACATTGTTGTTTGCTAAATTAGATAATATTTATGTGATAATAATGTTGATAACAACTGTTTGGTTGGGAATTTTAGGTTTTATAGACGATTATATCAAGGTTTTTAGAAAAAATAAAGCAGGATTAAGCGGTAAATTGAAAGTTGTAGGCCAAGTTGTTTTAGGAATTGTGGTTGGTTGTATGATGTATTTCCATCCAGATATAACAATAAAAGAAAAAACCGAAATAGCTCAATATTCAGAACAACATAATCTACAAAATAAATCACAATATGAGAAAGCCAAAGTAGAGTTTCAAGAAGAATCTTCTCGCTCTACAAAAACTACTATTCCATTCGTGAAAAATAATGAGTTTGATTATAGTTGGTTAATTAAGTGGATAGGCGATGACTACAAGGATTATGCTTGGTTGATATTCATTCCTATTGTCATCTTTTTCATTACGGCAATTTCCAACGGAGCAAACCTCACCGATGGTATAGATGGATTGGCTACGGGTACGTCTGCTATAATAGGTGCTTGCTTAGCAATTTTGGCTTGGGTGTCGGGAAATATTATATTCGCCAATTATTTGAATATAATGTACATTCCGAATGTTGGAGAATTGACAATTTTTATTGCGGCTTTCGTTGGGGCTACTATGGGTTTCCTTTGGTACAATACTCACCCTGCTCAAATTTTTATGGGCGACACAGGCTCGTTAGCAATAGGAGGAATAATAGCAGTATTTGCGATTTTGATAAGAAAAGAGTTGTTAATACCAATTCTATGTGGCGTTTTCATAGTAGAAAATCTTTCAGTTGTAATGCAGGTTTCTTATTTTAAGTTTACCAAGAAGAAATATGGAGAAGGAAGACGTATATTCCTTATGTCGCCTCTTCATCATCATTATCAAAAGAAGGGTTATCCAGAACAGAAAATCGTTCAGAGATTTTTTATAGTATCCATCATTTTAGCAGTAACAACAATAGTAACACTTAAATTAAGATAATAATGACAATCGACAAATTAGCAACACAGGGAAGAACGATATATTCGACTTTGGCAGGAAGACAATACTCGGAAATCTCGCGATTAAGAAACGAGACTTTAAAAAGCATGTTTGCTAGTAAAGATGAGGTTAAGCATAAGAAACAAGTAGTTGCGAATATCAAAGGAGTAAAGTATATAGATGACTCAAAAAGTATAACACCTAACTCAACTTGGTTTACTTTCGAAACAATTGGAAATCCAATTATATGGATACTTGAAATAGAGGATGAAACTGCAAATTTTTTATCATTGGCAAATTCAGTGAAAGAAAAGGTGCATACTTTGATAGTAGTAGGAGGAAGAAATAATTCTCTGTCTAAAATATTTAGTGGCTTGACAAATCTTATTCAAGTAAACAATTTGTCTGATGCTGTTAAAATGGCATATTATTTTGCTAACGAACCTGATGTTGTATTATATTCTCCTGCTAATGGATGTGAGGAAAATATAGAAGATAAAGCTAATAGATTTTTACAATTAGTTAATGAATTATAACTAAATGAAGGCAGACTTTTTTAAACCAAAGATAAAAGGAGATAAAATCATTTGGACGATATATTTAATATTGTCTATTGTTTCTATAATCTTTGTATTCACAAGCATAGGTAGAGTTACATATCGTACAAATGGGGATTTAACAGCCATATTGTTAAAACACATAGGTATAATATGCTTGGGTATATTTGCAGCCTATATGGCAAGTAGGATAAGGTATGATAATTATGCCAAGCACTCTACGTTTTTTTATATTTTTTTTTATAGTTGTATTGATTCTAACCTTAGTGCTGGGTTCGTTTTTTGGAAAGGATGCAAATCGCTGGTTAGTAGTACCGATTATAAATTTAAACATCCAACCATCAGAGATAGTAAAATATTTTCTTGTTATTTATGTAGCATCGGAATTAAAAACTTTGCAGGGAAAAATCCAAGAAAAAGAAAAATTTATCTTTTTGATATTAAAAATAGCTGCCGTTTGTATTTTAGTTTTTCCAGAGAATTTTTCCACAGCTGGTATTATATTTTTAGCATGTTTTATGTTGCTTTATATATCTGGCGCAAGACTAAAACATTTGCTAACGGTTATTCTTATAGGAGCCGTTTTCTTAGCAATCGTTTTTGGACTTTACTATGCAGGAGTTGAAATAGGTAGAGTTGCTACTTGGATAAGTAGAATTTTTGGCTTTCATAATAACGACCCTAACGAATATAATCAAATGAATTCTGCAATAATGGCTATTGCAACAGGCGGTTTAACTGGTCGTGGCATAGGTAATACTATTGAAGGACGATTTTTGAGTGAATCTCATAACGATTTTATTTTTGCTATCATATTAGAAGAAGGCGGTATTTTTATGTGTGTCTTCCTTCTTTTGGCATATTTAGTTTTGTTTTATAGATGTATAAGAGTATCGCGAGAAGCAACAGGGATGTTTGGAAGTAATCTTGCTATAGGTATATCCTTAGTTATTATGATACAGACTTTGGTAAATATGCTAGTAGCAACAGGTCTTATACCAGTTACAGGACAAACTTTGCCTTTCGTTAGTTATGGTGGTAGTTCGTTTTTGGTTAGCAGTTACGCATTAGGAATTATACTTAATATAAGTGCAGCAAATGCAAAGGCTAAAAAGGAGCAAGAACAAAAAGAAGAAAATTCACAAATAGATAATATAAATACAGAAGAAGCATGAAAGTAATAATAAGTGGTGGAGGAACAGGCGGGCATATATTCCCTGCGATATCAATTGCGAATGCTATAATGAATAAGTATAGTGATGCAGATATATTATTTGTTGGTGCAAAAGGCAAAATGGAAATGCAAAAAGTACCACAAGCAGGTTATAAAATAGTTGGATTACCTGTTGCAGGTTTTCAAAGAAAGAAATTATGGAAGAATGTTTCTTTCCCATTTAAATTATTATCTTCTATGTTACAAGCAAAGAAAATAATAAAAGGATTTAAGCCTGATGTTGTTATAGGTGTAGGAGGATATGCTTCTGGACCAATATTACGTTCGGCTGTAACACAAAAAATTCCTACACTAATACAAGAACAAAACTCTTACCCAGGAGTAACAAATAAAATCTTAGCTGACGGTGTGAATTTAATATGTGTTGCTTACGAAAATATGGATAGATGGTTTCCTGCCAACAAAATAGTTTTCACAGGTAATCCAATTCGCCAAAACATCTCGCATTTATCAGATAACATAGAAGAAATAAAATCAAAAGCAGTAACAACATTTGGATTAAGTTTAGACAAACCGATAGTATTGGTTGTAGGAGGAAGTTTAGGAGCCTTAACAATAAACGAAAGCATAATAAACAACCTTGAATATTTTGTTAAAAATGACATACAACTAATATGGCAAACAGGAAAATGGTTCTTTGATAAAGCGAAAGAAAGAGTTGCTCAAATCAATTCTTCAAACATCAAAGTTTATGACTTCATCTATGAAATGGAACAAGCATATTCTTTGGCAAACGTGATAATATCAAGAGCAGGAGCCATAGCTATTTCAGAATTATGTATAGTTGGCAAACCATGTATATTAGTTCCTTCTCCAAACGTATCAGAAGATCATCAAACTAAAAACGCTAATGCTTTGGTATCGAAAAATGCAGCTATAATGGTTAAAGACGTTGAGTCAAGAGAAAGACTGATAGACGAATTAGATAGATTAGTAACAGATAAAGCTAAACAAGAAGAGATGTCATTAAACATTAAAAATCTTGGAATACGCGATGCTGACAAAAGAATAGTAGAACAAATTGAAAAAATACTTAAAAAATAAATGAACACAAAGGTATATTATTTCATAGGTATAGGCGGAATAGGAATGAGTGCTATTGCTCGTTATTTAAAGAATAATGGGCATAGTGTTTACGGCTATGATAGAACTCGAACACAACTATGTATTCAACTTGAAGAAGAAGGAATGAATATTACTTACGAAGACAACCTAGCACATTTACCAGAAAATATAGAAATGGTAATATATACCCCTGCTATCCCTTCTGATAATAATATATTACAAACAGTTCTACACAAAGGCTTGAAAATAGAAAAAAGAGCCAAAGCCTTAGCAGAAATAATAAAAGATAAAAAAGTTATAGCCATAGCAGGTACTCACGGAAAAACAACCACATCAGGATTACTAGCACATCTACTATACAAAAGTAAGATAGGATGTTCAGCATTTTTAGGAGGCATATCTAATAACTATCAAACCAATATGTTGTTTGATGAAAAATCTGAATATGTAGTAGTAGAAGCAGATGAATATGACAGATCATTCTTGCAACTTACACCTTATGTATCTGCAATAACCTCAATCTCTCCTGATCACTTAGACATATACAAAGATTATCGTGATTTAGAAAATTCTTTCGCGCAATTTGTAAATCAAACCAAAGAAAACGGAAAAGTATATCTTAAAAAAGGAATCGAAATAGAAACAAAGCAAGAAATAACTCACCACACCTATTCTTTAACCGATATAGAATCTGATTTCTATGTTTGGAATGTAAGAGTAAGTAAAGGAAGTTATTATTTCGATTATCATACCCCTGAAAAAGTTTACTACGATATGCAAATGACTTACCCCGGTATTCATAATATTGAAAACGCTGTTCTTGCATTATCGATAGCCATAAAATTAGGAGTAAATGAATATGAATTAAGAGACGCTTTGAAATCATTCCAAGGAATGAAACGTAGATTTGATTTAAAG
>JAEIGA010019243.1_pt1 | contig 10414 bp, 10 predicted proteins | sample 9270691 | NCBI WGS metagenome assembly JAEIGA01 (sample SAMN17057246, study PRJNA624740) | gut metagenome | biome: biome; isolation source: fecal sample | host: Bos grunniens | place: China: Xizang | collected 2019
AACGTTACAGGAGCTATTTCAGATTCGTTAAATTCTGAACTTAAAGATCAGTATCTTGAGGCATTCAGAACTGATTCTTTGGGGCAGAATTTGCTTGTTAAGCGCGCGTACCGTCTTAATTCCAGAGGACATAATCAGGACAGCAGTAATATCATCTCTAACGGTTCGAAGATTCTCGTTCCTGAAGGAACGTATGCGCTCATGATCGACGACGGAGAGATAGTTGATACCGTTACCACGCCCGGCCTTTATACATGGGAAAATTCATCTTCCAAATCAGCTCTGTCAGGCGGAATCAAGAATGCCCTGGGAGATGCTTTCGACAGGTTCAGATTTGCAGGGGAAGTCACGAAGAGTCAGAAGATTTACTATGTTAATGCGTTAGAGATAATGAACCAGACATGCAAAGATTACCTGAACGTGATGTATCCTGATCCGTTTTACGGGAACCTGTATTTAAAGTTCAGGATAACATTCTCATTCAGAATCGTTGATCCGGTCAAGTTCTTTGGGAAGACCGGTAAGGAAACCACCGTATACGATTACATGGGTTCTGAATACAAACCGAAGAAACCTTTCCAGGAAGTACTGGACCATATGGAAGAGGCCATCAATCTCTGTGCAGTACGCGACAAGGTTCCATTCCCGAAGCTCCTCTCAAACAAGAGCAAGCTGAAAGATGCCGTTAATGAAGCGGTGTCGAAGGAGTGGTTAGAACTGCGCGGTATGGTTGTCGAGTCGATCGCACTTACTGATCTGACACTCGATGAGTCTTCAAGAAACCGTGTAGAACAGTTCGATTCGGCAAAGCTCTTTGCTGACGATCCGGCTGCACTTGGTGCCCTGGTTGCTCTGGGTCTTACTAAAGCCTCACAGTTAGCGGCTTCAAATCCGGCAGGCGCGGTTGGTATTGGAATGGCCGGTGCGGTCTCAACATATGCACCCGGAGCTCAGAGTCAGAACATTCTTGAGACGTGTCCCTTCTGTGGAACACCGCTTCCCGCACAGGCACCTTTGGACAGATGTCCGGCATGCTATGCAGATATAAGGTCTTATTATTCTGAGAAATAGAGACAGTAAAACAAGTGATTTGCGATATTAGAAAATGGCAAATTTTGTAAAACCAGTTTTCTGATCAGACAACGCTGTCCTTAAGCTTTTCAAAAGCCTTTCGAGCTATTTGCTTTACATTGGGATCTTCATCTGCGAATGCCAGTTTCTTGACATACTCTTCGCAGTTCTTGGCATGTATTGCAGCTGCAGCTTCGGCAGCTGATGCTCTTACCATTGGAGAAGGGTCACGTAAAAGTTCGATCAATGCCATGCCGGAATCGTAAGACGGTATCATTCCAAGAGCCATGGCAACTGTCATTCTTACATCTTCGTTGGGATTACCGATATATTTAACTATGGCCCCCAGTTTCTGCTTTGTTCCGAGTTTAATTATCTTTTCCTTCAAAGAATCAGAAAATGCCATAGTATATGACTTCCCTTCTAACGATCATCCTTACGTATTATAGGACGGTTGGGAGTCATTTCAAACAAAGAAATATGATATTTTTCAAATCTTGCTAATATTGAGCAGGGAATAACAAAAATCCGTTTCAGTATAGAGCCGTCTCAGACTTTGTATTTTTTATAGAGCTCGGGATAACCCTCTTTCAGCGCGCTGTTAAATAAGATGTCAGATCTTAAGTATCTTCTTTACCTCTGCAATATATCCTTCACAAAGTGATCCGAGTTCGATATTGTTCTTCGTGATATAACCGATATGCATTACAACATCTTCACCGTCTCCTTTGAAACGGATCATCTTGTACTGCTGGCCGTTCACGTCATCGCAGATAATGCCTGAGCAGAGCGTATAGCCGTTAAGTTCATTCATGAGATTAAGTCCCGACCCTCTGTCGCACACTTTTATACGTCTGGGATAATCCTTTTCCGCCAGTATCTCTTCGGCATAGTAGATAGGATCTCCGTCTCCCTGCTCGAAGGTAAGACACGGGTAAGGCGCGAGATCTTCCATTGTAAGTTCATCCGCATCTGCCAGCGGATGAGTTTTCGTAATGTATACACAGGCCTTGCAATCAATAAGAGGTGTGAAATGCAGGTCATTGTCACGAAGTTTCTTTTCAATGACCTTTCTGTTATATTCGCTGATAAAAAGAATACCGATATCGCTCTTCATTGAACCGACATCGTCTATTACATCGCGTGTCATGGTCTCCCTGAATACAAATTCGTATTTAGCGAGATCAAAATCCTTTACGAATTCTGTGAAAGCCTTAATAGCGAACGAATAATGCTGCGTAGAAATGCCGAACCGTCTTTTGCGTTCTGCAGAACCGATAAATCGGTCCTTCAATATCTCATACTGCTGGCTGACCTGCTTAGCATAGATAATGAAATCCCTGCCTTCATGTGTTAACTGCATACCTTTACCGGATCTGACAAAGATAGAGAACCCGAGCTCACTCTCGAGTTCTTTAATAGCCTTTGTCAGCGTCGGTTGTGTTATAAACAGACTCTCTGCAGCACGGTTCATTGAACCTGATTCGGTAATCGTTATCGCATAGAATAACTGTTGGATCGTCATATATTCCAACCATCCTTGATTTCTGATTACCAAATTGTATTTCATTTTGGGAAAACTAAATAATACTCATTTCCGATAACCGAATATAACTTTTGGTTATAGAAACAGATAAGTATTATCCATCACTCAAGTCACTTCATTAAGCCTCCCCTGTTCCATCTCGAGAACTCTTGAAGCATATCCCAAAGTCTCTTTCTGGTGCGTTACAACGATTACTGCCGTACCCTCAGAAGCAATGTTTTTAAATATCTCCATGACTTTGGCTGTGTTGGCGGAATCAAGGCTGCCTGTCGGTTCATCAGCGATTATAAGAGAAGGCTTATTTATAACTGCTCTGGCAATCGTTGCCCTTCTCATCTCTCCGCCCGAGAGCTCTGAAGGATATTCGTCTAAAAGATCCGCGATACCTAATTTTTCCGCAGTCTCGTTAAGCTGTTCTTCTGTTGGGCCTGAAATTCCTCCTATAGTAAACGGGAACAGAATATTTTCTCTCACTGTCAACGCAGACAAAAGGCTCTCACCCTGGGGAATATATTTGATCTTCTCATTTCTGAGATTAGAGATCTCTTTATCACTGAAACTTTTAAGTTCTTTTCCCTCAACAAGAATGCTGCCTGAAGTAGGACCGGTAAGACCTGTCAGAAGATTTAAGAAAGTCGTTTTGCCGCTTCCTGACTCACCTACGATCATGACGAATTCACCACGGCCGATATTGAAGTCGATATCATCGACTGCATTAAAAGATTTGCCGCGCCTTAAATATTCTTTAACAAGTTTCTCAGTGCTAAGAAATGACATCTTATTCACCTGCCCTCATCGTGTAATATGTCTCGGCATGTGCAAGGCTTAAGGTTGACAGAAATGATGCGGCCGAACCGAACAGCACTGTAACCAGGACACCGGTTACTCCAAAAAAGATAATTGCCGCTGCTGATGGCATGAGATAAGGAACGTCTAATGTGTTCTCGATAAAACGGTTAAACGGGAATACGGTAAGTATTCCCAGAACGAGTCCTGCAATACCGCCCGCGGCACCGATCGTGATCCCTTCTGTTAATGAGAACAAGCATATCTTAGAAGACGTTGTTCCGAGTATTCTTAATACCGCAAACTCCTTTTTTCTCTCATGAAATATGACGGAGAAGAAAAGGATCATGGTAAGAAACGAGAAGACCAGAAGTATAGTCAGGGTCACGTTAATAACATTTTCCACTGAACCGAGTTTGACCGTGACATCACTAATGAGTTTATCAGTCTCTATGAACTGTATTCCTTCCGCTTTTTTATAAATTTCTTTCTCGATAGAAGTAATATCTGCATTATCTTTCACTCTGATCAGGACTGTTGATACCAGTGTCCCATCCTCTTCAGGATTTAAGAATTGATAGCCCTTGTCTTTTGCATCGTTAAGAATCTCATGCATTGTATCTCTGGACATGAAAACTGAATGATCAAGGCCTGTAGCCGTCTCTCCCAGTTTGGCTGCAACATGGTACTCACTGCCGTAAAACTTCACGTTGCCATTTGTCAAAGGTGTTACTTCGCTGCCGACGATGACGCTGCCGCCCGATACTTCCTGATCAACTTTCTCATCGATCCAGGGTTCTATTACAAAATCAGTATCGGGGTCAAAAGCGATGAGCTGTACTCTTGTAGAGCAGCAATCAGATGATAATGACGTGAAATAGAACTGGCTGGTGGAGCATTCGACTCCTTCAATATCAGCAACCGCTTCAGCTACAGAGACATCCATGTAAAAGAATTCGGGTTCACCAGTAAGAAGGATGTTGCGTGCTTCAATCTCAGAAGATTCAGGAACTATCATGAGATCAGCTCCCATTCTCTCTTGCATCCTTTTGATACCATTGTTAAGCGATGCCTTCAGTGCCAGTCCAACAAAGAGCGCATATGAACCTATAACGGCAGCGAGCATCAGGCAAAAAGACCTGTATGGTCTTTTCCTGATGTTCCTGATGCCGAATCTGAAACTTTCCTTAATAGCAGACATCTCAGGATTTCTTCTTCGAAATAATATAAGGTACTGCATTGATAAGAGCAGTTGCGATGATAAGTGAACCTGCGATAATAAGTGCAGGAAGTGTTCCTGAATGGCAAGGCATATCTGCAGAGCCGCATACACCGATCACAGCTGTCGGAATAAGAATTACCAGAATGCCGTTTATCGCAGATGCAACTGCATAAGCTGCCTGTGCTGAACTATCTTTTGATAATACGATCAGCAGGCCGAGAACGATCGTTGCAATGCCTACTGCTACTTCAGTCTGTGATGTCCAATGGCACTTCATGAACTTGCCGTCCATAGCTGCGCACACCTTGAATATCACGGTCGGGATAAGGACAGTGATCAATCCTAATATTGCAATTACAATGCCTGTTATCTTTGTCTTGTTCATATTGATTCCTCTGTTTTCTTAAATGTTATATTCCGGCTCCGGATGAGCTGTCGCCAGATCGAATTCCTGCAGAAGCTTTCTTCTCATGGCGAGGAATTCCGCCTCACCCCTCTGCCTCGGATGAGGAATGTTAACATCGATGATGTTGCTGATTTTACCCGGTCTCGGTGTCATTATGACGATCCTGTCTGACAGGTAAATAGCTTCATCTATGTCATGTGTGACCAGCACCATCGTTATGCCGTTGAGCCTGTGAAGTTCCAGGAGTTTATCCTGGATATCGGCTCTGGTGAATGAATCGAGCGCGCCCATAGGTTCGTCTAAAAGGAGCATCTTCGGTTCATTTATAAGTGTTCTTGCGATCGCAACTCTCTGAGCCATACCGCCGCTTATCTGATAAGGATATGATTCTTCAAATCCTTTAAGTCCGACGAGCTCGATATACTTGGCAACATCGTCTTTTTTCTGTTTGAAAACTCTTCTGGTCTTGAGTCCGTATGCTATGTTCTGCTCGACGGTAAGCCAGTTAAAAAGACCGCCCTGCTGGAATACATAACCGCGCTCGGGATCAGGCTTTTTGATCGGATGATCATCCATCATGATCGCACCAGAATCAGGTTTATCGAGGCCTGCGATCGAGCGCAGGAGCGTTGTCTTTCCGCATCCTGATGCACCTATTATCGAGATGAACTCGCCGCGCTTTACCTGGAGGCTTACATCCTCTAATGCTTCCACATCAGCGCCGTCATCGTCTTTATAAATACGCCTTAAGTTCTCGATCGTAAGAATGATATCTTCGTCTTTTGTATTATCTGCCATTATCTTACGAGTCCCTTCTGCCATCTTAGAGCGTATTTCTGGATCCTCTCAAGGATTGCGGTAATGAAGCTGAACAATACTGCCATTACTATGATTGCTGCGAAAACCTTGTAGTAAGCACTCCATACTTTCGAGAGGTTGATGTAATATCCGAGACCTCCCGGCTGACCCATCATCTCCGCCATAACGAGCGTTGTGAATGCAAATGCATTTGCTGTCGAGATACCAGTAAATATCTGCGGCATTGCATGAGGTACGGCTACTCTGAATACGAGATCAAATGTATTGGAACCAAGGGTCCTCGCCGCTTCGAACTGTACCTTCGGTGTCGACTTGATGCCTTGTGCCGTAAGGCTCGTAACCGGGAACCATACGCAGATGACGATAAGGAATACCGCAGCTGCAAACGGTGTCGGAAGGAGCGTTAATGCAAACGGCATCCAGGCTACTGCCGGTATTACGCCCGTGACATTGAGCACGGGTGTAACCCAGTAGTATACCTTCGGGAACCAGCCTACCAGTATGCCGGTTCCGACTCCAAAAATAACGCCTGAAATAAATCCTGCTGCATATAGCCTTAATGAATAAAGCGTGTTCTCCAAAATGAAATCAGGTTCTATGAGAAACGCTTCGATTATTCCTGCAGGGCCGGGAAAAAACGGCTGAGGCAAAACCTGCCATTTGGTTCCCAACAGATCCCACAGCAAAAGGCCTATGCCTGATGCAAATCTTAAAGGTGCGCCCTTAACAAACTTCTTCCATTTGTCGTGGTCTCTGAGAGCTACGAGTCCTAATACCAGAAATAAAGCAGACAGGACATAAAGCACGACCCTATAAGCGGTATTTATGGTTACGAACGCGCTGCCTACAGGATAATCGACGATCTCAACGGGTGCCGTGATCGGGATTATGGCATTTAGCAATGCCGCGATCAGAAAACCTGATACTGACAGTAGCAGCCCGTAGATGACAGATCTCTTCTTTATCATTTGTTGCCATCCACATCTACATCAGCGAAATATTTAGAAGTATAAGTATCTGCATCTGTCTTGAGATAACCGATATCGTAGAGCTGCTGTGCGAAATAATGTACGTCTTCTTCAACGTTGAATGCTCCGGTCGCACGCTGTTCATATGAAGGATAGTTATATGAAGTGATCAGTTCGATCGCGAGTTCACGGTCTTCGATCTGTGAATACTTTCCGTTAATGATGATATCAACAGCCTTCTCAGGATTCTTGTTGATGAAGTCCTGTGCCTTTCTGTAAGCACGAAGGAGCGCTGCAACTTCTTCAGGGTTCTTCTCATATACAACCTTTGAAGCATATAAGAAGCAACATGCTCTGCCTGCAAAAGGTTCATCCTTTGTGATGTCGAGGATAGTCTTAACATTACCGGCCTTCTCGGCTACGCTGGCGAGCGGGTCCCACATTGCTGCGGCATCAATATCACCCTTGTAGAGTGCTTCGAGTTCGAGGTTACCGTCTGCAAAGGGAAGGAACTCAACTTCGTGATCTTCCTGTCTCGCGGAGATGCCTGCATTCTCGAGCCATACGCTCGCTACCTGGTGAGGTGTTCCGCCGACTTCATCGACACCGATCTTAAGACCCTTGAGATCTTCAGCTGTCTTGATGTCAGAATCAGGACGTACAACGATCTTAATGCATCCGTCGTGGAGCTTATCTACAACAATAGTGTTAACACCCTGCTCCATTGAAGGGAAGAACTGGAAGTCGCCGTTAACGATCGGAATAGTTCCGTTGTTAAGACCGATCTTTCTTGTCTCTGTATCTGCTGAGATCAAGGTTACATCAAATCCCTCTTCAGCAAAATAACCGTTCTCATAAGCGATGTAGATAGGAGCACCGCAGAGCGAGCCGTCAAGGCCGGGAATATTGATCTTACCGTATTTGGGCCCATCGTTCTTCTTTGCGCAGCTCGCAAATGACAATGTAAGTGAGAGAAGAGTAGCGACCGCTGTTGCCTTTTTCAAAGCGGCGAATACCTTCTCTTTTCTGAATTTCTGTGACATAAATGTCCCCTCCTTTTTTTGATGAGAAGATTTAAGCACAGAGATGTTTTTGCCGCTAATTTATAAATCTCATAGACATCTATAACAAAAGTCTATACTACTCAGAATGTCAACCTCATTTGATACCATGTCACTCCGCCATGAAGAGATTTTAAGGTGACACCTTCATTAACAAAACCAAAGCGTGAGTAATAAGGTATTAGTTCTTTTTTACAAGTAAGAACAAGACCGTCACGACCTTCCTTTTCCGCTTCTTTAATAACATGTTTTATAAGCTGTCCTGCACAACCGTGTTTACGGTATGAAGGAATAGTATTGACACCGAATATCATCTGCCAGGCACCATATTCATCGTGCATAGAAGCATCTTCATACATCCTGTCAGTGAGATCTCTCTCATCAGTTGCAAATCCGTCAACAAAAGAGATCAGTCTGTCTCCGTCAAAAAGGAGCCAGAAATGGTCGGGATAATACTTAAGGCGCTCCAAGAAATCTTCTTTAGTAGCAGCTTCTTTTGCCGGGAAGCATTCCTTCTCGACTGCAGTAAGTATATTAAGATCTTCTGTTGTTGCTGTTCTGATATTCATGGATTTATTTTATACGATTCTAAGAATAAGCGGGGTATACCATTTATTTATCGGAAGTGATAAAAAACGTCTATTATCTTTAGAACCGCGGCTATTCTATAATTCCTTCCATCATAGGAGGACATGAATATGGCTTATAATTTCGACACATTGAAGATTCGCGCAGGATATAACCCGCTTGAGCATAACAATTCCGTAAGCGTACCTATCTACCAGTCAGTTGCATTTGAGATGGGCAGCACAGCAAGAGCAGATAAACTCTTTGCATTCGAATTGGAGGATCCGCTCTACACCAGAGTATCCAATCCTACAGTCCAGGTTCTTGAGAAAAGAGTTGCCGCACTCCACGGCGTAGATTACGCAGTTGCAGTAGCATCCGGAATGGCAGCTATCTCATATACAGTATTAGCTCTTGCATCAAAGGGCGGAAGGATCCTCACAAGCCCCAGACTCTATGGCGGAGCTGTAGACGGATTCCATTCGATCCTGGAAGAGCTCGGTGTTAATTACGACATGATCGCAAACCCTGACGACCCGCAAGAATTTGAAAAGGAAATCAAGGAAGATACAAAAGCTATCTATATCGAAGCAATCTCAAACCCTCTTGCAACAGTGCTCGACTTCGATGCTATCGCTGAGATTGCTCACAAGCACGGCATTCCGCTCATTGTGGATAATACAGCTGCAACACCTTATCTCTTCAATCCTTTCGAGCATGGCGCAGACATCGTCGTATATTCCGCGACAAAAGCTCTGTGCGGACACGGCAACGTTATCGCAGGAATTGTCCTCGAGAAGGGTGGATTTAGTTACGATAAAGAAAAGTTCGCTGTCTTAGACAGAAAGCTCTGGTTCTTAAGAGACAGAAACGAGAACCCCAGAAGCATTCTCGATATCTTCCCAGGTTCACCCGTCACAGGCAAGATCAGAGCAGTACATCTTAATTACTTGGGCGCTGCACTCTCACCTTTTGATGCGTACCTCATTCTCCTGGGAATCGAGACACTCTCTGAGAGAGTCGCAAAGCAAACATCTTCAGCAGTTAAGATCGTTAAGTATCTTGAGACAAACAAGCATGTTAACTGGATCAGCTATCCTTATGCAAAGGGCAGCAAATATAAGGAACTTGCAGATAAGTATCTCCCGAACGGCGCAGGCGGAATCTTATCTTTCGAATTCAGCGGCACCGAAGAGCAAAAGAGAAAATTCATCGAATCAGTCAACATCTTCGGCTACCAGGCAAACATCGGCGATGCCAGATCTCTCATCGTTAATCCTGCACAGACAACTCATGGCGAGCTCACACACGAGCAGCGCGATGTAACGGGTCTGTCGATCAACACGATAAGACTTTCCATTGGTCTTGAAGATCCTCAAGATCTTATTGATGACCTTGATCAGGCCTTTGAAAAAGCATTTTCATAATCCCAGTTTTTAGCCTTTATAGTTGGAAAGGGACCGTCACAGTAATGAGATGGTCCCTTTTCGTATTAGAGTACAGTTTCTGCGAATGTGCTTATTGTTATTATGCAGGACGGGCGAGGTAGTATCCCTGATAGAGATCTACACCAAGACCTAACAGGTATTCGAACTCTTCTTTTTCTTCGACGCCTTCGGCAACTACCAGAATGTTTATCGAATGGAAATGTTCCACCAGTTTTTTAACATTCTCCTGCTTTTCGATTATGTGGTCGATTCCGGAGATCACTTCTCTATCGAGTTTTACGATATCCGGAGACATGAATTCCAACAGTTCCATATTGTTGAGTCCGGTTCCGAAATCATCGGCTGCCAAAAGATTATCCATAAACTTTACGGATCTCTTCTTTTCTTTCCAGTGTTCAGGCGAGAAATACGGATACTCAAGATTCTCGATGATCATCCTTCCGCGGATCCTCTCTCCGAAATGATCCAGGAACACATCTGCTTCTTCCTGCTTCATGCAGTCAGACGGGAATGAATTGAT
>JAEIGA010019244.1_pt1 | contig 10414 bp, 14 predicted proteins | sample 9270691 | NCBI WGS metagenome assembly JAEIGA01 (sample SAMN17057246, study PRJNA624740) | gut metagenome | biome: biome; isolation source: fecal sample | host: Bos grunniens | place: China: Xizang | collected 2019
GCCTGCGGATATCTGCTCTGCGAGGTTTGTACCCTTGCCCTCATCAACCATCTGTGCAAGCATTATCATCTGCTGTTGCATCATGAGCATCTGCTGATACATACCGCCGTTCTGTGCGATCTTCTGCATAATGAAGTGCTTTCTGTCGAAGTCCATCATATCAAGGCAAGCGAGTGCTTGGTCAGCCATCTGCGGATTGAAGAAGCCTGCCTGATAGAACTGAAGAGCCAATTCATTCTGACTCATCTTGCTATAAGGACTCTGCTTCTGCGCCGTAACCTCAATATCGAAGAGAGGGAGACGGAATCCCATATCCATACCCATATCAAAGCCTTGATGTTGAGGCTGAATGCCTGCGTTGGAATACTGAACGAACCTTGCGGCACCGTTCTCGCCCATAATACGGAAGCATCGGGGCATATCGTAGAACTGTCTGATAAGCTCGATAACGAGGTTGATGATCTTGCGGAAGGCTCTGTAAGACCCCTTGTTGTTGTATCTTGAGAGCTTTGAGCCTGCCTCCTGCATAGCGGCAATGGCTGATGCGGCTGTGACACCGCTTGTAGTACCACCTGTGGAGATGTCACGGTTACCTGTGGTCTCCTTCAGCTCATCGATCTTATTGTTGATGACCTGCACATAGATGTCGTTGAGAGGCTTGCCCTGTACAGGAAGGATGCTGTCCTGACCAAGATTGCCGTCAACGTGGACGAAATCCTTGGAGAGGTCTGCGTACTCTTCCTCATTAACAGAGCCGTCGTTACGGATGAAGTGCCTCGGCTTTGCATTGGCAAGCATATTCTCCATAATAGCCTGATTGCCTCTGTCGATATATGCCTGTGCATCCTTGCCGACATCGATATATCCGAAGCCTGCGATAGTACCCTCAATGCGGAAGAGAGGGTCAACCACAAAGGGATATAAGCCGTGGTCATACCATCCACGCTCTGCGAAGTTAGGATCGTTCTCGGTAGCAAACAGCACCTCATCATTGACATACTTGCAGTAATGAAGCACCGTCTTGCCATCGGAATTGTGCTTCTTATAGTACCAATCCACCACAAGGCTCTTGTTGGTGGTGTCTACCTTGTCATCGTAGACATATTTGGTGATATCCATCGTAGAAGAGCCAAGCTTGCCCTCAAGCTGCGGATAAGCACCGATGAGGGAATCGTTGTCCATAAGCTCAACATGGAAGACATTGCGGCTCTTCTGAATGTCCATGATGCCACTTTCCCAAAAGAGATTGATGAGGTCAATCTTCTGTATTGAGATGTCACCGAGACCGTTCAGCTTGCTCTTGTCCCAAAAGACTCCGTACACACCTGCGCCTGTCTTCAGCTTGTAGTTCTGCACCTCGCTGTATGTCTCCTCAAAATCATTCTGATCGAGGATAACAGGGATGATGGACGACAGCATCTCTGCCTCTGCCTTGTCACCTTCCTCTCTCGGAAGGATGTTGGGGGAAGGGAAGTTGTCCATAGCATCAGCGTGTTTGTTCGCTATGCTGTTGAAGAGCCAACCCGATGCAGGCTGAACATCTCTCTTTTTGTCACGCATCTGCTCCCAATGCCTCTGTTTATACCATTGCTCGTTGTCAACGATCTTCCGCTCAAGGTTGGTCTTACCTTCCTTATAGCGGTTGAGAGTGAGGTTAGCCTTCTGCACCTGCTCTCTGCCAATGACCGCAGACAGAGCTTTGAAGCCGTCCATAGCACCCGAAGCATCTCTGCCTTGTCCCATCATCATCTGCATCTGTTGCTGTTCATACATCCTCTGCGCTTCAGATTCAGCCGTGGGGCGAGGAGCGGATTGCCTACGCATTAACTGCTCTTCGGGACTCACCGCCTGCTGTGGAGCTTTCTCGGCGGTCTGTGAGGGGTTCTCCTCCTCTGTATTCTTTTTCTTTTTGATATCTTCTGCCATTATTTATCCTCCGAAATAATCTCAATCCTCGGTCTTGCTATGCGTGTAGTAAGGTCATCCTTCTTTACATCGAGGAACATACTCATCGGGTTCTTGTGGAACTCATCAGGCTTGACCGCTTGTCTCGGCTTGATGGGTCGAGCCATGCACATATAGCGTGTCTCATCGGCTATATGATCCTCACCATCTGTATCCAAGTCCTCAACCTTATGCTCATCGTATATAAGAGTGGGAACCGTTCTGATGAATGCCTTGCAGTTACTGAAGACATACATCATAGGGAAGCCATTGTCATCGAATGCAAGCCTGTAGTGCATCTGCATCCATCCCGGTATTCTCTGATTATCGCCCGGTGTGAAATACACTCTGCACTTTGTGGCTGACTCTGCAATAGATTCACCGCCGTCTGCGGAGAAAATAGCAGGGTCTGCAACACCGACAATGTTCTTACCCTTGAGCCATCTGTGCTCTGACTCTATTCTGTGTATCTCATTGAATACTTGCTGTGCCGTCCACTTGACACCCTCGTTGGGAGTCTTGGTGCATCCGTAAAGCTCAAGTATTCGGTATATAACACCATCGTAGTCCACCGCCCACCAACCGCAGGAGAAAGGTCTGTTATAACCCCAGTCAAAGGAGCGGTATATCTTCCATCCATCGGGGATCTCAAAGGGATCGATAACATGAGTCCATTGCCTGTCTTGGTAGTGTTCGGGTTTGTCTCTCCACTCGGTGAAATACTGTCCCGAATAACTATCCCAATCTCCATATAAGAGAGCTTTGCGCTCTGCTTCAGGCATTGATGCAAGCCTTGCAAGGTAATCAGGGTCATTCTCAAGCAGTATCTTATTATCAAATACGGAAGAGGGAACAAAGATGCGTGATTCCCACTTGGTCACCGTCTTGCCATCGGGATATTGTACCTTGACTTTATCCCACATAGTTGTCATAGGCTTTGCAGGAGTTATAAACCTGTCCTTTACCCAACCGTGACCGATTCCACCGGGGTTTGCGGTGCTTCTTATATAGCATCGAGTACCCGGACCATTCGGTCTGTTTCTTGATTTGAGGTAGACATATTCTTCAAAGGTGAAGTGCGTTAACTCATCGAATGCAACGAAATCGTAAGCCTTACCCTGATAGTTCAGCTTATCCTTGGAGTGTTGCATCGATCCGAATACGATCTTCGCTCCGCTTGGGAATGTCCAAGTATGCTTTGAGTCATTGTACGTTGCTCCGGGGAAGGCTACAGGATAATATCTCTGCGACTTTTCGATAAGTTCTGTGAGCTGTGGGTAGGTCTTACGGATTACAAGTCCCTTATAGTAAGGAATCTCCACCTGTCTTGTGCCTTCAATGACTAAAGCATCAGACTTGCCACCACCTGCTGCACCTCCGTATAGTGCCTCATATTCAGGTCGTGACATGAACTCCAACTGTCTTGGTTGAGGTTGCCAAACAATGTCTTCGTTAGTCATTGTCATCCTCCTCATCGCACGGTGGTATAAGCTTGTCTCCTACGATAGGAAGCAATATAACACCCTTTGGCTTGCCATCGTCTTGATTGCCGATCTCAGCCTCTCTCTGAAGCTTTGCGATCCTCGCCTCTTGCTCTCTCATATCAGCCTCGGACTTGACACCCTTGCACTCCTTGAGGTATTTAAGAGCCGTAGACATCTCCTTGAGAGCGGTTACAGACCACACATCGAGACCATCAATAGTCTCCTCGGCTTTTCTCATAAGTTTATCCACAAGGCGAAAATACTTGTCATCTATCTCGGCATTCTTCTTGCTGACTACATCAACCATTTTTGTTGCCGTTTTGTTTTCGGTTTGTTGTCGTAGTCCTACCCAGTTCTCACGCTGTGCTGTCCTTGTTAGCGTGGTGAATGATACACCATACTTCTCGGCAAGCTTCCTGTAGCTTGTACCGCCTGCGATGTACTCTGCCTTTATTTTGTTCCAATCCACAGAAAGCCTCCTTTCGTGAGATTCTGACACCATTGTAAAATAAAAAAGGCTTCAAGTGATACCCACCCCCCCTCTAAAAAATTTGAGGGATGCCGCTACAATGTAGCAACACCCCTCTGTGGTTATGTTTCTTTGATTTTTATGCCTTTAAAGTAGAGTAACATCCGCTTCTTGAGCTTATACTCTTTGGTGCGGAATCCTTTGGCATCCTCCACAACCTCTCTGCCGTTCTCAACGTAGACAAAGTCTGCTATGTAGTATACAGCTCTCTCACTCCCTTGCTTTGGGATCAGCTCAAATTTTACCTGCCTCTGAAGGTCTGTGATCTTGCCTGCCCTCTCAAGCAGCTTGAGTTCACACCACCTGTTGGCTTCTTTTATTGAGTCATGAGTGATGCCGTCTGATGTAGTGGTCTTGATGTTTCCGTACTTGCTCATTTGCCCTCCTCCCACTTACTATATAAAGTTTTATGTATTATACAAGATTGACATATAAATATATTATTACAATGAGTATGCATATAATTTATACGGTCATTAGAGTCTTCAAATACAAGGTGGATCGTGTTACCCTTTGAGATCCCCTCGCACTTGACCCTGTTGTTGTCGTGGTCTTTATAGAATGGACATTTGACGAATTTAGAGCCGTGATGTGCCACAGCATTCACCTCCTGTTATCCTTTAACAAGGTAGTCAAGCGAAAGACCTAAAGCATCAGCGATCCTTGCCGCATAAGATATAGTCGGCTCGGTTCTGCCTGCCTCATAGCTCAAGATGGATTGATAGTATATCCCGGTGATTTCTGCCATCTCCCTTGTAGAGATGCCTTTTTTAATCCTGTGATATCTGATCTTTTCGCTGAACGAAGCATCCGGGGATAGAATCAGCTCCTGCTCCTCCTCCACCATAATCGTCCACCTGCACTTCTGATTGGTGTTGTTTTGCCACAAGTAGTGGTGAAAGGATTCAGAGGTTACCCCCATTGCCTCCTCGCACTCTTTCCGAGTCCCATCTACGACCACAGGCATATCGGTCTTGTTATCGTACACCGTGTAATGTTTACGTGTTCCCATCTTTCTTCTTCCTCTCCTCCTCCCATTCGGGGCATTTCTCGTCCGTACAGCACTTGTAGTGTAGTATTTTATAAGGGTCACACCACACAAATGACCTGCATTTAGGGCAATCGGTCATCTCTCGCCCTCCATGTATTTCTTTTTGAGTTCGGCAATTTGTTCAAAAAACTCACCAACACCATTTCTTTCAGACCAAGTGACATTAATCTCCTCAAAGATCTCCCTCGCAACCTCGCTTCTTCCGTACTCCTTGCCTAATTCAATCATTTTCTCTTCGGTCATAACTTGGTAATACGAAGGCAAGCTTTTGCCAAGTGCTATATTAAGTCTTCTGTTCTCTTCCTGCAATGCGTTGATGTATCTCTCAAGATTATCAATTTTAGCCGCCTGCTGAAAAGAAGTGACCGCAAGCTCTGCCCTCGGTACAACATCGGCAGCAGGCATTTCGTCTAACGCTCTTGCCACAATCGCAGGGAAGAAACTTTTTTCGTCTATTAGTTTTCTCTTAAATGCTTCTACATCAATATATCGTGCCATATCATATCCATCCTTCCTCGGAAAATAAATCTTGGTATCTGTCGCAATACTCTTTTGCGGGGCAATCGTTGCAATCCTCTCGCTCCCAATAGTCATAATCACAGACAAAGTTAGCGTCCTTTACAAGTGCAATTCGTTCTTTGGGATTATACCAATCCATCTCCTTTTTGCCCTCTGTATAGTATTTATCCATTTGCGGCAGTCTGCGTACCTCTATATCAACGAAATCGGAATCTTCGCAAGCTTCGGTACACCTTGCTAACGCTCTTGCCTTTCCTCTCGTCTCGGCAAATACAACCGTTGCACTTTGGTGATCTTTATCTTTAGCAAGCCACGCTTTCATATCACTCACCGCCTTTCGGAGCTGAAGGAAGAGGCATCCAATGGGTGACTTTTTTTGCTATCTGTCCGCTCCACTCAAAAATATCGGTATACTCTAATTCCCACGTATCTCTGTTGATCTGCATCATTCTTACCCTTGACGATGTGCTTACCCTTCCGCTTTTCGTGCATACAAGAACGGTTATTTGTTTTCTGTCCCTGCCATACACATCTTCAGGCAACCTCTCCTCAACGCTGATCCATCCGCTCTGCTTGCGGTAGCCTGCGTTGTAAAGCACACTTGACTCTGTCCAAAATTCGCACATATCGCACGAATCGCATTCTTTGCAAGAGCCTTCTTTTTCTCCGCACAGCGTTCTTGCCATCTCCTCAATTATCTGCTTCTCTTTGCTCATAATTACCTCCCATTAACCGTCCACTCAATTGGAAAAGCCTTGCCGAGCTTATTCGTGTCAAATCCGATGGACTTTAAATTTTGAATACAAGCGCATTCTACCTCTTCCGTGTCATCCAAGCCGTAGAAGTCAATCAGTTCCTGCAAAGCAGGTCGGAAGCCTTCAAGGAAGTCCTCCAACCGCTTTACACCGTAGCCTTTCTGAATGTGGAGCTGCCACAAGACCAAAGCCTCGATGCGCCCACTCAACTTGGCAATCTGCTGTCCGATCTGCTCCCTGATCGAGTCGTTGAGAGCCTCCATCTCTCTTTTGCTTAATTTTCTTGGTACTATTGCATTCATTTCTTAACCTTCCTGTCCTTATTAGCCATCTCCAAGATAGCTTGATAGTGGGTCTTTTTCTTATAGTGCTTACCGTTCAACTCGCATTCAGCCACAGCCTCAACATAGCGGTTGAACTCCTCTATAGAGAGATTGTCCAAAAGGGAAGCGATCTGCTCATCCGAGAGCATTACCACACCCTTACCGAGAGTCCCTCCGAGATACTTCAGCTTCAAACTCTCCCTGTCGGGAGAGTTTTCCACAGGTTCGTCCTCGCTCACGCACGGAATGAATGAATGAGATTCTTTTTCTTTATCTCTTTCTCTTTCTTCTTCTATGTGCGGACAGTCCATGGAATGTCCGTGGACATCTGTGGACTGTCCGATAAGAGCCTTTGATTGCGCCCTCTTGAGCCGTTTTCTCTCTCTGTCCTTGGCTCTGATCTCGGCAAGCCTGTCTGTGTTTTGATACTTCGACCAATTGCAGACCTCAATAAAGCCTTCGTCGTCAATCGAAATCATATCAAATTCAACAAAAGCCTTTAGAGCAAGCTCAATGGTTGAGATCTCAAAGTCAAACTCGTCCGCAAGATCTTCCTTTGTGAAGGGAATTCGCTCGGTAATGAATATCATACCGCCTGCATTGCACTTGCCTGCGGTAACAAGGAGCATTACCCAAAAGAGGAGAATATCATTGCCTGCCGGGAGTCTGCGAATCTTATTTATCTTTCGCCGGTCAAACATATCAAGGTATATCTTTATCCATTGGACTTCGTCCATTATGTATCACCTCGATTCCTTTCCTCAAGACCTGCTATTATTGTTTCAAGAGCGGAAATCTGCGTTTTAAGGCATTCGATTTGTGCTTCATATGGTCTCAAACCGAATCTCTGACCTTTTTGAAATCCGTCTTCGTATCCTTTTTGTATCCTTCTCTATGACCTGCCTCAAAGGAAGCCTTCCTTGCCTCGACCAAGATAGGATGAGTGTTTCTGTTGACCTTCTTGCCCATTATGTACCGCCTCCTTTCTTATAATCCTCAAATCTCTCGCACGATTTGAATATAAATCTGTTGTTGCACCACCGCTGAAGGAGTCTAATCTCCCTCGGTGCATTCGGCTTGTCATAAACCATCACATAGGGATCGTAGCCAAGGTCTCGCAGGGTATATATCCTATAGAGGTTCTCCTCCATGGTGCTTCCGAAGTTGGTCAAGCAGTATACCGTTCCGTATTGTCCGTGAGGCTTATGCTTTGCGAGAGCCTTGTACCGTTCAAAATACGGCTTTAAATCATCTTTTGCATTATCCCAAGCAAAGTGTATCTCTTTGACCTTAATTTGATTGAGGAGCGAAATATTCGCCTCTGTCGTAAGCCTTATGTCAAGACCTTGATTGAAATCCACACAAGCCTTGCTGTCTATCAACTGCTGAAGCAGATCGGGATGATCCTTACAAGCGAGGATGTTGGGATCAAGCAATACGATTTTCTTTTGCCCCCTCCAAAACTCCGAGAGATCGGCAACCTTGTAGGATTTCCGTCCTTCTTTGCTCGCTACTATGCAAAATTCGCATCCCCTCGGGCATCCCATTGTAAGCCGTCCGTATGCCGAGTCCGTAATGCCGTAAAGGGAATAGTCGGGATATATATGCTCGATCTCATCGGGAAGCTTGTTGTCAAGTCCGTACCCGGTGCCACCTTTAACGATCTTATCTGCCATCGGTGTCCACTCAATATCGGGCGAATAGGTCTCATCAAAGACCTTGCTCTGATACACGATATCGTAGTGGTCGAGGGGAAGACACCACTCTACGGTGTCCCCCTGCGACTTGTGCCATGCGGATATCTTCATCAAGGCAAGGTTGGGAAAGTTATGCCCATCTACATCTATGAGTCCGATCTTCATAAAATCCTCACCCACCTCGTTTTCATTTCCGCAGGAATATCCTGTCCCTTATTCCGACAGCCTGTCCAATGAGTGCCGCCTGCTTCTCCTTCGCAAGTGAAATTACTTGCTTTAAGGCTTGCTCCGTTCTCTGATTCAAGGATATAAGTTATAACTCTCTTGTATCCCATATTCTTTGCGATCCTACAACAAGCACCGTAAAGCATTGAGCAGGCATTCTTTGTCCCATCGGTACATACACGGTTAATCTCAAGAGTTAATCCATCGTCAAGATGCCGAGATACAGGTCTTCCGCAAACCGCCACTCCGTGAAGCTGATCTGCATCGTCAACCACCGATATGCAGAATTTACATCCGACTGTAGCTTTATGATGACGATGGTGTGCATCGATATAAGCCGAGGCTTGTTTAAATGTTATTGGTGCAATTATCATTTATCCTCACTTTCGTAACCGCAATAGGGAACTCCTCAATCTCGGATGCCCACAGGCAAGTCCCTTTGCCGTTTAATTGCTCCCACAGGTAAGGGAAGCCACCTATGCCATCGAATAGGCTTGCCATCGTTGCATCTCTCTCATAGCAAGCGCAGAGCCTCTTCAGCACCCACTTCCAAGGGGGAAGGGCAATGCTGTTTCCGAGAGCCTTATAACGAGCTGCATCGGATGTCTGCCTCTTTTTGCCGTTGGTATCTGTCCACTCTCCGATATCCGTCCAACCATCGGGATAGCCTTGGAGTCTTTCGCACTCAAGGGGAGTGAGTCTGCGGACTATGTAATAAGTTTTTGTATGGATCGAAACCACGTCTCGTTCGATTCCCGACCTCATCCCACAGCCTTTGTAATAAGATGAGTCAAGAGTTCCTGCCTTGTCTCCGTTTATGCCATAGCACACCGCAGGCGCACCATCGTGAGTGGTTGTTAATGTAGGAGCTTTATCCTCTCTTACATCAACACTTGATTTACCACCGCCTTGGTCAACGGAGTAACACACAGCGTGAGGTGTGCCATGGCTATCACTACAAATCGTTGGCGATACATTTTCAGCAAAATTAGCACCACCCTTGCCGCCTTGTTGGTCGAGAGCATAACATACAGCACCCGGACCTTTCGCAACGAGCGGAGAGTTTACACCCTTGTCGGATACCTCAAAGTCATACTGTGCGTTCTTGCCTTGGTTGAAGGATGCTCTGTCGAGAGCTAATACGACAGCGGTGTAGTCGGTAATTCTGTTATTATGGTCTCCTGTGATAGTGTTGACCTTCTGCCCATCGCCGTTTCCTCTTGCATCGTAGGTTAAAGGCTGAGGCTCTAATACGCATTGTCTACCGTGTGACATACCACAGTTAACTCCGATAGTGCTTACTGTGTCCCCAAGGATTACTGCGTTATATTGGTCTGCTCCAAGACGATCATCTGCTCCAAAGCCTCCTGTAGCATTTGAGGGAGCTTCTTTCCTCTTCGGTTCGCTCTCGTCAATATGCCCTGACAGGCTTTTGCGGACAAATAGTATTTCGGGAGCGGAGTGTCCTCCAAAATCTGCGACAAGTGCGATTCGACGTCTTCTTTGGGGGACTCCCCAAAACTGTGCATCGAGAACTCTCCAAGCGATGCTCCATCCGTCTCCCATGATGCATCCGCAGGTTGTCCATTTACCGCCGTCAGGCAAAGGAATAACGGCATCTTTGTCTTTGACTTTGGCGAGTTCTTCAAGGACGATTCTGAAGTCTTCTCCGTTGTTACTGCTGAAGGCTCCGGGGACGTTTTCCCATACCATATATCTTGGTCGAATATCGACACCTGTCCGTCCATTTCTCTCATCTCGCCCTCTCATCTCCTTTACGATTCTTACCTGTTCTATGTAGAGACCCGACCTCTCTCCGTCAAGTCCTGCTCTTTTTCCTGCCACCGAAAGGTCTTGGCAGGGACTGCCACCGATAATACAATCGAC
>JAEIGA010019245.1_pt1 | contig 10414 bp, 25 predicted proteins | sample 9270691 | NCBI WGS metagenome assembly JAEIGA01 (sample SAMN17057246, study PRJNA624740) | gut metagenome | biome: biome; isolation source: fecal sample | host: Bos grunniens | place: China: Xizang | collected 2019
AGTTCTGCCAACTTTTTTACAATCTCTCTTGTTTCCATAGTTTTAATGTTATTAAGTTTAACGATGCAAAGATAAGTAATTTTTTTGAAATATCCAAATATTTTTAATGATATTTTTCAATTTCTATAGTTTTAATCAATAATTTGTAAAATCACAATAACAATGTGCTTTTGGTAACATAGACTCTCTCATAAAGTTTCTTACCTGCTTTAATGTAGGTCGCTTATGCAAAGGTAACTCTTCCACCAAATGCCATTCCAAACCATCTTTATGTTTCCAATAACTTATCAAGAAGATAGTTTTCTCTTTACCCTTTTCCTTTGGCTCATTATCCCAGCACTCTTTGAAATTCTTGTACCAACCTGTGCCATCACTTGTTTCATACTTGAAAATCATAGTACCACCAAAAATATTCTTCATACACATAGTTTTAATGTTTTAGTATACGCAATTGCGTATATTACTTATTATTATTGAAATAATTATATACTACATCGTATACAAATAGGATAGCATTTCCATCAAACTCATAAAGGTTGTATTTCTCATTATAACCCTCTACTCCGAGAACAATCCGCATTTCCTTAATGCCGTAAACATCAACCTGAATTAACTCTATTGAATTGATAGTTACATTCTCAATACTATCATAACGACCATACATAGGTAGAATGAGGTTATCATCATCGTCAATATCTAATTTAATGTTTGTAGCATTATGCTCATTAAAAAGAGCAATTACCTCATTAAGACACTTGTCCTCAATGCGAGAAATCTCTGCGTGAAAATCCTTATAAGTATTCATAATTTTAATTGTTTATTAGTTCAACAAATAGCACTCCCAGATGTCCTCATCATACATATCGAACAACTCCTCATAATCCTCGTTGTCAATCAACTCCAATTCATATTCCAAGTTAGCGATATTTCCTCTTGAAAACTCGGTTGCCCAAAGTCTTTCATTAGCAATTGAATTCTCAACATTCTCACGATAACTCTTCCAATCTACATCTTTGTAGGTAATCTTTTTCTTTGTCATAGTCTTATTAGTTTTATTATTTAACGAGTACAAAGGTAAGTATTATTTTTGAAATATCCAAATTTATATGGAATTATTTTAATATTGGATATTAAATTTATCGTAATACTTTTCATCAGTTAGGTCAAATTCATCTTCATCAACCTCATAACTCAACTCATTAAATTTATGAATTGTAAAACTATGTGAGCCATCGTGATGTGAAGCACACACCTCAATAGTACCATCTTCGGTCTGTGTAATTGTAATATAATCACAATCTCTAACACAAGCATAGATAGCCTCTTCTAATGTAGAGAAAGTTTTTGGCTCAATCTCAAACTTACCTCGCCAAGTACCAACCTTACCCCTTACAACACACTCAACATTGTTATCCTTATCGTGTTGCAAATTGCAGATAAAATCCTCCCAATTCATATTTAGAGTATCCCATACCCACTGATGAAATTCATCACTATACTCATCGTATTGAGTATGGTCAATGTTATTATCCTCACAATAATCCTTAAAATCCTCAAACCATTCAGTGTAGTTTACATCATTTGAATAGATAGTGTACTTGTTATTCTCCATAGTCTTAAATGTTTTAATTGTTATTACTTATTTTTAACACCGCAAATATAGGTATAATTTTTCAAACCACCAAATTTTTTGGTAAAAATCTTTCATTAAAACTAAAAATAATTTTTTTTAATAAATTATTAAAATATTTTAATAAACTACAATAGTAGGTAGGTTGGAGTATACTCTCCTATCATCATTTCTAATGCCAGCCCCCAAACCTTTTTCGTTTGTAGTGCAAAGTTAATAATAATTTTTGACATTTGCAAATTTTGGGAAATAAAAAATAAAAAAATGTACCCCCATAATTTTGGGAGTACACCACTAACAATTAAAACTATTACAAACAATCAACACTATGTATCTTATAAGTAGCATAGAGATTTATATTCTTTTTATGTTGTAAGGTTATCTCATCGCCACAATTACGATAGGCGATAAAATTCTTATCATCTGCCCAATCATCATCTTCATCGACCTCGCAATCCTCATCAACACACTTTTCCATTTCAACCCTCAATTTCTCAATATCATTTGAAATTGCAATGGTAACGGCATAAGGGTTTGTATTATCACTACCCTCATAGCAATAGGTAAGGGCAAACATTTTCTTTTCCATATAAGTAAGTTTTTTAATTAAGAAATACTATTTTAACTGCATACAATCTATCCTCGCCATCAAAAGCACCATAGACACCATACTGACCATCGCCAATACCACTCGTTGAAATAAAACATTTATAGTCAGCAATGTTATACTCTTTTTCATCATCGCCACAAGTCGCATCACAAACCTCTCGTCTATACCACTCCTCGCTATAATCATCGTTTGAATGGCAACTATCGTAGTATGCAGTGTCAGTTATAGACATAGTGCCACTATCAACACAAACATCGCCACAATACTCATAATTATCGGCTCTAACCAAATTCTCATAATCATTATGAATGGCATACATTTCAACCACTCTATTACCCCACGAGCCATATTTTTTCTCCTTAATATAGCACTTAAAATCGCCCTCTAAAATGTTCTTAAATGTAATTGAACACCAAATGCCACTATCGTAGCAAGGGTCGCTAATTGTTACCTCATTACCCAAGTTGATTGTACCTACACACTTTGCTTTCATAATTCTAAATGTTTAATTGTTTAACTTAATTTTGATAGTGTAAAGATAAAACAAATTTTTCAATTATGCAAATTTATAACCTTATTTTTTTGAAATTTCTTTAAGTTCCTCATCGGTCATATCTTCATAGTATCGCATACCCATATTAACTGCGATATTCTCCATTTCATGCCAAAACGCCATATCCAAATCTTCATCTACATTTGCAGACATATCATTGAAATACTTTTCCAATTCTCTATCCGTATATCTATACTCATTGGTAAGACAAAGGTAAATCTTCTCTGCAAGTTCAGTCATCTTATCATCATCAAACTCCCCTGCATACATAGGCAAAGACATACCCTCATAATCTCCACGACTAACAATATCCAAACCTAAACATTGGAAATATACACCATAGGTTTCATATCTTTCATAGCATTTGCTACAATAAGGTGCGCCTTTATCACTAAATGAAAGGTCATTTTGAAGAAACAATTCACCACAACTATCACAATAGCAAAATGTTTCAGTATAATTCAAACTATCCTCAATACCATATTCGGTTACCTCTTTTACAATATAACCATTATCCATAGCATTTTTAATATCGGGGAAAATTTTTATTGCAGTTTCCAATTCCGAAATGAAATCAAACTCATATACATTACCCTCTGGGTTGGTATAAACCTCTTTTGTTGTAGGGTTATACAATACTCGGAACATTACATCTTTTTCAGTCATAGTCTTAATTGTTTTAATTGTTATTAACTTATTTTGTTGGTACAAAGATAAGTATAATTTTTGACATTTCCAAATAAAAAAGGGATTATTTTTACATAACCCCTTATTTTTTTTTAATCCCACTCTTTGTCGTACTCTGCATCGTAAGGACATTCGGTATCAACATCTATATCTATAAGACAATCCAGACCGAAATCCTTTACATTTTGTGCTAAACGAGGGCAAGCCACATCTGCTGTCTTATGCAAATACTCCATAGGAATTGCATCAGTTTCCTCGTTGAAATCATCGGGCATATCAAGAACAATTCTTGTTTTTACCTCTGCGGTAACCAATAGTGCTACTTTCTTCATAACTTACATTTTTTCAATTTTAATTGTTTCTCCTAAATGTTTTGCTAACTTTCGTAGTTCTTTAATTTTACTTTTTGGCACACTATGTGTTGAACGATAGCAAAAACCATTACTATACCAATGTACCCAATATAAAGTTTCCATATTAGTCTTTCATATATTCATCGCCAAAGAGTTTAATCAACTCCCAATAATCTCCCTCTACAAGTCTATCGCCAATCTTTTTAGCGATATGAGCCATTTTATCATCATCAACTTTAAGAGAATTATAACCCATATCCTCAAAATCCTCACGACTAACTACGACTGCGTTGAAATGATTGTCATACTTTTGAGGAACAAAAACCATATCATCGTTTACAATGATAGCACCCTCATTCTGCATTTTCTCTTGTGCCAAAGCACCACGATACAAATTATATCCGTTCATAGTTCTAAATGTTTTATTTGTTTAACTTATTTTGACACTGCAAAGGTAAGTATAATTTTTCAATTTTCCAAATTTTATATGGAATTATTTTTAATCTATTTGAACATTTACATATCCAATCTCATCAGTAACATCGCCATAGTATATACCTACAATGATTTTATCATCTTCCGTACTGAAACAAGATTTCATAATGTATTCATCTTCGGTTTCATCATCATCAACACCGTCATCAATCTTGGTATCATAACACTTAACAGGTTTTCCTATAATCTTTGAGAGTATCTTTTCAGTTTCCTCATCGCCCTCATAGTGTCCGCCAATAAATTCAGTTTCAATCTTTCCCTTTAATGCTAACTTTTTCATAATTTTAATGTTTAGTTGTTTAACTTGATGCAAAGATAATATAAAAAAATGAAATATGCAAATTTTTAGACTATTATTTTACATATTCCATCGTTTTTTTTAATTATGGTCTTTATATACCGACAATTTTTGGTTATAAGTAAGACTATTCCACCAATTATCACAAAAATCTACATACTCTTGATAACCATCTTCTGGACTAAACTCATAAAATTTATACCCCAAGATGTCTGCCATTTCATCAAAACCGCAGTTGCCCCACCATTCGTTAAGTTGTGCTAATGAAATTCTTGCCATAGTTCTTTTGCTTTAATTGTTAATATGCTCTATTGAAAAACTCATAACCAACTTCGGTTACATACATTGTATTTCCGTTGTTATCTTTGTTTCTCTGCATCAGTACATAGATGTCAAAATCTCCACCAATTACATCTTGCTCACTTGTGAACATATAGTTCCAATCGGGTGCAGTTTCATCTTCAACATCAATATAACCTAACTCAATATGAATTTCCTCTCCACCAAAGATTTCGGAAAGTTTCTTTTCCAAAGACTCTACACTAAATCTCTTATGAACAAGTTTCTCCAACTTATTGATAATATCTATTTGACGAGTATATGGAGTCGGCTCACTTGAAATACCTACATAATCATTATCATCAAGCATATTCTCCAAATCTTCAATGAATAACTCTCGGTTATCATCATAGTCATATTGAGAATGAAATTCTCCAATAAACTTACCATAACCACACTCCTCATCATAAATGTTAGGCTCATACACCTCATAGTAAGACTCGCCCGTATCATAATCATAACAATTATGTACCATTACATCGCCATAACAAGTTTCTACCTTAAATGCTCCCATAGTCTTAAAAATTAAATTTTACTCATCAACAACCTCTACGATATAGAAATCTTCCTCACAATCGGGATTTTGTAGATACTCAAAATCCTCATCATCATAACAATCATAAAAAATAGCATCGTCATAATCATCAAAGATACCACCTACACTAATTGTTACCTCTTCTCGCTCTTTTGTGTCTTTCCACTCAATAACACAATATCTATAATCAGGCTCACTCACTCTCTTTGGCATTTTCATAATTTTTATTCTTTTTTGTTTAACTTTGATAGTGCAAAGATAAGTATAATTTTTGAATTTTCCAAATAAAAAAAGGATTATTTTTACATAATCTTTATTTTTTATATATGATGCAAACGACCACTCTGTCTAAAAATCTCTACATCAGTTTCATCTATCAAACAATCGACCTCTGCACAATCAGAGTCCTCTTCATCTTCAAATAAATCTTTCAAAACGGCTAAATCAAGTATCACTTCATCTTCCAACTCATTAGGAGAACTAACCATAAATGAATAACTATTTTTAACTTTATGAACAACTATCTTATAATAAAATTCATCTGGCTCTTTTATATTAAGATTAGTACCCATAAGTTCATCTCGTTTTTCAGCATAGAAATTATCAATAGCAGTAAGATAATCTATTCCGTGTACTATTGAGAAATCTCCCATTTGTTTATCAGTCAGTGGGTACTTATCCTCAAACTCGGTTGCCCACTCTTTAAGCATAACAAATAACTCTCTGCTATCCTCAATGACTTTTCCGTGTAACTCATCTAATCCAGCAAGATATGAAAGGTCATACAATGTTTCCAAAAATGCGTGTCTTACTTGTACCATAATCTTAAAATTTTTAATTATTAAACCAAAAACCTATTGAACAACAATCTATATTCTCATTAACCTCTTTCTTACAATGTCTTACCCAAGAATAATCCTCACAACAATTAAACCAACTCCATAGGTTTTCCTTACTATCATAATCAATAGCAGGGATTGTAGGGTCGCCCTCACTTTGCAACTCATCAAGATAATCTGCATAACCCTCAAAGAATGAACAAACATCATTAGGGTAGAAATCGAATGAGTTATCATAGTCTGCATACTTAATTGAATATAGGACAATCTCCTCTCTCAATTGCCATAATTCATCTATGGTCAAATCTTCAAATTTCTTTTTCATAGTCTTAATTGTTTTATTTTGATAGTGCAAAGATAAAACAAATTTTTCAATTTTCCAAATAAAAAGGGAATTATTTTTTAATAACTCCCATTTTTTAGTTAATCTTCGGCAATAATTGACTTTAACGAGTCAAAAAGATTATGGTTATCATAAGTACCATAGATAATAGGATTAAACCAGCCATCTTCAAAAGTTTCATCAAAATTATCATCAGTCATAATTTCAATTAACTCTTTATCCTCGTTATACCTTATAGCCATAATTTGATTAGTATGGTCTAACGAGTAATCGTGAAATTCGGGGAAACCACTCTCATCGTTAAATGCAATATAGCCAACGCACTCTTGCATAACTTTAATCAAGGTTTTAACCTGCTGACTAAATCTACGATTTACATCAAACACAATATACTCCAAAGATTGTGTTGCATCTACCAATAGGCTTAATGTATTATTCTCCATAATTATTTTATTAGTTTAACGATATGCAAAGATAAGTATAATTTTTGATATATCCAAATTTTTTTGAAAGATTTTATTAAAAATCTAACTCTACCGATGTAGCATTTTCGTAACCATTGGTGCAATCAAATACCTCAATATCCTCTTTGCCCCAACCCTCTTCATCAAAATACTCAAATGCCAAATCCATTACTTTTTCATAAGTAAGGAAATAATCATTTACCTCTACACCGCCAATAAAAAGGGTATAAACTGCATCACTCTCTAACGGAAATCTTTGTTCCATAATCTTAACTTTTTAGTTGTTTAATTTATTTTAACACTGCAAAGATAAGCATAATTTTTGATATTTGCAAATTTTATATGGATTATTTTTTATTTTTCCATATAATCTTCGCAAATTTCCGCACTATAAGGAGAGTAAATAGTACCACTCTCTACTGCGCCAGACTCTACCGCAAACAAACCACTATGCTTTTCATAATACAATTCACACTCCATTTCAAAAGATGGATTGTCTTTCTCTGCATCTTGAATGGTTGGGTAACAACCCTGCTCTACCAACTCCTCAATCTTGTTACGATATGCAATAGGGTACTGCTCTTTATCAACTATGATAATAATACCCTCATAGTTCTCTGCTGAATTAAGTTTTACTGCCATAATTAAAATGTTGTTAAATTAACAAAAATCTAAATCGTATCTCCATTGAAGAATTTTCTCCATATCAGTTGCCAACTCATCAAACTTTTGTTCATCGAGTTTGGTTTTCATCATTGGTGTATTGTTTATATAATCCTTAATATATTTTTTATATTTAAGGCTTATACAACAGCCCCTATTCTCCATAATCTCAATTACGATTGTTGTTGGTAATTTTTTAGCCATAATTAAAACGCCATTATAATATCATACATTTCATTTACTGACAAATCATCTAAATTCTCATTAAAACCATTGGGGAATAAATCAGTAGGCTCATAATAAACAACCCCATTTGAAATTTTGGTAACTGTCATATAATCTACAAAATCTCCCAAATCTCGCTTAATTTCAATAGTGATATTCTCCCTATTACCTATGTTATTATTGATAATCTCCATTAACTTATGGCGTGTATCTGCCATAATATCAATACATTTGTTCTTGTAATCCATAGTCTTTAATGTTTTATTTGTTACTTAAAAATAGTAGTTATACCAATTCTATCATAATCTATATGAGCAACCATTTTACAACCACTGCTTTCATATTGTGGCACATAAGTTTTAAGTAGTGTATTCAATTGTTCTGCTGATGTTGAACGAATACATATATAAGGTTTTTGACACGCTCCGTCATAACACTTAAAACTGATATTTCCATTTTTATATTTTTCTACATAAACTGAATAATCGGGACATACTCTATTATTCATTTGTGCTAATGGAGAGTAAAACCAAAAACTTGCAAATTCATTTACATTTAATTCTTTCATAATCTTTAATTGTTTAACTTTGATAGTGCAAAGATAAAACAAATTTTTCAATTTTCCAAATTTTTTAATACTTAATTTACATCAATCATTTCTTTTTTTAAGTAATCTATAAAATCAGTTCCAAGTATCATAGACAATTTGCCATTGGTTAAATCATCTTTTGTTTTTAGCCAATTACAAACTTTTTCCAATGATACCATTTGTGGCTCCTCAATAACTTTATAAACATCTATAAAGAAATCACAATAATCTTCCTTACGCATATCATTTAATACACTAATACTGCTCGGAATATCATATACAATAGCAAAATCTTTCTCCATAGTAAATCGAGGATTAAGATGTTTAATATCGTCAAGATTATACAATTCAGCCTCTACCTTATAGAAATGCCCCTTATCAACCTTATAGTTGAAAATAACCTCATCAGCAGGTGCATTAAACATCATCTTCAAATCTTCAATGTCATTAAAATAACCAATGTGCAAAAGTACCATAGTCTTATTAGTTTAATTTGTTTAACTTATCTGGGTACAAAGGTAAGCATAATTTTTGAATTATGCAAGTTTTTGGGCAATTATTAGATTAAGAATTAAATCTCTACAAGCATTATCAAAAGGATATGCTATAATATAATCTACAATTTCATCTAAATAATTATATAAATTAGTTTTCAAATCTTTGAATTTAATTGGAATAGGAGTAGGGTAATTACACCCGAAATAAAAGTATTGTGTAAAACCATCATCAAGATTATCCACTAATTCTTGTATCATTCTTGCAGTAAGACCGCCTTTAATACAAGCAATCAAATCTTCTTTCTTATTAAGGTCAAAGATATAATCTACACCATCTCTCTCACTCTCTTGATACTTATTATATACATCAAGTACCAAATTGAAAATGTCGGTATCAGTTGCCATTTTCATAGCAGTTAGATTTACAACCTCTTTCTTTTTAATAACATCAAATCCTTTCATAGTTATAAATGTTTATTTGTTTAACTTATCTGGGTACAAAGGTAAGTATAATTTTTCAAATTTCCAAATATTTTAATAAAAAAATGCGAGAGAAAATTTCTTTTCCCTCGCTTGTTAAACAATTAAAACCTATGAATAAGAATTTTTGTAGCGGGTAGGGGAATCGAACCCCTCTTTCAAGAATGAAAATCTTGCGTCCTAACCGATAGACGAACCCGCCATTATTGGAATTACTCCATTGTTTTTTAGTGACCCCGTTGGGACTCGAACCCAAGACCCATACATTAAAAGTGTATTGCTCTACCTACTGAGCTACGAGGTCAGTTTGAGGATACTTAATTCTCCTCTTATTTTAACATTGCAAATATACAAACTTTTTTTGACATTTGCAACTATTTTTGCAATTTTTCTTCAACATTTTTTAGTTCTTCATCTTCATCATAGTTTTCCAGATAATCAAAAACTATGATAAGTGGCATTAGAAGATTAGTTAAGATATTTTCAATCTTAAAATTCTTTTTAGTAACAAGCCACCATACAAGCCATACTATTGGTGCGATTACTGCATAACAGCCAACAACTGCAATTGCATATAAGGCGCAAAATAGTGCAAGTAAAACCCATAAAATTCTATTAACTATATTCATATCTTTTGTTCAATTTTAACGATGCAAATATACAAACAATTTTTTAATTTTCCAAATTTTCATCAAGAAATTTATCTATGTTTCTTAAAATTTCATCTAACTCCTCAATTAGAGAATTGAAATCATCATCGGAGAAATCATCACTAACCCAAATATCAATATATGTATAGTTAGACTCTTCCATA
>JAEIGA010019246.1_pt1 | contig 10414 bp, 8 predicted proteins | sample 9270691 | NCBI WGS metagenome assembly JAEIGA01 (sample SAMN17057246, study PRJNA624740) | gut metagenome | biome: biome; isolation source: fecal sample | host: Bos grunniens | place: China: Xizang | collected 2019
GAATGGGTCATGTTTTGTTACGAAGGTTGATGGGAATTTGTATGCTTTTGTTGGTGGCTTTGGTGGAGAGCCGGATGTTTACTATCGTCCAACAAGGTATACAGTGGCGAATCCTGCTTTGCGTTTTAGTGGTTATCATGAAATTGATGATGATGCTTCTACTTCTATGAATGATCGTCAATTTACTGTAGGTTCAGAGGGTGTTCTTGTACGTAACGATCCCACATGGACTGGTCTTAGTCCACTAATGGCTCGTTATGCTACTCTCATGGCTGAAAATGTACTTACTATTCGTACAGCAGATATTATGCTTCGTGCAATAGCTTTGATATCCGCACCCGATGATCGTACTCGTTTGTCAGGTGAACAGTATCTTCGTGATTTGGAAAAGGGTAAACTTGGTGTCATTGGTGAGTCTCCATTTTTTGAAGGCATAAAATTGCAATCACCTCCATCAAACAATGGCTCTTATTTAACTCAATTTATTGAGTTGCAGCAGTATCTTAAAGGGTCATTCTATAATGAAATTGGTCTTAATGCCAATTTTAATATGAAGCGTGAAGCGTTGAATCAGGGTGAAACAACTCTTAATGAAGATTCACTTCTTCCTCTTTGTGAATCAATGCTTAAGTGTCGTCAAGAGGATATGGAAAGGGTTAGTCAACTATTTGAACTTGATCCTCCTATTTCTGTTGAATTTGACTCTGCTTGGGCTCAGAACATGAAGGAAAACGAGATTCAGCTTGAGAAAATGGAAAAGGAAGCAGAGTCTGTTAGTCAACTAACTGAGGAGTCGTTAGATTCTTTAGAGTCTTCAGAAGAAGGGAGTGATGAAGATGTTTCTGAGGACCGAGAAGATAATGCAGATGTTTCCGATGAATAATGGACTATTTGCGCACATTGATTATCTTTTTCCGGAAGTATTACATATCACAAATCAAGAGCTTGATTTGGTGTTTCTTACTTCATGGGGATTGCGGCTGTGCGCTCCAGTAGTTCATGTTGTTCATCAAGATACTACTGTTAGTCAACTAACTGATTCTGAGTTAACTACTCTAGCTTCTCTTATTCTTAATATGTATAAGTGGAAGTGGGATAAGTTATCTGAACTTCTTACTCTTCAGTATGATCCTATTCATAATTACATGGATGATTTTACTGAAACAATATCAGAGAATATAGAAGTTTCTAAGACTCGTACGCCCGATTTACTTTATTCTGATGATACTACTGTTTCCTCTGATAAAACTGATACAGAAAGTGGTTCTCGTCGTACTGTTAATTCTGGGCAGCATTTGAACACTCGTACAGATAATTTGACCGAAGAGATTACTGGTCACGGTTCAAATGATTTGTACGGCTTTAATTCTGAAGAGGCAGTCGGGGCTGACCTTGACGCTTCACATACACTCCGTGAAAACACGGGAACTGTCGGTGATGCCGGCACAGATAGTAGTGAATCTACTCTACATGGAGGGATTGTTCACACTATCGACGATTCTCAAACTACCATTGGGGAAAAACGAACTACGGGAACTGATACCGAAGAATCTGGTTCAGAACGCTCTCGTACTCGTGAATTTACGCACAGTGGTAATATTGGGAATCTTACTACTCAGCAACTTATTAATCAGGAGATCGAGTTGTGGCGTTGGACACTTATTCAACAAGTGCTTAACGATGTTAAAGATTTCCTAACATTACCGGTATACGATTAGTTGACTAATCGTAGAAAGGAGAATTATTATGGATATTAATCAGGTTGCAACTATTGTTAACGCTCTCTCGGATCAGTACATGGGTAGTTCGGCCATTTCCACTGTTGATCTTTCCAATGTGGTTGACATTGGTAACCAGGTTTTTAATCTGGATTCCCTTGATCACTACGTTCATGATTTGATCGATCACATCGGCAAGGTCGTTTTCGTGAACAGAGCCTATCGTGGCAAGACTCCTTCTCTGGTCATGGATGCCTGGGAGTATGGGGCGGTTCTGGAGAAAATCACTTACGATGAGTATCCCGAAGCTCAGGAGAATGATTCTTGGAAGCTTCAGGATGGTCAGTCCTATGATCCCAACGTGTTCTACAAGCCCAGCGTTTCTGCTAAGTTCTTTCAGAAACGCAACACGTTTGACATTCCCATGAGTTTCGCTCAGCGGCAGATCAAATCTGCTTTCAGTTCTGCCTCCCAACTGAATGCGTTTTTCTCCATGATCGAGAACGTCATTCAGAATTCCATGACTATCAAGATTGATCAGCTGGCGCAGTCTGCCATTAACAATATGATTGCTTTGACTGCCAAGGATAACAATGCCAATCGTGCTGTCAATTTGCTCACCCGCTACAACACTTCTCATCCCGATGATACCATCACCGCTGCTCAGGCAGTTACTCATCCTGAGTTCCTTCGCTTTGCGGCCTATACTATGAAGCTCTATTCTGAGCGTATTCAGCGTATGAGCAAACTGTTCAACGTGGGTACCAAGGAACGCTTCACTCCTTCCGATCGCCTGCACATCATTCTGCTTTCTGAGTTTGCTGCAGGCGCTGAAGCCTACCTGTATTCTGATACCTACCATGACCAGTTTGTTCATTTGGCCAAAGCTGAAACCGTTCCCTACTGGCAGGGCTCTGGGCTTGCCTATGATTTTGCTTCCACTTCCAAAATCATGGTTACTCCCAATACCGGCTCTGAAACCGAATCTCCTCAGACTGTCACCGGTATTCTCGGTGTCATGTTTGATCGTGATGCTGTTGGCGTTGCCAATCTTGATCGTCGTGTTACAAGCAATTGGAACGCTCGTGCTGAGTTCTACAATAACTGGTACAAGTTTGATGCGGGATATTACAATGATCCCAATGAGAACTTCATTCTTTTCTATGTTGCTTAATTAGTTAACTAATTCTCCCCTCCTTATGGAGGGGAGGGGATGTGGAGGTTTAAATATGAATGTATTAACTGCATCAGCCATTCTTCTGGAACAGGTAAATCAGCTTACTAACATTATCCAGAATATTGCTTTAATCTCGACTCAGATTAACAATATTGCAAATCAGGAAAATCAGGATAATGTTAACTCAATCCCTGATGTTAACGCTCGCATAAAAGCATTATGCGGAGCAATGAATGTTCAGCTTGTATCTACTACTTCTCAAACTGTTCTTGTTCAGCAAGCGCTCGATCAACTTTCAGAGTTAGTCAACTAACAAAAGGAGGGGTGGGTATGCCGTATATTCGGTATATGGGTAGGATGTATAATGTAACAACTCAAACGTATATAGATAATGCACCCAGATTATACACTTTTGATAGATATGTGGGTGATCAAATGTCTAATATACAATCTTTGGAGAATCGTAATGATATTCAATGGAGTGTATATACTGAAGGTGATGCTGGAACTAACGTAGGTACTATTATTGAATTTTGTGCAAAAGAGTTTTATTATAATAATGATTCAACTTGGCCAGTACTTCGTATTTTGACAACAAATGATACTGATGATTTTTATTTGCAATGGAGTCATGAATCTCCTATGCAATTAATTATAAAAGCTAATGGTACAATTCAATTAGAACCTATACCCTTTATTTGGACAGATGATATTGAATTAGTTCCAGGTGAAGAAGGGCAGTCTGCAGTACCTCGTTTTAATACGTGCCATGCCAGAGTTTTCACTGACAAATCTGATGCTGATGCTCTATTATATTTTCCTGTTCATTATGGTTCTTTTAATCCAAATGATACTACCGGTGGTTGGTATACCCGAGTAACAAGACAACAACCTACAATAACTATTACTGATACTTCTTGCTTAAAAACAGTGGCGGGAACATATTTAGGTAAAAATTATGGAACCTATGGTAATCGCGAGTATTATAAATTATACGACGGGCCTGGAATTTTCGTTTGGGGATATATGCCGCCTGATCCAGAAACAACTAACTGGAAAGGTGTAGCTGGTATTTCTCCAGTGGTGAATGGTAACGCCAATAATCCTACGCCTCCGTTTAATCCATGGTTTACACAGAATTATGTTAATCATGGTGACCGTGAAGTTTTTAATTATCATGGTCTTAGTTTTGCTGTTTATACTTATTATTGGAATACTAGTTCAAGAGTATGGGATACAGTTCTTCCAATGTTTCAAGTTCCGACTAATGTTCATAGTGTTCCTAATGATGTATGGCCTCCCATATTGGAATCATTAGGCGTGATTGTCGATGATGCCACTATGTCAATTTATGAATATCTTCAAGGAAAATTTACTTTAGTTGAGCCTCCTTCTGATGTGGATCCAGAGGATATTCCTCCTGAAGATGAACAGCCTGAACCGATTCCTCTAGATGATCCGGATCCTTACTATGACCCTGAATCTGATCCAACTTCTCCATCTTACGATCCTGTGAAGGATCCTACAAGTCCATCGTATGACCCTTCCGTTCCCTCTACACCCTATCAACCTATCATACAACAAACAATAGTTCAACCTGCTCCAATAATTGATCCTCCAACTCCTATACCTGCACCAGAAACTCCCTCTACTTACGTTAACACCTCCCGCTTATTCACAATCTTCACTCCTACGGTTAGTCAACTAACTGATTTTGCTAATTTTCTCTGGGCATCTCCCACTGATATAGTTCCTACTTTTCGCAAAATAGTTGCCAATCCTATGGATTGTGTACTCGGTCTTATGGTGATGCCTCAACTATCATTTACTCGTCAGTCTCGAGAGTTAAACATAGGCAACATAGGTACAGGTATAACAATAGATTACGCTCCATCGCAATTTGTCGATTTTGATTGTGGACAATTATTCCTCCAAGAGTATTACCGCTCTTATCTTGATTATTCTCCCTATACCAAAATTGACATTTTCTTACCTTTCATTGGTACGAGAGAGTTATCCATAGACGAGTGCATGCAGAAAACTATCAGTGTTTCGTATCGTTTTGATCTTGCCACTGGTAACTGCGTGGCATTTATTAAAATAAATGGTTCAGTCTTGTACCAGTTTGATGGTAACTGCGCGTCTCATATACCTCTTTCATCTGCTGATTGGGGTTCAACTGTTAAAGCAGTCCCTTCCATTGCAGCTGTAGCTGTGAAAGCTGGTGGATTAATTGGTGGAGGGCCTATAGGCGCTTTAGGTGTGGCCGCGGCAGCTTCTATCATTTCTATGAAAGAGCGTCATCCGCACGCCGGATCTATGTCAGGATCTTCGGGTCTTATGGGCGTTCTTTACCCCTACTTGATTGTAACGCGTCCATGTCAAGCCTTACCTGAATCTCAAAATAGTTTTTCCGGCTATCCTTCCTTTATCACTATGTCTCTTGGTGATTGCTCAGGTTATACAGAAGTACATGAATGTCATCTTGAGCATGTGCCTGCAACGGGTGACGAGTTAATTGAAATTGAGCGTCTATTGAAAGAGGGTGTATTATTTTGACAATAGATATTCAATATAGTTCTTCAGAAGCTAACAGGGTTAATAAACAAATCCTTACTCTCACACGTCTCGAAGGTGCTTTGCGCAATAATTCTAATACCTCCGATCCTGAAATTTTAATTGAGGGTAATATCGAGGATATTGCCGGCGCTAACTATCTTACAATCTATTCCTTTAAGCGTCATTACTTCATCAAAAACATTGAGTCAATCCGTACTGGTCTGTATATAATTCGTGCTCACGTTGATGTCCTTACTACATACGCTACAGCTATCAAGTCCAATAAAGCAATTATCAAACGGCAAGCTAACGTTTGGAATCTCTACATCGACGATGGCTCCTTCAAAATTTTTAGTAACGTCCTCACTCAAACGTATCCTTTTCCCAATCAGCTTTCCGGTACTATGTATGTTATGCCGGTGATTGGTTAATAGGTTAGTCAACTAATGAAAACACCCTACCAGTCTTACACTGGTAGGGTGTTTATACATGTTTTGCGTTAGTTGACTAATTATGGAGGGTGCGGGATTAGTACACGTGACGGGGATGAGGCGTGTAGGGGGCCGAGCGGTGGCGTTGATGTAAAGACGGATGTTATACACTTTGAGTCTTACAATACATGAGGTAGTTGCGAACAATTTCGCCTACCTCGTTGTCTTGATAAAAGACTCGTTCGTCGCGGAAATAAGAAGCGATAGCTCTGGTTGTGGGAGTGGTAGGATGACGGATATTGCGGAAGCGATTCGGGTATGGAGAGTACTGGTCGGAGAAGATTATGGAGGTGGATTCGTCTTTAATAGCGGTTGTTTTTTCATGGATATAGATAAAACTGCAATCAGGTAGGGAAATCACTTCGCAGTCGAGACAGTTGTCGTCGAAAATGATGTAGAAGTTGAAAATTACATCTTGTCTGCGGTATTTTACTGGGAGGTGTGGATACATGTCGATTTCCCAAGCACCCCCGGTAATCATCTGGAGGGAGGGGTTGTTGAAGGTGAAGTACACGTCTGAAGCTTTTCCTTTTTCAGAGGGCTTGCAATATTCCACAGCTACTCGGAGGTCGCTGGTGCCGTAGGTGTAGAGGTCGATGGTGCCCTGTTCCATCTCGGTGATGTGTTTTAACCCCATCTCTTTAAAGTAGGGACAATATTTATTCACGGTATTAGCGAGCATAAATATTTTTACATCGTTACGGTGACGTATGATTGTTGAGAGAACATTTACGAATAGGACGAACTCGTTGGGTAGGTAGTACTGGCGGGTCATGAACTCGTCGAAGATTATGGTTGTGATGTTAGGGAATGAAGATGACTTGTCGTGTTCTTGGTCGGATATTGAAAAACCGTAGCAGAAGGGAGTGTCATCGTAGACCAGTTTGTCAAGGTCATCATCATAGCGAGCAAGATGCCATTTGCCAGAATAGTAGCGTGTCTGTGTCCACTGGCCGTTCGTTAGTTGACTAATGCGGTCAGCTGAGATTAAGCCGGAGAAGAGGTTCTCACCACGTTTGCCGCGGTAATCCTCTTTCCAACGGCGAATGTAGGCTGTTTGCTTACCTGTGGTGATATATTGTATGAGGCCATATTCCAGTGCGGCGAACGTTTTACCATTGGAACGTTCGCCGATGATGATATTATACTGAGCTTTCTGCTCCAGTATTTTCTCAAGAGAGTAGAACTCGGGTTTAGCTGAAGTTTTAGTCGCAGACATGTTGCACCCCCATAATTAACTCGCGATACTCATTGGTGTAGGACATGGAATAGTGTTGAGGTTCTAAGTAAACAGCGGACTGTTCGGTGATTTTTAGAGTAACGCCAAGATAGTCGGTACAGAAGGCAGAAAATGGAGCATCCAGGTAATCAACCGTTGATTTACCTGTGTGGTTCGGAGGAATGTACATACCTTCACCAAATATGTAGAATACTGGGTCATAATTGAGATGGCAGTCGGTCAGTAAAAAGTTAAGAGCTTCAAGGTTAATACTCTCTGTACCGGCATATGCAAGTCGAGCAAGCTGTTGGAAATGAGTATAGTAGGGAGAGAATGGGATATTTTGGTCGGTAAGATATTGACCGGCCATACCCTCATTATAATCGGAAGAACCCCCACCATATTTCCAGAGAAGATATGGGATGGCTTCCTGTTTGCGCAAGCCAGCGCAAGTCATTTGAAGCTGATGATTGGGTAACTCGTAGATATAACGCTTCGCACCTACAGCCTTGAAGCGAAGATAGCCCTCCTCAATGTCCCATACACCAATTATCTTTGTTTCTCCTTTCTGAGTTTTGGGACGAGTTTTAGAGAGCGGTATTTTCAAAGCTGCGCACATTTGGATGAGTGAGTCTTGGACGTGGTTATTGTAGTCGATAAAATATTGTTTGTGGTCGTTGAAGTTAATGCCCTTTATACTGTCAGTGTCAGAGTATACATAATCCGCCCCAAACTCATATATAGCGGAGAAAAGATTATGACGAGCATGTGCAGTTACCCACACACCCCAGCCATAGTAGAGAAAGCGGTTGAAATTCTTGTTATACTTTGAAAGTTGAGATTCAACATCAGCAGCAAACTTCACCCATCCTTCATCATCGTCATAGGCATACTCACCACGAATGATATTAGTTACCATCATTCCGAAGGCGGCGTTGATCATGCCTTTGCTCACGAGATACTCTATTTCTTTACCGATCACTCCTTTTAAGGAAGTCTTGGCCTCGTACAGGTCAAGAACAGCAACTATTAGAGCTTTGGGCAAATAACCCCTGTGTGACGTTCGCATGTTGACTATCTTAATAGATTTCCACTGATAAAATTTGACCATGTTTTCAAAGTCAAGCTCTGTTAAAGTGGTACAGCATTCATCAGCTGAGATAAGACGGCCATTGTTCACTTTCGGATTTACACACCCCCAGCAACGTGATAGAGACAATATATTCTCGAATTCTACTCGAGGTTTTAATTCGGTAAATTGTACATCAAAAATACAACAGTAGCGAGATAGTAACTTTTTAAGAATGTCCGGGTCATCTACAGTTCCTATGTATTGAAATCGGGTCATCGGGAAATACTGAGCAACCATGGTGTAAGGATAACTTGATGTTAAGTCAGCAGAGCCAACGTCATCCATGACTACATTACTGTAGAGGATGGATGTGTGAGTGAACCCTCCCATAAAAGCTCTACGAAGTTGTTGATATTCTTCTTCCGTTTGTACTTGCAGGGATTTCATTATGGCATGATAACTAAGGCGGATTTTCTTTAATTCAGATTCCGTTAGTTGACTATTGCCTTCGGTAAAGCATGCATCACGACAATAGTTCCTGACATAACCTGTGTTGGTTAAAGGAATCTTTGTTATGTCCCCATCATTTTCGATTTTCTCTTGAATATAGGACATAACTACTTTAACGTCATTGATACAGTAGGCTAGTTCTCTACGAGTTAGCGAAGTGAGAGAATGACGTATCTTGCGGTAATCGAGGTCACCTGTTAACTTATGGACGGGATATTTTGTTAGTAAGCTATCGCCAATGTACTTAAGGGAGTAATTACTGAGAAAATAAGAGCAGCGGAATTCAATACCCCCTGATGTAGAATACACAGGTCTGCGGTTTTTAATTGCAAATACTTTATCCCAATCGAAGTACTTGCGAAACCATTGAAATTCATAACCTAAGTTATGAACATAGATTATAAGATGACGCTTAGTTGACAAATGGAGTTCTGTTTCAAGTTTGTCAAGTAAAAAGCCAAATTCGTCCCAAGTGCGACCGTAAATGGTTACACCATCAAAGCCGAATTGCCAGATATACATAGTAGCATAGTGCTTTACGTTATCTTCTTCGAAGCTACCGGTCATCCAGCTGGAAGATTCGATATCGAAAGCACAGGGAATATTAAGGTACTCGATGGCACCCTGCTTGATAATATCGATGATGTGAGTCTCGATGTCACTCATAAAGTCAGTTAGTTGACTAAAGGGATAGACATGAGAAAATGAATCAGGAAAATAATACGGCCACATTAAAAATACCTCCTATCTAATAGATTATCCCATGAGGTTATCAAAGAAGTTGCATTTTGTAAACTATAATTTATCCCCTCCATTTCCATAACACGCTCATTTATCCATTCATCTAATAGAGATGACGCAAATAATAGACTATCGTCAGTATTATGACTTCTAAGAAAATCATTATCAGCTTCAGGATTTTTCTCGTAAAAATCATAAAGCAGTATTATAAGATTTTCAGAACCAAACATTAACTCCTGGCCCTGTCTGCCAATATAACCAGCAAATTGTTCCTCGAGTCTGCGGTATGCGGCGAATGCTTTTGATGCTGTGGTCGGGTCTATTGCTCGACGAATAAGATTACCGGATTCATCAAATACATCATGAGTATTAAAATGACGAACTCGGTATTTTCCCTCTTCATCAACATAGCCTCCTCTATGTTGATTTCCAAATTGTGTACGGTAAATCTCGGCTTCCATTATAGCAGTGTCTACTGATGCTTTACGTCCTCCATCATCTAATGAGTTAAGGACTACTCGAACTTGTGTCATATATTCTCGGATTTCACGAGGGTCTGTTAGTTGACTAATGTCAAAACGCTTATTAAAGTCCTCATTAAGAAAAGAATAGAGTTCAGTTGTTAATTCATGTTTTTCGAGCTGTTCTTCAATTCTCACATTGGTGTAGTTGACTATTTTAGACATTTGTCGTTTATAGTCAGCTAATTCTTCTGTGGTGAGTTGAGTTTTCTGAGGTAGAATTGGTTGCTTTTTATTACGCTTCCATGGTATTTTTGAACGTGAATTATTCTTATTGTTCTGCCGCTTCTTGCTTAATTTGCTCATTACGACACCTCCGATGATAAAAGTTGTAGCATATTTGTCGACCCACTTTACCAGAAACCATTATTATGTCGGAGTCATGAAATATTGGTTGGTTACACCA
>JAEIGA010019247.1_pt1 | contig 10413 bp, 7 predicted proteins | sample 9270691 | NCBI WGS metagenome assembly JAEIGA01 (sample SAMN17057246, study PRJNA624740) | gut metagenome | biome: biome; isolation source: fecal sample | host: Bos grunniens | place: China: Xizang | collected 2019
CAACAAGCGCTGCATCTCCAATATGGAGAATGTAGATTCGCTCTTCCGTCCTCGCACCGACAAGCCCGGCAAATTCCGCTGCGTATACTGCGAGTCGAAAGCCAAACTGTAAAAAAATGGAGAATTGTTGATAAATTATTAATAATTTAATTTTTCTTCCACAGTAAAAAATCGTATTTTTGCAGAGTTGGATATTGATAACCGAAAGGTGACTCAATTTTGTTTAATTGCCAATCCTCTCTTTAGGGCCGAAATAGGGGCGTGAATGAGTCCGAAAGTGGCAGGGGAGAGAGTTTGGATAGTTAGGATAAAGAGATGAGGCAACCCCGAAACATATCCGCCTATGTAACTCAAGGGCACAGTTTGGTCGACACTGCAGGTGGCGGCCAGGTGATGTGGGGGCTGGAAACGGTTCTTGCAGCAGAGAAATGTGCCGAGCAGAAAGCAAAAGTTGCGACTAAATGTGAATGATAGCAAAGAGAGTGACCGCCAATGTAAGAGTTTGGCGGTCACTCTTTTATGGTAAAATTATTAGATAAAAACAATGAAAATTGGCGTAGTAATGGGCTCGACAAGCGACTGGGGCGTAATGTCGGGTGCAACTGCTATTTTGGAGCAGTTTGGTGTAGAATGTGAAACAAAAGTCCTGAGTGCACACCGCACTCCTCACCAGTTGGAGGAGTGGGCGAGTGGTGCCAGGGAGCGTGGCTTTGCGGCCATTATTGCCGGTGCCGGTGGCGCTGCCCACCTTGCAGGTGTGGTTGCAGCATTCACCACTCTGCCCGTCATTGGCGTGCCAATCAAGTCGCGTTCGCTCGAAGGTCTTGATTCGCTTCTGTCGATGGTGCAGATGCCCTCGGGTATCCCCGTTGCAACCGTTGGTATCGATGGTGCAAAAAATGCTGCACTGCTCGCAGTGGCAATGCTCTCCATCACCGACCCCGAGATTAAAACCAAGCTCGATAACTTCCGCAAAGAGCAGGCCGAGAAGGTGCTTGCCTCGGAGCTGAAGTAGCCGAGTCCCAAGCAAGAATGAAATAATCACACAAACCAAGATATTAGACCCAAACGATAGATATGAACAACATCTACCGCATATTTGTAGAAAAGCGCGAACCTTTCAGAGTGGAGGCCGAGAGCCTTCGCAAGGAACTTAATTCCAACCTCGGACTTTCGATTGCCTCTTTGCGTCTGCTGTGTGTTTACGACCTCTTTGGCATTAGCAAAGAGCTCCTCGAGCAGAGCCGCTACCGTGTGTTTGGCGAGAAGGCAACCGACAGTGTGACCGACGAAGTGGACTTCGGCGGAATGCCTCATCTGGCCATTGAGTGCCTGCCTGGTCAGTTCGACCAGAGGGCAGCCTCGGCCGAGGAGTGTGTCAAACTGCTCGAGCCTACAGCCAGCGTAGAGATTCGCAGTGCAAAACTCCTCATCTTCGACCAGAGCGTAGGCCAGCAGGAGATGGAGAAGATCGCTCGCTACTGCATCAATGCGGTGGAGTCGAGGGAGAAAAACCTCGATGTGCTCGCTCCCGCCGAGAGGGCAACTGCCAAGGCCGTGGAGGTGCTCGAGGGCTTCACCAAGATCACCCGTGAGCAGGCCGATGAGTATTGCAAGTCGAAGGGTCTGGCTATGAATGGCGACGACCTGATGGAGGTTGTGGCTTACTTCACGAAGGAGGGTAGGGAGCCCAACGAAACCGAGTTGCGCATCCTGGATACCTACTGGAGTGACCACTGCCGCCACACCACATTCACCACCGAGCTTACGGATATAGTTGTCGAGGAGTCGTTCGTGAAGGATGACATCGCCGATGCGGTGGAGATGTGGAAGAACATCCGCAAAAAGTTGGGCCGTGAGGGTAAGAGCCTCTGCCTTATGGATCTTGCAACCATCGGTGCCAGGTATTTGCGCAAACAGGGTCTGCTGGACGATATGGAGCAGAGCGAGGAGAATAACGCTTGCAGCATCTATGTTGATGTGGATGTAGACGGCAAGGTTGAGCGCTGGCTCCTCCAGTTCAAGAACGAAACACACAACCACCCCACAGAGATTGAGCCCTTTGGTGGCGCCTCGACCTGTCTGGGTGGTGCAATCCGTGACCCGCTGAGTGGCCGTAGCTATGTCTACCAGGCGATGAGGGTTACCGGTGCAGGAAATATATACCTCCCCGTGGAGCAGACTATGAAGGGCAAACTCCCCCAGAGGGTTATCTCGCTGAGGGCAGCTGCCGGCTACTCCTCCTATGGTAACCAGATAGGCCTTGCGACTACCCACGTGAGGGAGATTTACCACCCCGACTATGTTGCCAAGAGGCTCGAGGTTGGTGCTGTTGTTGGTGCCGTTAAGGCCGAGAATGTAAGGCGTGAGAGCCCCGCCGAGGGCGACATCATCCTGATGTTCGGTGGTCGCACAGGTAGGGACGGTATCGGTGGTGCTACCGGCTCGTCGAAGGAACACAACGCCTCTTCGATTGAGGAGTGTGGTAGCGAGGTGCAGAAGGGTAACGCTCCCGAGGAGAGGAAGATTGCCCGCCTGTTCCGTCGCCCCGAGGTCACAAGACTTATCAAGAAATCGAATGACTTTGGTGCAGGTGGTGTAAGTGTGGCTATCGGCGAGTTGGCCGACGGTCTGGACATCTACCTGGATCGAGTAAGGACAAAATATAGCGGTCTGAACTGCACCGAGATTGCCATCAGCGAGTCGCAGGAGCGTATGTCGGTGGTGATTGAGGCCAAAGACCGCGAGGAGTTTGAGGAGTACTGCCGCCAGGAGAATATCGAGGTAGTACATATCGCCAATGTGACCTCCACGGGTCGTATGAGAATGTTCTACGACGGTCGGGTGGTGGCCAACTTGAGCCGTGAGTTTATCGACTCGGCAGGTGCTAAGCACTACGCCGAGGCTACGGTTGCCGCTGTGGAGGAGAAGAATCCCTTTGAGCGCACTGTGGCAGGCGAGAGCCTCACAGAGAAGTTTAAGAGCGTGCTTGCTGACGATAATGTCACCTCGCAGAAGGGCCTCATTGAGATGTTCGACTCGAGCATTGGTCGCTCGACAGTGCTTATGCCCTTTGGTGGCAAGACCCAGAGGACCGAGAGCCAGGTGAGCGTGCAGAGGCTGCCCGTTGGCAACCATATCACTCACACAGCGAGCCTTATGGCCTATGGCTTTAACCCCTACTTGAGCAGCTGGAGCCCCTATCACGGTGCCGCTTATGCGGTTGTAGATGCAGTGGCTAAGGCTGTGGCTGCGGGCGCCGAGTATGACAAGATGCGTTTCTCCTATCAGGAGTATTTCGAGAAGATGACCAGCCGCAAGGCTTGGGGCAAACCTCTCTCGGCTCTGTTGGGTGCTCTGCGTATGCAGGTTGCATTGGGTCTGCCCTCCATTGGCGGTAAGGACTCGATGAGTGGCACCTTTGCAGACATCAATGTACCTCCCACGCTTGTAGCCTTTGGTGTTGCAGCGGTGGATGATAGGGTGGTGATCAGCCCCGAGTGGAAGTCGGCAGGTAGCTACATCTACCTCGTGCGCCACACCCCTCTGAAGAACTATATGCCCGACACGGCTGAACTTATTGATATATACGAGACCGTACGCCACAAGATCTTCTCGGGTGCCATCACGGCTGCCTATGCAGTAGGCTTCGGTGGTGTGGCAGAGGCGCTGGCTAAGATGAGCTTCGGTAACGAGATTGGTGCCGAGGTGGAGGTTAGCGAGAGAGATCTGTTCGGCTGGGCCTACGGCTCCATCGTTGTGGAGAGCAACCGTGAGCTCGACTATCCCCACTTCGAATTGCTGGGTAGGACCAACGACAGCCATACTCTGAGCGTTAATGGCGAGCAGATGGCCATCGAGGAGCTCTATGAAGCCAATCGTCAGCACTTTACAGAGGTTTATGCTGACCGTAGCGGTGTTGTTGGCAGCGTTGAGAATGCCACCTCGAAGGAGAATACCACCCGTTGGGAGGGTGAGGCTGTGGAGAGCCCCGTTGTATATCTCCCCGTCTTCCCCGGCACCAACTGCGACTACGATATGGCCAAGGCATTCACCAAGGAGGGTGCCCAGGTGAGAATGTCCGTATTCTGCAACCTCACGGCTGAGGATATCGAGCGCTCCACCCAGGAGATGGCAGGCCACATTGACGAGTGCCACATCTTGGCACTGAGTGGTGGTTTCTCGGCAGGTGACGAGCCAGACGGCAGCGGTAAGTTTATTGCAAATGTACTCTTGAACCAGAGGGTTAAGGACGCCATCGTAAGACTTCAGGAGAGGGGAGGCCTCATCCTGGGTATCTGCAACGGCTTCCAGGCATTGGTTAAGTCGGGCCTCTTGCCCTATGGTCGCATCGGCGAGCTCACCGAGCAGTCGCCCACGCTCTTCCATAACGACATCAACCGCCACATCTCGCAGATTGTGTCGACCCGTGTAGCCTCGGTGGCTTCGCCCTGGCTCGAGGGCTTCACCCTTGGCGAGCTCCACTCGATTGCCGCATCGCACGGCGAGGGTAAGTTTGTGGCCAATGCCGCACTCGCTGCCGAATTGCGCCGAAATGGCCAGATAGCCTTCCAGTATACCGACTCCGAGGGTCAGGCTACGATGCACTCGCCCGAGAACCCCAACGGCTCGACCGAGGCTATCGAGGGTATCATCTCGCCCGACGGTAGGATTCTTGGCAAGATGGGTCACTCGGAGCGCTACGAGGCCGGCCTTATGAAGAATATTGCGGGTAATAAGGAGCAGAATCTGTTCCGCAACGCAGTACGCTACTTCCAGAAGAAATAATTAGTCAAACAAATAAAAAATATCAGGAAATGAAACAGTTAGAGATGCTCTATGAGGGCAAAGCAAAACAGGTGTTTGCAACCGACCAGGAGGGTAAAGTAATTATCCACTACAAAGATGCTGCAACCGCTTTCAACAACATCAAGAAGGCCACCATTGAGAATAAAGGTGTTCTGAACAACAAGATTTCGACCATCGTATTCCACCAGTTGCAGGCTGCAGGTATCCCCACCCACTACATCGAGACCCTCAATGAGCGCGATCAGCTCTGTCTCCACGTGTCGATCATTCCTCTGGAGGTGATTGTCAGGAATGTGATTGCCGGCTCGATGGCTAAACGCCTCGGCATTGAGGAGGGTACTCCCGCCCCCAACACCATATTCGAGATCTGCTACAAGGACGACTCGCTTGGCGATCCCCTGATCAACGACCACCACGCAGTTGCTCTGGGTGCTGCCACTTATGAGGAACTTGCCGAGATCTACGACCTCACCTCGCGCATCAATAAGGTGCTCATAGATATGTTCTCGCAGGTGAACATCCGCCTTGTGGACTTCAAGATTGAGTTCGGTAAGACTGCAGACGGCAAGATCGTTTTGGCCGACGAGATTAGCCCCGACACCTGCCGCCTCTGGGATGCAACCACCAACGAGAAACTCGACAAAGACCGTTTCCGCCGCGATATGGGCAAGGTGATTGAGGCCTACGAGGAGATCAACGCTCGCTTGAATACCATTAAATAATTAATACACCCGACACAAAAGGATGAACTCCGAAGAGAAGATATTACAGGAAGAGTGTGGCGTTTTCGGAATCTATGGTTCCGATGACGCTGCCAACATCTGTTACTATGGTCTCCACTCGATTCAGCACCGTGGTCAGGAGGGTTGTGGTATTGTGAGCGCCACAAGTGATGGTCAGCTCCGCTACATCAAAGGCCCCGGGCTTGTCAACACGGTCTTTAGTGAGCGCAACCTTGCCTCGCTGGAGGGTAATATCTCCATCGGCCAGGTGCTCTACACAAACGCTGGTAGTGGTGAGGTTACAGAGAACATACAGCCCATCGTTTTCCACCACGGCACGGGCGACTTTGCCATCTCCTATAACGGCAAGTTGGTCAATGCCCACCGCCTGAGGAAATACCTCGAGGATAAGGGTAGCCTGTTCTTGACTTCGTCGGACTGTGAACTCATTGCCCACCTCATCAAGAAAGATGCTGCACAGGCCCACGTGGATCGCATCCACTCGATTATGGAGGCGCTCAATATGGTCGAGGGTGCTTTTGCATTCCTCATTATGACCCCCAAGCGCATCTATGCTTGCAGGGATAAACACGGTCTGAAACCCCTGTCGCTCGGTAGGCTGAAGGATGGTAGCTGGGTAGTGTCGAGCGAGACTTGCGCCTTTGAGGTTATCGGTGCGGAGTATGTGAGGGATGTGGAGCCCGGTGAGATTATCTCTATCGACCACCACGGCATCCGCAGCAACCACTTCTCCAGCTATAAGCACTTCAATATGTGCTCTATGGAGTATATCTATTTCGCACGACCCGATAGTGACATCGACGGCTGCAATGTCCACACCTTCCGCAAGGAGAGTGGCAAACTGCTCTTCAAGGAGTCACCCGTGGAGGCAGATATCGTCATCGGTGTGCCCGACTCGAGCCTTAGTGCAGCCATTGGCTACGCAGAGGCAAGTGGCATTCCCTATGAGATGGGCCTGGTGAAGAGTAAGTATGTGGCTCGCACCTTCATTCAGCCCTCGCAGAGTATGAGGGAGAAGGGTGTGAGGATGAAACTCTCGGCCGTGAGGAGTATCGTTGGCGGCAAGAGGGTGATAATGGTAGACGACTCCATCGTGCGTGGTACCACCTCAAAACGCATCGTAAGGCTTCTGAAGGAGGCTGGTGCAACTGAGGTGCATGTGAGAATTGCATCGCCTGCGATGACTCACCCCTGCTACTATGGCGTTGATACCTCCACCGAGGATGAACTCATCTCGGCACACAAGAGTGTAGATGAGGTGAGGGATTACATCGAGGCCGACTCGCTGGCTTTCCTCTCCACCGGCTCGCTTATGGCCTCGGGTTGCAGGAAGGAGATGTGTATGGCCTGCTTCGACGGCAAGTACCCCACAGACCTCTACCTGGTAGACGAGGAGGCTTCGCGCTACAAACGATACGAAAAGATTAAGTAAATTAAACGGAATATATACCTATAATAATTTAGATATATGGCAAAAAGTTACGAGGCCTCGGGCGTAAACCTTGAGGCAGGATATGAGGTTGTTAGTCGCATCAAGAAACACGTGGCATCGACCACTCGCAAGGGTAGCATGGGCAATATCGGCTCCTTTGGCGGTATGTTCGACCTGGACTCGCTGGGCTATGAGCACCCCGTGTTGGTGAGTGGCACCGACGGTGTGGGTACAAAACTGAAGTTGGCCTTTGAGATGGACAAACACGACACCATCGGTATCGATGCAGTGGCTATGTGTGTGAACGATGTTCTGGCACAGGGTGCCGAGCCTCTCATCTTTCTCGACTATGTGGCTGTGGGTAAGAACAACCCCGCCACCGTGGAGGCTATCGTTTCGGGTGTGGCAGAGGGTTGTCGCCAGGCAGGCTGTGCGCTTGTGGGTGGCGAGACCGCCGAGATGCCCGGTATGTACTCCGAGGGTGAGTACGACATTGCAGGCTTCACGGTGGGTGCTGTTGAGAAGGCCAAACTCATCGACTGCTCGAAGGTTTCGGTGGGCGATGTGCTCGTTGGCGTAGCCTCGAGCGGTGTCCACTCCAATGGTTTCAGCCTCGTGAGGAAGATTGTGAGCGACAATAATCTTAAACTTGGCGAGAAATATGAGCTGACCGGCAATCAGACCCTTGGCGAGATGCTGCTTACCCCCACCAAGATCTACATCAAACAGATGCACCGTGTGCTCGCAGAGGTTGATGTTCACGGCATTGCCCACATCACTGGTGGTGGCTTCGATGAGAATATTCCCCGCATCCTTGGCGAGGGCCAGGGCGTAGAGGTTAAGGAGGGCAGCTGGGAGATTCTCCCCGTCTTCCGCCTTTTGGAGGAGTATGGCAAAGTGCCCCACAGGGAGATGTTCAACATCTTCAATATGGGTGTAGGTATGGTTTTGGCCGTTAAGGAGGCAGACGCCGAGAGGGTGATTGAGATCCTTACCGAGTGTGGCGAGAGGGCTTCGGTCATCGGCCGCATCGTAGAGGGTGAGGGAGTTAAGATTTTGTAGCGAAGAGTATGAGGCGACTTGCTGTATTTGCCAGTGGTAGCGGCTCCAACTTTGAGGCTATTGCTGCCGGATGTAAGAGTGGTGCCATCCGCGATGCGGAGGTTGTGCTGTGTGTCTGCGACAAGGCGGGTGCTTATGTGCTCGAGAGGGCCGCACGCTATGGAGTGGAGATCCTTCAGTTCAACCCCAAGGAGTTCTCCTCCAAGCGCGACTTCGAGAGGATGATTGCCGACAGGATGGATGCTCTCGGGGTGAAACTCGTCTGCCTGGCGGGCTATATGCGCATCATTGGCGACGAACTGCTGGAGCGATATGGCGGCCGCATCGTGAATATTCACCCCGCACTGCTCCCCGCATTCAAGGGTGCGCACGCCATCAAGGACGCCTTTGAATATGGAGTCAAGGTCTATGGCGTTACCATACACGAGGTAGATAACACACTCGATGGTGGTAGGATTATCTCCCAGGTGGCTGTGCCCTACGAGGGTGACGACATTGAGGCCCTGGAGGAGATGATTCACAAGGCCGAACACAAACTTTATGTAGAAACAATTAATAGGATATTAGACAAATAATGAGAGCGTTAGTTAGCGTAAGCGATAAGACAGGTGTGGTGGAGTTTGCCACCGAGTTGAGCCGTCTGGGCTGGGAGATTATCTCCACAAGCGGCACCCTGGCAGCATTGAGAAATAGTGGCCTAAAGGTTACCAACATTAGCGATGTGACGGGCTTCCCCGAGATTTGCGAGGGCAGAGTTAAGACCCTGCACCCCAAGGTGCACGGCGGTCTGCTGGCTCGTCGTGACAAGGAGGACCATATGGCACAGTTGGCCGAGAACGGCATCGAAACAATCGATATGGTCTGCGTGAACCTCTACCCATTTGAGGCAACCATCGCCAAGGAGGGTGTTACTATGGAGGAGGCTGTGGAGAATATCGACATCGGTGGCCCCTCGATGTTGCGCTCGGCTGCGAAGAACTACGCCTCGGTGAGCGTGGTTTGCGACCCCAACGACTATGCTAAAGTGCTGGAGGAAATCAGGGCAGAGGGCAACACCAAGCCCGAGACCCGTCTTATGCTCTCCGCCAAGGCTTACACCCACACAGCTCTCTATGATAGCCACATTGCAACCTATATGCGCAAGGCAGCAGGTATGGATGAGAAACTCTTTCTCTCGTTCGACGCTGTGCAGAGCCTTCGCTACGGCGAGAATCCCCATCAGAAGGCTGCCTTCTACCGCTCGGGTGAGAAGGTAAGCTACTCGGTGGCTCACGCAAAACAGCTGGGTGGCAAGGAGCTCTCCTACAACAACATTCAGGATGCAAATGCAGCCCTTCAGATTGTCAGGGAGTTTAGCGAGCCCTTTGCTGTGGGCCTGAAACATATGAACCCCTGTGGTGCAGGCATTGGTAAGGATATTGCCGAGGCTTGGCAGAGAGCATACGAGGCCGACAAGCTGAGCATCTACGGTGGTATCGTGGCAATCAACCGCCCCCTTACGGCCGAGGTTGCACAGATGATGAAACCCATCTTCCTGGAGATTGTTATGGCACCCTCGTTTGAGCCTGAGGCTCTGGAGGTACTCTCGTCGAAGAAGAACCTCCGACTGCTGGAGGTTGAGATGGACGGAGTGAAGGCTCCCCAGAGGCAGTATGTGGGCGTGACGGGCGGTCTGTTGGTGCAGGACGCCGATGTGGATTGCCTGGATATTACCGAGCAGATGTGCGTAACGGAGCGCAGGCCCGAGGCCTCGGAGTTGGAGGATATGAACTTCGGCTGGAGGATTGTTAAGCACGTGAAGTCCAACGCAATTGTGGTTGTGAAGGATGGTAAAACTCTTGGTGTGGGCGCAGGTCAGATGAACCGTGTGGGCTCGGCAGAGATTGCACTCAATCAGGCCAAGGCTGCAGGCGCTACCGAGGGTTTGGTGCTCGCATCGGACGGCTTTTTGCCCTTTGATGATACCGTGGAGTTGGCCTCGAAGTATGGCGTTGTGGCCATTGTTCAGCCCGGTGGCAGCATCCGCGATGAGGATGCAATCAAGAAGGCCAATGAGAAAGGTATTGCAATGCTCTTTACGGGTATGCGCCACTTCAAACATTAATATGGTGTAGCTATGAAGAGTAAGAGAGTATTAGTTGTGGGCAGCGGCGGCAGGTGTCACGCTATTGTGGATACCCTGGCCCGCTCGCCACAAGTAGAGAAGATATATTGTGCCCCCGGCAATGCAGGCATTGCGCGTCAGGCGGAGTGTGTAAACATCGCTGTGGGCGACATCGAGGCTCTTGCAGCCTTTGCCAAGGAGCAGAAGATTGACCTTACGGTAGTGGGCCCCGAGGCAGCACTTGCTGTGGGCATTACCGACAG
>JAEIGA010019248.1_pt1 | contig 10413 bp, 5 predicted proteins | sample 9270691 | NCBI WGS metagenome assembly JAEIGA01 (sample SAMN17057246, study PRJNA624740) | gut metagenome | biome: biome; isolation source: fecal sample | host: Bos grunniens | place: China: Xizang | collected 2019
CCAAGGTCAGGCTGATAAAATACGTTAAGAATCTCGCTCAGACACTCATCTATAGTTGTGTCAAGAAGGCTCTTGTCCGGGATGATGTTTTCAACCTCGAGAGCCATGTTGCAGATGATCATAGGGAGTGCAAAACCCTTCATCGGACGTGTTCCGGGATATGATTTCTCCCATCGTCCCTTCGGATCGTTTCTGCGGTCAAGAATACGCTGGAAAGTCTTGAGGGCAATTTCCTTATACTCCTCGCTGCCTGTAGCCTCAGCAAGCTGAGCGAAGGCCATGCAGGCAAACGTGTTCGAGAAGATGTTGTATGGCTGTATGATCGGCTTGCCCTCACGTGTCACAGAGAAATAGAAGTCATAGTTGCCGTCATGTGCATACTTCTTGAGGAACTCTCCTCCATGTATGGCACAATCAAGCCACTCCTGCTTCTTCTCCACCTTGTTGTAGAGCATGGCAAACATCCATACCTCCCTTCCCTGCAGCCAGATGAACTTGTCAGTATCGAATACGCTTCCGTCACGATTCAGACAGCTGAAATATCCGCCATACTCGTGGTCCTGAGAATTCTCAAGCCAGAAAGGAAGAACGCTGTCCAAAAGCTCACTCTTATACTGAGCGGCAAGTTTCTTGAAATCCATTGTAATGATTTGTTTTAGTTATGATTAAAATGCAGCCGGGAACCGGATATTCCCGGCTGCAAGTTCATGATTACTGAATTGGGAAGAGGTACTTCTCAACTGTATCCATCCAAGGATCGATCACGTAAGCTGCGAGCTTGCCATCCTCACCCTTGATGCAGATATCTGAATATGTAAGACCAGCTGCGTTTACTGTGTGGAAGTTCATCTGGATGCTGAACACCTGTAATGCTGCCTTAGGATCAGTTACATCAAGCACAACGATATCTGTGTAGTCATAGTCGAAGTGACAAGACATAGTAAGTGCAAGATACTTCTTGCCACCAACCTCAGTTGTAGAAATACAGTTGAAGTTCTCCATCCATGATGCTGGTGACTCCCAAGTCATAGCCCACTCGGCACCATCATAATAGTAGAGGTTGTATGCCCAAGGACCGCCATAAGTGATAGCGAAGAGACCATCAGCGAGTGAAGCACCTGCTGGAGCTACAACACCTGTTGAAGCATCCCATGAACCGTCGCCAAGATCGATATAAGGATGGTCTGTTACAACGCCGCCCTTAACTTCCCAAATGAGAGCATGTCCACCACCATCACAAACATATGCAGTAATGAGAGCGTCCTTAGTGACATCACCCTTTACACGGAAGTTACCCATTTCTGTGCAATAGAAGTTAGCAGAGTTGTAGTCAACGAGAATCTCATAAGTACCGTCAGCATTAGCCTTATAAAGCTGGAGCTGGCCAGTAGCCCAAGCCTGGTCTGCGCCAGATACAAGAAGATTACCAGCGTCATCGGCATGAACACCACCGGCTACGAATCCGTCAGGAAGAGCTACCTTCTGTGCACCCTCACCAGTAGCAGCATCAGCTGCCCAAAGCTCACCGTTTGCAGTAAAGTAAACTTTGTCACCAGTTGCACCGATACCAACACGACCTGCAGATGCACCAAGTTCAGCAAGTGAATTAGACCAAGCGATAGGGCTCCAAGCCTCCTGAGAAACAGTGATCACCTTTACAACACCAAGCTCGCTGTAAACATAAAGAGAAGCTGATCTTGCTGGAGCGTTAACTTCCTGCTCTGCAGCTGTGAAAGTAAGCTTGTCTGTTGTATAAGCCTTAGTCTCGGCGAGCCAAGGAGTAACACCGTCTCCATAAACAACCTCGTAAGTATAGTCTACATTATGACCGACTTCGATTGCAACACTTCCACCCTTGAAAGAAATAGTGTAAGCATCTTCTGCTATCACGTCGATAGCGTTCTTCTGAAGCTGAGTTACTTTTACAAGAGCTGGCTCAAGACCCTCGACTGTAATTTCGAGAGTTGCTGTGCGGTTCTCGTTTGCTTTGTTTGCAAGCGCATCAATCTTGATTGATGCCTCACCAGCCTGTCCGGACTTAGGAGAGATTGAAAGCCACTCGGCAACACCTTCACCAGTAAGAGTTGCAGTCCATGCAGCATTAGCTGTAAAGGTTACATTAAGAGCCTCTGCAAGGTCTTCAGTACCTGCAGCAGGAATTGTCACCTCTGTAGGAGGAAAATCAAGATGAGGAACAAACTCTTCCTTTTCCTGACATGCCATAACAGCAAAAGCTGTCATCAAGAATAAAGCAATTTTTTTCATAATAGATAAATAATTAGTTTATAATTAAATTAAAATGTAAATGTTCAAAACGATCAGAGAGTCTCCAGATATTGATCGAAGGCTTTCTTGATATCATCCCAATAGTCATACATCTTTATATGACACAGGTCAAAGAAGAACATGCCTTCAGTCGAAGCATTGATGCAGGCATCAACTATATCAGGCATCAGCTTGCCCTGACCTCCGTTTTCAAATCCGGTGCTGTTGCCTATATCCGGACCTCCGATAAACGGAACATCATCTGCAAAAATCTTCTGTGCCCTCTTGCAGAAGCCCTGCATTGTCCATTCGGAATTGCCGTATATCGACTTTGTCGATGCGTACGCACCGATAATCATTATGTCACAATGATCTGCATAGCCGAACTTGCTATATTCCGTAGAAGCCCATGTATATGAATTACGTGCATTATAATTTGGGCTTGCCCAATTGACACCCGAATAATAGTAGCTTGAATACCACGCACCTACATAGGCACCGAACCTAATGTCTGGATTTACAGAATGTACTCTTTCAGAAGCCTTCTCCATGAAATCATGGATATTCTTTGCACGGAACTCCATCCATTTCTTCTGCATGGATGTAACAGGACTGTCAATATCAGTAGCTCCAGGAGAGAAGATATCCGAAGGCCAGTCTGTAACCTTTTCTCCGATATACTCTTCGAACTTGGCACGTGAAACATCAGAGAAATCACTCTGAAGTTCATAATCATCATATCGGCAACGGTCAAGGATGATTCCAGCGACATCATATGCAGCAAGATCCTCAAGAATACCGAGAAGATAATCCACGACCTCATCATTAGCAGGATTAAGGAACTTTGTGCCTGCCCCAAGATCCATACAGTTTACAAGACCGTCTGCTGTATTGATGACAGTAGCCCAGTCACTGCTCATCGATCCGTCAAAAAGAGGACCGCTGCTTCCAAGGCCATATACACACTCCTTGCCTCCAACCATAGTATTGATTGCTGCAAATACATCAAGTCCGACTTCCTTTCCGGCATCGATGAATGCCTGAAGGTAGTCAAAGTCAGACTTCCTTTCCAACCACTTATAGGCTCCTGTGACCCAAGCATCAACCTTGGTCAAAGGCTTTTCAATGTCTGACTTGAACAGAAGGCCGGCAGTAGTAGGACGTACCTCGACAATGACACCGGTGAAACCAGTATCCTTCAGGCGTTTCATGTCCTTCTTGATATTGTCCTCGCTGTCAGCATAATCCTTGAAGTTCGCTGCAGCATCGATCCATACAAGACGTGCTTTCTCCTTCTTATTGACAACAGGAGGGACTGGAGTATCCGTCGTATCAGGCTTATCTGTCTGAGTCGAATCCTCTCCGGAACCCCAGTTGGGGTTCCATAAAGGATCGTCCTCCTTCTCGCCGCATGAGATGAAAGCTGCCAGCGAAAGACAAATCAATATTTTTCTAAGAAACATCATATATTATTAATGTGTTCAGATCTGTTACATATCAATACAATCAGCCACATAACCGCCTATTACGCCGGCATTATGGTCGAAGTAATAGATATAAGCCTTGAAGCCATCAGCTGAAGAGGCCATGACAACATCAGCAGCTGCACAACCCTGAGCTGCGGTCTGGAACCACTCGATAGCTGTATCAGCTATTACAGGTGTTCCTTCCTTGATAGATGTAGGTGTCGAAGCGTCAAATACCCTGAGCTGCGGACCTATACCCCACATAGGGAAGTGGCTGGTTGTAAGATGGATAGCAAATGTCGCATTGTTATATGTCTTCGCTTCCATCACATTCGTATTATAGTTTGTGGTAACATCCAGGCTTTCGAGAGGAAGCTGTGCTGCAATGACACCCTTTCCGTTCACATATGTGATTGTGTTGTCGGAATAATAGCAAAGCATTACTCCATCTTCCGGATTTGCGGATGCCGGAACAATCTTGGCTGCATTGGTTGGAGCTGCTCCCCATGTAAGGCCGAGACCAGAAAGATCGATAGTCTCAGTTGATGTCACAGCACCGCCTTCCACAACGATCCTTGTATATTTGCTGGTTTCTGTCACTCCTGCAACACCTTCATGAGTGAGGATGATCACAGCATCAGTATCGATATTGCCATGAACCTTGAGGTTATATCCTACAGGTACATCTGTTGCATTCTCGAATGAGTGGAAGAGCTCCGGTGCAGAATTCACTGATTTTGTCCTATAGATATTGCATGTTCCTGCAGGCTCTGCATGGTCTGAAATCAGAAGGTTGCCTCCCTCGTCATTGGTAACAGCTGCAATATTGACCGATCCGGCATTGATATCACCCTTCTTGGCACCAGTAAGGCCGTCAAGATATACAGGGACAGTACCATCACCAAGAGATACGATAAGATTTCCTTCGATCGATGCAAGAGATGGATAGACAGTTGCAGTATATTCAGGGAAACCGAGACGGCTTACTGGCTCGAAATTGAAGAGCTGACGCACTGATCCGTCACGGAAGCCATAAGGAATCTTGCTAGGGTATTTCTTCACAACCTTATAAGTGCACGAAGTCTTGCCATCCTGAGCTATAACGGTTACTTCCTGTTCATTGTTATAGTCTTTCTTCACACCGAGATCTGTTTGAATAGTTGCATGAGCACAAGCGGTAGCCTCTGCCTTGAAACCCTTCAGATCATCCACAGTAAACAGATAGATCTCCTGTGTGGCATCATTGATGAATCCATCGATCCTATATGGCTCGGTAAGGGCAAAAGTCATGAGATTGCACTTTCTGGACTTTGTCCTCTTACCTGTGATGATGATCGGACGGCTCTCGCCCTTATTGTTAGTAAATGTAAAATGATTCTCCTGGTTGAGGTCAAGAACGGTAAGAGGCGGATCGATCTTACAATTAGGAGCGAGCTCAGCCCTGATTCGCAGGCTGGCCATATAGATAGTGGTCGGATCCTCGCTTTCCTCTGGGAAGAACCAAGGAATCTCAATGACATAATAATCCGTATTCTCGTCTGTCACATCAAGCTTGGCAATCTGCTGATCGACATATTTACCCGTGGTGAAATATGCCGTAAGGCTTGTGATACCCTGACGCTCTACAGTCGGCTCAATATACTGCGGCTTCTGACATGATGCGAAGGCAGCAAGAATAACGGCAATGATCAGATAATATATCTTCTTCATATTCAATTCTATTATAATTATTTCCACTCTGGATATTGTTCAACAGCGGCATTATTGTCAAGCTCACCTGACGGCATAGGGAAACGGTACATCTTCTCAGGGAAGTTCCTGTCCTGATCGTCTACCGAAACATATGTATATGTGAATGTACCGTCACCATTGTTCTCTATCTTGAGACCATGCTGCTGATAGCCGGTAAGTCCTTCCGGATAAGCCTTGTGAGCGACCTCCCAACGACGAAGATCCCAGTACCAGAGGCCCTCGTATGCGAGTTCCACCTTACGTTCCTGACGAATCGACTCCCAGAGAGCAGAGCCTGACTTATCTGTATAAGATAATCCTACACGCGCTCTGATTGCCTTTACAGCAGCATTCGCTCCTGCAATATCATCAAGATGATAACAAGCCTCAGCCTTGTTAAGAAGTACCTCAGCATAACGGAGAACACTTAAAGGCTGTGTACTACCTGACAACGCGATCACATCATGATCCTCGTCCACCATCTTGCGGAGATAGTAGCCTGTTGTCGTGCGGCCCTTCGGCTCGCGTTCAAGATTCCACTGGCACCATCCGTCCGCACCGCCGACAAAAGGCTCGATAGTACGGCCTTTCCACGGAGCTCCGTTATAAAGTATGGTCGCATGGAAACGAGGCTCAAGCTCAGCGTATGGAGGAGTCTGGGTTGTAGTGCCATGCCAAGGAGTCCAGTCAGGGAAACCTCCCTTTGCATACTCATATGACTCTACCATCTCCTGTGTCGGAGTTCCATATCCGCCACCGGCCTCACCATAAATAGTATAGTCGCCGCCTGGAGTATAATAGAAATCGTATGAATGCATCACATTGCTTGTCCTGTCAAAATGATACTGAAGAATAGCCTCGACATTTCCTTCCTTTGTATCCTTGTTGATTGCATCAGCATAATTGGCTTCGAGAGTGTAACCGAGCTTCTCTACCTCCTCAGCCGCTGTTTTCACAGCATCCCAACGCTCTGCGAAAAGCATTGCACGTGACATGAAAGCCCATGCAGCACCTTTATCCAGACGTCCTCGTGCCGCGGCCTTCAAAGGAAGGTTTGCAGCTGCAAACTCAAGATCGGACTGAATGAAGTCCCATCCTTCAGCCTCGGTACTGATCGCCTTATCCTTTGTATAGTTCTCCATAGTCTCATCATAGAGAATGATGTCCTTATACCTCTTCATGAGGTCAAAATAGAGATATGCTCGGATGAATTTGAGCTCAGCCTCAAGACGCACCTTGTCTTCATCGGACATCTGGCCATACTTGTAGAGACATGCAATGGCATTGTTGGTCTTCATAATGCCCTGATACCACAGCCTCCAGGTTCCGAGATACGCATCGACATATGAAGCAGTCAATGTAGTTGCAAGTCCATAAGAAAGCTCGCTCGGAATAAAGCACATGGAGTTGTAGTTATACGAACCGTATTTGAGCATGTCTGTATATGACTCTGTCAGACCGGCAACACTCTGTCCGGTCAGTACGTCATAGACATAAGTGTAAAGATAGTTCACGTGATATTCGGCATTGGAAGTGGTTTCCCACATGACCTTGTCACTGACTCTGTCGGTCGGAGTCATGTCAAGGAATGATGTACACGAAGACAAGCCCAATGCCATCACTGCTGCAATAATTGCCTTATATAATGTTTTCATTTTCATGTCTGTTTAGAAAGTAAGCGTAATTCCACCCATTACAAGGCGCTGCTGAGGATAATAACCGTTATTCACACCTGGAGACTCAGGGTCGATGCCTTCAGGAAGTCCGTCGATAGTGAAAAGGTTCTGTCCCTCTACAAAGAATCTGAGTGCCTCGATATTGATGCGGCTTGTCAGCTTTGAAGGGAATGTATATCCGAGCTGAGCTGTCTTGAGACGGACATATGTTCCGTCACGGAGCCAGAATGTGGATGCAAGGCCGTTGTCGCCGCCATGTCCCGGAGCTCCGAGAGTCATACGAGGAAATGTTCCGTCAGTATTATAGATGCTGTATGCATTCTCGACAAGGAACAAAGGTGAATTTGCACCTTCCTTGAATGTCTGAGTCCATACGGTGTTGTCATCCATATAGTTATAGTATGTACCTGTGAGCGATACATCGAAGAGTGCTCCACCTGTGAACTGAGCGTTGAAGTCAATTCCGTTCCATGCGAAGTCGAGGTTGAGACCATATGTAAGCTCAGGGCGGTTAGTGCGACCCACCTTTCCTCTGTCGTCCCAGTCAATCTTTCCGTCACCATTGAGGTCTACATATCTGATGTCACCGACGCATGGACGGGTTCCGTACCAAGCTGAATTGTCGATTTCCTCTTCGCTTCTGTACAGACCGTCTGCAGTCCATGCCATGATAGCTCCGAGAGGAGTACCTACGACCTTCTGGATGTCAGGTGTGTTAGGCTCATCCTGATATATAAGCCAGCGGCTTCTTGCATAGGTTACGGTAGCGCTTATACCATACTGGAAAGGCTTGCCTCCGAGCATGAAATGATTTCTGTGAGAGAGGAGAACATCTATTCCCTTTGTATCATATGCATTATGGTTTATATAAGACATATAATATCCACCCATTGAAGAAGGATAGCCGGATGACTGAGCAGTAAGCATGTCGAATACATAATTATAGAATCCGTCAATCTCGGCTGAAAGTTTGCCGTTCCAGAGACTGAGGTCGAATCCGACATTGTAAGAGAGGCTCTTTTCCCAAGTAAGATCTCTGTTGGCAATACCTGAATCTCCATAAGCAGGATTGACTGAACCATCTCCGTAGATTACCTGAGAATAATACTTTGAATAGTTGTTTGCAAACATATAAGCATTTGTTCCAAGGTCATTTCCAAGCAACGCAACCGAGCCACGGATCTTGAGGTCATCAAGAGCTGTAAAGTTCTCCATCCAAGGCTCCTTTGACACGTTCCATGCAGCTGATGCAGAAGGGAAGAATCCCCAACGGGTCTCGCGCATTCCGGCGAACTTGTACGAACCGTCATAACGTCCGGTAAATTCGGCAAGATACCTCTCGTCATAGTTATAACGTGCACGGAACACATAGCCAGCTGATCTGGAAGCATTGCTTGAACCAGAGATCGGAGAGTCTGTAGGCTGTCCATAGCTGAGCTCAGGAAGAGATGCGAACGGAAGCAGCTTTGCATAAGCTGAATGATCATTTGACTTGTAGTCATTGACTTCCGCAAGGGCAAGAAGGTCGATAAAATGCCTGCCGAATGTATTTGTATAAGTAACGCCTCCCTGACCTGTCATTCTCTGGTAGTAAGACGTTCCCTCACCGAGATTCACTCCGCTTCCTGTACCACGAGGGTCTGCCATTTCAAGCCACTGTCCGTCAGTAAAGGCCATGGTAGAATATGGAGTATTCAGATTCTTGTTCATGGATGCGCCGTAATCAAATGCACCAGAAACCTTGAACTGAAGTCCCTTTACCCAAGGAACATCATAAGAGAGAGATGCATTTGCCGACACATCGAGTCCACGGGTCTTCTTATATCCTGACTCGTAGATAGCTGCGAGAGGAGACTGTGGAAGCGAGGTGTTCTTCTTGAGAGTAGAGGTATACATTCCGTTGTAAGTCTCAGGAAGATATGGATGCATGATGATCGTCTGGCTTGCGATTGAAAGCCAACCTGTCTCACCAAGATAAGAGTTGGCATCAGTACCACCGGCAGCATAACCAGGAGTCTGTCGGTTTGAAAAAACACCGGAAAGACCCATTGTGAACCTGAAGTTCTTTGCAAGCTGGGATTCAAGGTTCGTACGGACATTATATCTGTTATATCCGAAGTTGTCGATATTACCTTTCTGACCGAGGTAACCGAATGAAGCAAAATACTTTGACTGGTCGTTACCGCCCTGTACGGTAATGTTCTGCTTCTGTGTGAAACCTGTACCGAACACCTTGTCAATATAATTGACATTGTCCCAACCGTCGGTAGGGTCGCCGTTTGTCATCATATCAACCTGCTCTTTTGTATATACAGGTACATACTCCGACTCGCTTGCGATAGCTCCCGAAGCAAGCTTGTCCATCATGTCCGCAACATTATAATAATAAGCGAACTGAGGACCGTCCATGAACTTAGGGAAGTTTGCGTTCATAGATGCTCCGAAGGTTGCATTATATGTGATCTTCGGCTTTCCTGCCTGTCCTTTCTTGGTGGTGATGATGATGATACCGTTGGCGGCCTGAAGGCCATATACCGCAGCAGAAGCACCGTCCTTGAGCACTGAGATACTCTCGATATCGTATGGATCGATGTCATTGATATCATCCACAGGGAAACCGTCAACGACATACTTGGCACCATACTGAGCACCACGGATACGAAGCGTCGCCTGGTCAAGACCAGGCTCACCTGATTCCTGAACTGAAGATACTCCGGAAAGCTTACCAGCAAGGAGCTGGGATACGTTTGTTGCCGGAGCCTTGAGAAGCTCGTCGCCCTTCATTGCAGACACGGCACTGGTCATCGAAGACTTCTTCTGTACACCGTATCCGACAACGATGGTTTCCTCGAGGAATGTTGCATCCTCCTTCATTACGACATTGAGTCTGGAAAGTGTGCCATCGCAGTCGAATGTCTGGTCACCCATTCCAAGGCTCGTAAAGAGAAGTACGTCACCTTTCTTGAGTCCGGAGAGGGAATAATTTCCTTCTTCATCAGTCATGGTACCGTTGGAAGTACCGCTGACCATAACAGCCACGCCCGGTAACGGCAGGCCGCTTTCGTCGGTCACCTTTCCTCGAACCGAAGGCTGGGCATATGCAGATAAAGCCCCCCCCATGAGGAAAATCAACGCAACAAGCAGATTTCTGTAAATCGCTTTCATTACTTATTTGGTTTAGTTGTTAATTTTCAGCATTCTTCATAGCCTCCTCAAGCACGTCCCAGAGCTTATGCTTGTTAAGATGGACTATATCAAATATCATCACACCTTCA
>JAEIGA010019249.1_pt1 | contig 10413 bp, 7 predicted proteins | sample 9270691 | NCBI WGS metagenome assembly JAEIGA01 (sample SAMN17057246, study PRJNA624740) | gut metagenome | biome: biome; isolation source: fecal sample | host: Bos grunniens | place: China: Xizang | collected 2019
GTATGCCAGGTACTTTTCCTTCAGAACGTTCATAACCATCAGACCGTTCTCAGCCTCTACCAGAGTCCAGATGTGGCCCTCAGCGGGCATCTCAACATTGACATTGACAGAGTTATAGTCACCGGTCATGTACACATAACGGCCGTAGCAGTCCTGGATGGTGAAGCCGCCATCCACATTGGTGATGGTGACATAGTCAGCATCGGTCAGGTTGTTCAGGTCACCGGCGAGGTTGTAGCCGTAGTTCTTGTCCTCAGCCAGAGCAGCGAAGGTCAGATCGCCCCAGGAGATGACATAGCGGCCATCCTCGATGGTGGGGACGATGGGATCGGGATCGGGCTTGGGTTCCTCTACCACGGGAGCTTCATAGGACAGCGTGTAGCTATTGTCGGCATTAACGACGACCCAAACTTCAGCCTGCGTCAGGTCGATATCCTTAATGTCGGGGGTCTGCTGGCCTTCGCCGTCGTTCAGAACCAGGCCCTCAAAGGAAGCCTGCACTTCGAAGAAGCCATTCTCTACCAGGGCGCCGGGCCAATTGCCGCAGCTGGCGGGATTGTAAGTGTAAGCATACACAGAAGTCCAATGCTCAGCGATCACATTAATCTTGATGGTTGCAACAGGCTCAGGGATGACCACATCGGCTTCGTTATAATACAGAGCATAGCTGCAGTCCTCAGCAACTACGACCCATACTTCTTCTGCGGTCAGATCGATATCCTTGATATCAGCGGTCTGCGCACCAGCGCCATTGTTAACGATGAAGCCTTCGAAGGAAGCGATCACTTCAACATAGCCGTCTTCAACCAGAGTGCCGGGCCAGGTGCCGCACTGCTCAGGATTGTAGGTGTAGGCATACACCTTTTCCCAGGATTCGGGAGCGATGACATGCATCTTAATGTAGGAAACTTCGGGCTCGGGCTCATTGCCGGAAGGAGCCTCGTAGGACAGGCTGTAGGTATTGTCCGCATGAACAGTCACCCAAACCTCTTCCTTAGTCAGGTCGATGTCCTTGATGTCAGCGGTCTGACGGCCATTGTTATTGTTAACGATGAAGCCATCAAACACAGCGGCCAGAGTAACAGCGCCATCGGTCACGGCAGTGCCGGGCCAGGAACCCAGGGATTCGGGATTCCAGCAATAAGCATAGGCAGTGCCCCAGTCCTCGGGAACGGAAACATGGATGGTGATGTTCTCAGGCTCTTCAGCAATCTGACCACCGATGGTCATGGTGAACTTTTTGTTGGCAGCATCCAGGACAATGGTGACATCGTTAGCCTCTTGCAGAGTGAACTTGATGTTGCTGCCATTCTGATTCAGGCCGGATTCCACACCGGAGCCCATGAAGGCGCCGCCCAGGTTGTAATCCCAGCTGCCATTCTTGGTGAACTTGAACTCATAAGTACCGGCAGCCATATTGGCAAAGGTGTAGGAATAAGTACCGTCACCGTTATCGGTCATACGGTTGCTGCTATTGGCATTCCAGTTATTCATTGTACCGGCGATGCACCAATAGTCATCTGCGGCAAATGCACTGATCGACAGCAGGCTCAGGCCTAACACAAGAGCCAAAACGATTGCAAAAAGTTTTTTCATGTTAGTTTCCTCCTATAAAAAATTTTACCGTATGTTATTATAGCACTTTTTGATGGAGTGTCAATTAACCCCCATTTTTGTTTCCTTCTTTTCTATCTTTTACACAATTTGCATTTCCAAAATTTGGTCATTATTACAATAGGCGTATTTTATCCAACGGAAAAGGATTGCATTTAAAATCCCACCGTGTTATAATGATTGGGATCCTTTCAGAAAGGTGGAATGACTATGTGCACCATACTTGATCTTTATGACCTGCAGCATTCTCTCGCGGGCACATATTTGCAAAATTTTCGTTTTCCCTGGGAGGCCCTGAAGGGTATTAAAGGAATGATTTTAGAGCTTGGACCTGCTTTAGGTGGAGAATTTACGGAGATTTCCCCCCAGGTTTGGGTTCACCATAGCGCCAAGGTTGCACCCACTGCATTTTTAGGTGCACCCTGCATCATCGGAGCAAATTCCGAAGTGCGGCACTGCGCCTTCATCCGGGGCAGCGCATTGGTTGGTGAAAACTGCGTTGTAGGCAATTCGGTAGAATTGAAAAATGTAATCCTGTTCGACAATGTGCAAGTGCCTCACTACAATTATGTAGGCGACAGCATTCTGGGCTACAAGGCCCACATGGGCGCCGGTTCTGTTACCAGCAATGTGAAATCCGACCGCAGTCTGGTGGTGATCCATGGCGAAACGGAAATGGAAACCGGTATCAAGAAAGTGGGTGCCATGCTGGGCGATCATGTGGAAGTCGGCTGCAACAGTGTGCTCAATCCCGGCACCGTGATTGGTAGAAATTCCAATGTCTATCCCCTTTCCTGTGTTCGCGGTGTGGTGCCGGCAAACAGCATTTACAAGACCGGCGGCATCATCGTCCCAAAGAAGTAAGGAGGTCTTTCTATGGGTAAATATTTTGGAACTGACGGCTTCCGTGGCGAAGCCAATTTGAATTTGACAGCAGATCATGCGTTCCGGGTAGGTCGTTTTCTGGGCTGGTATTTCGGTGAATGCAAGCGCCGCAGCGGCAACGAGGACGCGCCCCGCATCGTCATCGGCAAGGACACCCGCCGCTCCAGCTATATGTTTGAATACGCCTTGGCTGCCGGCATCACCGCTTCCGGTGCTGATGCCTATCTGCTGCACGTTACTACCACACCCTCCGTGGCCTATGTGACCCGCACCGAGGAATTTGACTGCGGTGTCATGATCTCTGCCAGTCATAATCCTTTCTATGACAACGGCATCAAGCTGATCAACTGCCACGGCGAGAAAATGGAGGAATCCACCATTGCTTTGGTGGAAGACTATTTGGACGGCAAGCTGGAACTGTTTGGTCAAAGCTGGCCTGAACTCCCCTACGGTAAGCGGGATGCCATCGGCCGAACCGTGGACCATGTGGCCGGCAGAAACCGGTATGTGGGATATTTGATCAGCTTGGGTATGTACTCCTTCAAGGGTATGAAAGTAGGTCTGGACTGTGCCAATGGTGCTGCCTGGAACATTGCCCGGCTGGTGTTTGAAGCCCTGGGTGCCAAAACCTATGTGCTCAATGCGGAACCGGACGGCATTAACATCAATCAAAATGCCGGCTCCACCCATATTGAAGTGCTGCAAAAATTTGTAATAGACAACGGCTTGGATGTTGGTTTTGCTTATGACGGTGATGCAGACCGCTGTCTGTGTGTGGACGAGAATGGCAATGTAGTCAGCGGCGATCACATTATGTATATTTTAGGCAAATATATGAAGGATGTAGGCCAGTTGGATAACAACACTGTTGTCACGACGGTCATGAGCAACTTTGGACTTTACAAGGCCTTGGACGAATGCGGCATCGACTACGCAAAAACCGCTGTTGGTGATAAATATGTATATGAATATATGGCTGCCAACGGATGCCGTTTGGGCGGTGAGCAGTCGGGCCATATTATCATTTCCAAGTATGCCACCACCGGTGACGGTATCCTTACCAGCTTAAAGATGATGGAAGTTATGCTGGCAAAGAAGAAAACCCTCAGCCAGTTATGTGCCGGTTTACAAATCTATCCTCAGGTGCTGAAAAATGTGCGTGTCAAGGATAAGCCTGCCGCCCGGCAGGATCCCAAGGTGCAGGAAGCTGTGGATGCCGTCGCCCGGCAGTTGGGTGATACCGGTCGCATTCTGCTGCGGGAAAGCGGCACAGAACCGGTGATCCGGGTTATGGTAGAAGCTGCCACAAAGCAGCAATGTCAAGAAATGGTGGATTCTGTGGTAGATGTGATCTGCGCCCAGGGCCACGCAAGAATTTAATCCTTTCTCCGTCCGCTGGCCCTGGCCCAGCGGACGGATTATAAATTTATTTACAATTAAAATGAATAAACCTCTTCCCATTCAATAATAAATGTGCTATACTATTAGGTACGAAATGAGGTGATCTGCATGTGTGATCTGTCTAAAATTTCCGTGGTCCTTCCTTCTTTGGATCCGGACGAAAAACTGCATATCGTAATTAACGGACTGCTGCAGCAGGGTTTCCATGACATCATTCTGGTGAACGACGGCAGTAAGCCGGAAAATTTACATTATTTTACTGAAGCAGCTGCGGCCTATCCTCAGATCCAGCTGCTGCATCACCCGAAAAATCTGGGTAAGGGTGCTGCGCTGAAAACTGCCTTTTCCTGGTTTCTGGAAAATCGACCAAATAGTGCCGGCGTAGTAACTGTAGATGGAGATAATCAGCATCATCCAGAGGATTGCTATAATTGCGCACAGCAGATGCTGCGCAGCCGGAAGCTGGTGCTGGGCTGCCGGGACTTTTCCCTGCCTCAGGTGCCTGCCCGCAGCCGCTCCGGCAACCGAATCACCTGCGGTGTATTCCGTATTTTCTGCGGTATGCGCATCTCCGATACACAGACTGGCTTGCGAGCCATTCCCACGGAAGCTCTGCGCACATTGATTGGCATCAAGGGTGATCGTTTTGAATACGAAACCAATATGCTCTTGGCCCTGAAGCGACATCAAATCGCTTGGGAAGAAGTAAAGATTCGGACCGTATATATTGAGGAAAATAAAAGTTCTCACTTCCGCGCTGTCCGGGATTCCTGGCGGATTTACAAACTGATATTGGCCCATTTTTTCCGCTATACTATCTCTTCTGCCCTGAGCGCAATACTGGATGAAGGTGTTTTCCTGGCCCTCAGTTGGTTGCTGCAATCCATCTTGTCCGGCTTTGCACTGACTGCAGTGCCTACCGTCACCGCTCGGTTGGTGTCGTCCATGTTTAATTTCTTCTTCAACAAGAAAATCGTATTTGAAAGCAAAGGCCACACCGGACAAGCCATATTGCGTTACTACGCTTTGGCCATCCCCATTTTGCTGCTGCAGCTGGGCTTGACCCATGGCGCATTCCTGCTATTTGGCATTTCTGAAACCCAGTTCTTCCTGCGCGCATTAATTTATGCCCTGGTGATGGTGGTTTTGTTTATTGTCAGCTTCACCGTGCAACAACGCTGGGTGTTTACATCCACTGCCCATCCTGTCAAAAAAGAGGATTCTGATCATGACTGAAAAAAATATTCCCATTGTTCCTGAGGCGGATTTTCCTCCCCAGGAAGACATCCTAAATAATGAACCTGTGTTCCACATTCCCCATGGGCCCGCAAATATCGATATACCTATGGATGATTCCACACAATCGAAGGAACTTCCCCATTTCTTTGCCCCTGAGGAAGCGGTAGAAGATCCCGATCTGTTCCTGTTTCAACAGCCGGAACGGAATACTGCCACCATGCCGGAATTAGTCCTGCCCAATCATGACGATACATCGGCTTCTGAAAATACCCGAGTCAAAGGTAAGCGTCGCAGAAGTCGCCGGGATATCCGGGTAATTGTAAACCGTTGGGTGCTGCGTGTGGTGCTGGTGCTGTTGGTGACCGTTTCTTTGGTGATCGGTGCCGCCTATGTTTTGCTGGACAGCATCTTTAACGGCCCCTACCCGGCCGCCTGTGAAAAACTGACCATGTCCCTGGCTAAGTCCAGCGGTACCTGGTGGATCCCCGCCTTCTTTATGGGTGAGGAACGGGCTGCCCAGATCATGGCCGGTGACGAAACCCTGGTGGAGCCTCCGGAAATTTCCGGCAAGGTGGAGATCGACAGCTCCGGTGCTTTGAACTCCGACAGCGATGAGTGGAAAAATTATCCCGACGGTATCCGCATCGAAACCTATCAGGGCGAAACCTACACCGCTCATATTATGATCGTACGAGATCCTTCCAGCGTGAAACTGGTCACTTCCTATCCATATTCCGGCGGTGATGCCTTCTCCACCAGCTTAGGTGGACAGCGCATTACCCATATGATGGAAATCCATGTTCCGGAAGCCATCGCCGGCATCAACGCCGGTGCGTTCTACGACAATGGCACCTCTGACCTGATCGTTGGCTCTGTGCCCCAGGGCCTGGTCATTTCCAACGGTGAGGCCGTTTGGCAAAAGGGTACCGCTCCCTTTGAGGGCTTTGTTGGCTTTAATGACAATCATCAGCTGGTGGTAGCCTCCAGCATGACCGCTGCCCGAGCCAAAGAACTGAAGATCCGGGATGGCTGCGAATTTGGCCCTGTGCTGATTGTAGACGGTGTGGTCAATGAAAAAGCCTACAATAATGAATCCGGCTTCAATCCCCGCACTGCCATTGGCCAAAGAGCAGACGGTGCGGTAATTATGGTTTGCATTGACGGTCGGCAGATGGGCTCTATCGGCGGTAATTTTGCTGATATCATCGATATTATGGTGGAGTACGGTGCTGTGAATGCCTGTAATTTGGACGGCGGTTCCTCTTCCGTCATGATGTACCGGGATCAGTACGGCCGCTACGGCGATGCCGGAAATGTGGTGATGATCAACAGCTATTCCCTGCTGCAGGAGCAGCCCCGACGTATGCCCACCTTCTTCATGGTGATCCCGAACAGTGAGGGTTGATTATGAATCAGAACCAACAGAAAATAAAAACAGAAAAATACACACCCAGTCAGAAACGCACCCGTAAGCGGGTAATGATCGGCCGAATCATATTCACCGCCTTTTTAGCGATCTACATTGGCGTTTTCATTTATTTTGCCAAGTACGGCTATGGTATGCTGATCGACTGGGTAGAGCGTATTGAGGCTGCAGACTCCCAGCCCAATGTTCGCAGGGATGAGGTGTTTCAGTCCCTGTTCGTCGATCCCGATTGGGAAGAATTGTATGAACTGGCCGGTGAAGAGGATACCGAATATGAAGGAGCCGCCGCTTACGCCACATACATGGATAATCTGGTCGGCGACAAGGAACTAACCTATGTGGAAACTTCTGCAGGCCTATCCGGCAATAAGAAATTTATTATCAAAGCTGACGAGATCAAGGTGGCTGAGTTCACCCTGAAGAATTTCAATCCGGATGACGAAGAGAATCCGGATTGGCGGCTGGATGAAGTTTTCGTATTCTATACCCGTCAGGAAAGCCTGACTATTTTCACCGTACCGGGTCACACAGTTTATATCAATGGCGTTGCCATTGACACAGAAGCGCACATGATTGCTTCTACCAGCACTGTTGTAGAAGAATACTTGCCGGATGATCTGCACGGCTACCGGGATATTACCCTGCGTTTGGACGGTCTGCTGGTTCAGCCGGAAGTTACGATTCTGGACGAAAACGGCGAATCTATGGAAGTTATTTATGATCCCACCACCCATCTGTATGCAGAACAGCTGGTGGCATCGGCCCCCATCACTGAGGACCAGGAAGCTGTGTTGATCGGTGCCGCGCAGTCCTTTGGCCGGTACATGATCAATGTGCGGGATCACAAACTGAAGGATTTCTACGATGTGAATGGCAAGGCTTATCAGGATATTCTTGCTTTTACGGACAGATGGACGGTACAGAATTATAAGGGCTATGAATTTGCCGATATTTCCATTACCAAGTTCTATCAATACAGCGAAACTTATTTTTCCGCCCGGGTTAACATGACGCTGAATGTGATCCGTACAGACGGCAGCATTAAGCCTTTCTATCTGGAAACCACTTTCTTTGTTCGACAGAACGAAGAGGGTGCATGGCTGGTGGAGACTATGACCAATGTGGATGTGCAGGTTGCTGTACATTATGTGAAACTGGTGTACTTCAACGGCAATGCGCTGGTCCATTCTGAATGGGTGGAAACTGACACCCGTACCATTACCCTTCCCCAGGTGACCCCTCCTAAGGGAAAGGAATTTATGGGATGGTACACGAAGACCACTGATGGCCTGAATGTTAGCTACGGCCTGGTGTTCAGTCCCAGTGAAGACGGCACTGTTACTTTGCCGGAAGACTATACGCTGGTCCCCATGGTGCTTTACGCACAGTTCCAGTGATGGGAGGCAACCACTTATGCTAAGCTATTTGGCCGAAAATTTTGATCTGCCCATTTTGGACTGGATCGCAGAGCACATCTGGTGTCCTTTTTTGGATGCTATAATGCCGGTGATTACCGCGTTGGGCAATGGCGGTATTTTCTGGATTGCTGTAGCAGTTGTGCTTATGCTCATCCCCAAGTATCGCAAGGCCGGTTTTTCCATGGGTGCCGCGCTGCTGATGGGATTGCTGCTGTGCAACCTGACCCTGAAGCCTTTGGTGGCACGAATCCGACCTTACGACTATCAGCTGGAAAATTTTGGTGTAAGCATTCAGCTGTTGATCAAAACGCCCCACGATTTCTCTTTCCCTTCCGGCCACACCATCGCCTCTTTTGAGGCAGCCACGGCACTGTTGCTGCACAATAGAAAATTGGGCATCCCGGCCATGGTGCTGGCATCCCTGATCGCCTTCTCCCGGCTGTACCTGTATGTCCACTATCCCACCGATGTGATTGCATCCATCCTGCTGGGTGTAGGACTGGCATTCCTGGGAAGCTGGCTGGTCAAGAAGGGCTACTGCGTTTACGAAACAAAAAAACTATCGAAATAAAGGAGTTTTACCCATGAACAAGGCTATTCACACTTCTAACGCCCCTGCCGCTATCGGCCCCTACTCTCAGGCTGTGGCTGCCGGCAACACCCTGTACATCTCCGGCCAGCTGCCCATTGATCCTGCCACTGGCGAATTTGCCGGCGCCGACATCGCCACCCAGACCCGTCAGAGCCTGACCAACATGAAGGCTATTCTGGAGGCCAACGGCATGACCATGGCTGACGTGGTCAAGACCACAGTCCTGCTGGCTGACATTGCTGAGTTCGCCGCCATGAACGCTGTGTACGCAGAATTCTTTGCAGAACCCTACCCTGCTCGTGCCGCTTATCAGGTGGCTGCTCTGCCCAAGGCTGCTAAGGTAGAAATTGAGGCTATCGCAGTTAAGTAACTGTATTTTGAAAAAATCCCGGTCAACGACCGGGATTTTTTGTGGATTTTTGCCACTTTTTTCGTCATTGACATCCCTTTCGTTCTTGATTAAAATAGAGGCAGAAATACGCATACGAAAGGAGTCCCTCTATGTATCGAATTTTAGAATTGAACCCGCAGCTGGCTGATTTTACCGGTGACATTGATCTGCGAATGGCGCTCTATAACGCCACCAAAGCGCGGCTGTTGGGCGACGGACGGACACTGAATGATTTTGCCAATGGTCATCATTTCTATGGTTTCCACCATGTGGATGGCGGCTGGTATTACCGGGAATGGGCACCTTCTGCCCATCAACTGTATCTAACCGGTGAGTTCAACGGCTGGAACCAGACCTCCCATCCTTTGACCCGACTGGATAATGGAAACTGGGAGCTGTATTTGCCTGGTGACAACGCTCTGTGGCATGGCTGTAAGGTCAAAACTGTGGTCGATGCCAATCTCACCCGCACTGAGCATCTGCCTCTGTACGCCCGCCGCGCTGTCCAGGACCCATATACCACCAGCTTCTGTGCGGAAATTGTGGATGACCGCAGAGAATTCGGCTGGACGGATCAGAATTTCGTAGCCGAAAAGCAGTTGTACATTTACGAAGCCCATGTGGGTATGTCTCAGGAAGAAGGCAAGGTTGGCTCTTATCGGGAATTTGCAGAAAATGTACTGCCCCATGTGAAAGAGGCAGGTTACAATGCCATCCAGCTGATGGCCATTATGGAGCATCCTTACTACGGCAGCTTCGGCTACCAGGTTTCCAATTTCTTTGCCGCCAGTTCCTGGTTTGGTCATCCTGATGATCTTAAGTATCTGGTAAATAAGGCCCATGCGATGGGGATCCGGGTGCTGCTGGATCTGGTCCATTCCCATGCTGTGAAGAATACTGCCGAGGGCATCAACATGTTTGACGGCACTGTATGGCAATTTTTCCACGACGGTGACAAGGGCGAGCATCCCGCCTGGGGCACCAAGTGCTTCGATTACGGCAAGGACGGTGTGCTGCATTTCCTGCTGAGCAATCTGAAATTCTGGTTGGAGGAGTACCATTTTGACGGGTTCCGTTTCGACGGTATCACTTCCATGTTGTATCACGATCACGGTTTGGGCACGAATTTTGACGATAACAGCAAGTATTTCTCTTTGAATACCCACACCGAGGCCATTACTTATCTGCAGCTGGCTAATGAGTTGATCCGTCAGGTCAAGCCAGATGCCATTACCATTGCAGAAGATATGTCCGGTATGCCCGGCATGTGCCTGCCCATTGCAGATGGTGGCATTGGCTTTGACTATCGGCTGGCCATGGGGCTGCCGGATATGTGGTGCAAGGCTGTGAAGCAGCAGGACGAGTTCTGGGACATCAATCAGATGTGGGGCGATATGTGCCTGCGGCGGCCCGGTGAAAACTCCGTTGCCTATGTGGAAAGCCATGA
>JAEIGA010019250.1_pt1 | contig 10412 bp, 5 predicted proteins | sample 9270691 | NCBI WGS metagenome assembly JAEIGA01 (sample SAMN17057246, study PRJNA624740) | gut metagenome | biome: biome; isolation source: fecal sample | host: Bos grunniens | place: China: Xizang | collected 2019
TCTCAAATTGTACAAACAATGGCAAGATTGAAGGTACCGTGGACGTCTCGTCAGCAAGCCTAAACACTGCAGTAGCTGGAATCATCGGTGACGTACGCGCTTCTGTCGGTAATTTCGACTACAGTCTGGTGCTTACCAATTGTAAAAACACAGCTCCTATAACACTCTCTCCAAAATCTGGCGACACTGCCACTTACGGAATGACAGCATGCGGTGTGGGAGGAATCATCGGATACGTCAGAAGTGCCGTATCAATCGCGCTGACAAACTGCGACAATTCCGGAGACATCACTGTAAAAGCAGACTACATTGCATCTGAAACTGGCTTGAAAGCCACTCCAACAGCCGTCGGTGGCATCATCGGCATCGGAACAGGAGTTTCAAGCAGTAAACTTCCACTCACAGGAATAGATTACACATTGACTGGCTGCGACAACTCGGGAAAGATCTACAACTGCATGGTAAATGCCTCAGCAGACAAAGAAAGCTGCAACAAGGTCTATACAGGAGGACTTGCAGGAGCACTTGTCGGAAAATCTGACAACTACGCCAAGATAACTTCGTGCACCAACACGGGAGACATCTACACTTACGATCTTTATGGTCCGTCATCTGCTTCAACTCCAGGCACAAGCGCAGTAGGCGACGGATTCATCGGTTTCGGTGGTCATCTGGACATGAGCGGATGTACTGTAAACTGTGTTATAGGAAATGGCAAACGTCCAGTTGTCTCATGGAGCGGTGTGATAGGTTTTGCAATGCTTCCATTCAAGTTGACAGAAAGCGACGTCTTTGTAACCGGGTATTTCCAGAGACTTATCACGTATAAGTTGAATAGAGCCATGGTTGCTGTGATGCCAACCTACTACCTCACAGCTGAAGAGGTCAGTACCAAGATGGACACGGCTCCAAGTCTCACAGGTACTGTAGTGGAGAATTGCAGGATAGGTGGTCATCTGCGTACTTCTGGAACCACATTAGCAACCGATGATAAGTCAGAAATTACAGGCCTTGCGACAAACCTCTTCACAAGCGAGACAAGCGCTGAAAACAACATCGTAGCAGGCACTGGCTATTCTACCAATAAAAACTGTGGTTTGACCTTTGACAAGGACAAGATTTCATATTGGGACGGCAATTAGGAGGATAAGACATGAAGACTATCAAACTATTATTTATCCTGATTGTGACTTGTGTCATCACAGGATGTACAGAGACCAAAGACAGGGAGTTCGCCCCGATCGATGAGAGTGGATACACTCTTGTTGAAACAGACTTCAAGGCTTTGCTTTTCTCTGACCAGGAAATGCTGTGGCCGGAAGGTGCTTCTATCGGTGTCTATGGATCCCAGATGGGTTATAACGTACCATATACTATAAAGAACGCTGGAGTAGGTCGCGGAGAGGCTTCATTCTACGGGCCTATGGTCAAGGGAACCATCGCTGCTTACTATCCTTACAGTCCGTCATTCGTCGGGGATGCCAACGCAATGCCGTTCACCCTCGAGTCTGCACAGATATACAATGAAAACCCTACAGAACTATATCTGGAGCACTCGCCGACAGCTTATGCACATCTGCAGGGTGGAAAGATGGATTTCTACTATCCAAACGGTCTGCTGTGCGTAAACCTCGGTTTCTCGGAAGCCGTCAAGGTGACGCAATTAAGAATCGACTCTAAGTCATCCGGAGTTTCAGGACTTGGAACAATCCAGGCAGACGGCAGCGTCAACATGACTGAAAACTCAGAATTGTATGTCACACTGGATTGCGGAGAGGGCATCTTATCCAAAGATGCAGAAGGTGCACTTACAGACTTCTACTTTGTGGTAATGCCAGGCGTGTTTGACGACCTTAGCGTGACCGTCCACTTTGAAGGATCGGACGTTCCTTTCATCTGCAGTCTCCCAGAGACTGTGATAGAGAAAGTGGATGCGACATCAGCAATGATGACTACTGTTATAGTCAGTCCTTCCGAGGGACCTGATGGTTTTGTGGAAGAAGATGTGGAATTTGACGAATAACAAGGAGGTAGTTATGAAGAAACTGTTATATATAATATTTATAGGTATCCTCTCTGCTTCCTGCAGCAAGACTATCGTCATCAACGACCCTTATTCTCCAGGAACGTGTGTGGGAGAAATCTTGCTCGGAGCCACAGCCGGCAGCATTTCCGTTTCTGTCGAGACAGACGGAATCTGGAGACTCGAGTGCGACCAGACCTGGCTCCGTACTGATGTAAACGGAAGAAACGGCAATGGAGCCTTTACCGTTTACTACAATTCCAATCTGTCTGACATGCAGTCACTTAAGGATGCCCGTATAGCAAAAATCGCTATTCTTCTCGAAAACAGCATGAAGGTAGACACCCTCGTCCTCGTTCAAAGAGGTATGCGTCATGTTGAGCCATCACACAAGGTAGTAACTGATCCAAATCTGGCACTTGAGTACACTCTCGAGCAAGAGCAGGAGGCCGTGTTGCTGTGCCTGTCTTCTGAAGGAACAGCAGACGTGCAGACTATAATTGATGCACATGATGCCGATGTCGTGGTTCTTGACGGCGTCGTAACAGGAGAGATTGAAGGTATTAATATCGTAGGCTGCAACTATGCAGGGCTGACAGTGGACGAGGAGTTCGAAGCATTCAGAAAAGTTGTTCAGCAGACCTACAATTCAAGCCCATCCGCAGGTGACAACTGGATATACGCCGGTCAGATGTACCATCTGTCATCTATGCAGACAGACTATCCATCTACCCCTGGTTGGTATCCACAGACTACAGAGGACCCTCGATTCCAATCGGACATCTACGCTTGGCAGAACAACCTGTATGACAGTGTGTGGATGTATAATCAGGATTTTGTAAGCACGTACACTGATACTGAGGGACACTCATACTGCGCTGATTACGTCTACGTAACAGCATCAGTTTTTGCGATGCTTACATCAGTGCAGCTGCTGGATGTGGAGGGACTCTCACACAAGCTTGTCAAGCTTACCCTAAAGTATTGAAGCCATGAAGCATAAGATATTTACTATAATAGTGTTGTTCCTATCAGCCACAGCAGTCCTTTTTGCCCAGCAGAAGGGAGATGTTACCGGAACAGTCACTGATAAGGGCGGAAACCCTTTGGAAGGAGTCGCTGTCATAGAGCGTGGGGCATCGGCGAACGGAGTTATGACTGACTCTTTGGGACGATACAAGATCACGGTATCCTCTGATGCCATTCTTGAATTCTCATGCTTAGGATATAAAAACATCATCGAACAGACAAACGGTAGAAAGGCCATTGACGTGGCACTTCAGGATGATAACGAACTTCTTGAAGCTACCGTGGTCATCGGTTACGGTACGTCCAAGAAGGGAGACCTTACAGGCACTGTTTCGGTTGTCAATATGAGCGAGATCAATACCGCTCCTGTCACAAGTGTCGCTCAGGCCCTGCAAGGAAAGATTGCCGGAGCCGAGTTCAGTTCAGGTTCCGGCGAGGTCGGTGAAGCCGGTGAGATCCGAATCCGAGGCAGCCGTTCGATCACAGCCGGCAACAAGCCGCTCATCGTTGTCGACGGTGTGCCTGATGCCGTGGATGACCTCAACGAGATCAACCCTGCAGACATCGTGAACATCTCCGTACTTAAGGACATTTCGTCAACAGCCATCTACGGTAGCCGAGGAGCTAACGGAGTCATCCTCATTACTACCCAGGATGAGAAGAAGGCTGCCGGAACACTAAGTGTCAGGTTCAAGTCTACATTGAGTTATGCTCATCTGGCCGGATCACTTGACATCCTGAATGCAGAGGAGTACGCGACATGGAGAAACATGGCAGCGTCCAGCTTCTCAAGCTATGACCCCGACAACCTGCCTTTCAATCCGGAAGAGTACAAGAACAAAGGAACCGACTGGATCGATGTCCTTTCACAGGACGTATTTGCTCAGGATTATCACTTGAGCATATTCAGAAAGGTGGGAGGAACTTCATTCTCTGCCACTCTCGGATATAACAACACCCCGGGCGTTGTCATCAATTCGGGCATGCAGAGATTCACAGGAACCATCAACATCAACAGTTCCCTGAAAAAGAAGCTGCACCTTAATCTCAAGGTCAACTACACTCACACAGACCGAGACAGAGCATCTGCAGCAATTACCGGCACTAGTACATCTGCAGCTGTGTACCTTTCTCCTCTTTTGGAGCCGGAGTCTACCTGGAACCGATACGGAGACCAGGAGTCGTCAGGTGGTGCAGCATTCAACAGCCCATATCTCGTCGCTAAGAACACAGTGAACGAGTCTTGGCAAAACTACCTCATGGCATCCTCTACTCTCAAGTACGACATTACCCGCCGAATGAACCTGAAGGTGCGTCTCGCCATAACAGACAGAAGAACAGAGACCGGATACTATTCGCCTTCATTCCTTCCTGTTGCCGAGATAAACAAGACTGGCGGAACAGCCAGAACGAATGACAACAGGTTAACCAAATATATCGGTGAGGCGACCTGGAACTATGACAGGAAGATCAAGGCACATGAATTCAATGCATTGCTGGGATTCACAGCAGAGCATTGGATCAGGAAATACAAGGCCCTTTCCGGTTCAGGTTACACAAACGACAATCTTACATATAAGAATCTGCTCGGCCTTGTGCACCCGGACACCTTCTCTGCATCATCATATGAGCAGTATCAAGACAAGTTGTCTGCCCTAGGTAGATTCAATTACAATTATAGAAGACGATATTACGTCACTGTAACCCTCCGTGCAGATGGTGCATCAAACTTCGCGCAGAACCGCAAGTGGGGATTCTTCCCGGCTGCTGCGCTCAGATGGTCAATCATGAACGAGAAGTGGTTTGACAAGACACCTTGGCTCAACGACCTTTCACTCAGATTCAGCGCAGGACGTTCAGGAAATGATGCGATCAGTCCTTACATGTCACTTGCCAGCTTCGCCTCGTCATACTCCAGCTGGATCTTCGGCGATGACAAGCTGCTGGCATACACATCTTCAAAACTGGCCAATTCAAACCTCACTTGGGAAACTACAAATTCATATAACCTCGGATTCAGTTTTGCAGGTTGGGGCAGCCGCGTAGTCTTCGAAGCAGATGCCTACATCTCTGATACAAAGGATCTTCTTCTGAGCATGAGAAACACTCAGACAACAGGCTACAACACATATTACGCAAATGCCGGTTCGACAAGAAACATCGGACAGGAATTCACATTGACCACAAGAAACATTGTCAAGAAGGGCTTCGAGTGGAACAGTGTGCTGACCTTGGCCCACAACAGCCAGATAGTGACCAGCGTAGGTTCTGAGTCTGAGGTCGTTCCGACATATCTCAACCCTCGCTCAACATCACCTCAGTATATCTACGGATACAAGAAGGGATATCCTGTAAATGCAATCTGGGGATACAAATATGAGGGAGTATGGCATAGCGATGCGGACATTGCGTATAACGAGATCACCAGAGCATACGTTTCATCGATCAAGACAGGCGCTAACGGCACCGGACTCGGACGTCCGAAATATGCTGACATCAACCACGATGGCCTGCTCGATGAGAACGATGTAGTATTTCTTGGAAGTGCGGACCCTGTGGTGTATGGAGGTTTCCAGAATAACTTCCTCATCGGAAAGGGCCTGTCTATCGGAATCTACTTCACATACTCTGTCGGAGGATATATCTACAACCTCTCAGAACTCTACGCCGCTTCAGGAAGCGCGTCTCCAAACAAGTTCAGGAAGATGCTCGGTGCATGGACCAAGGATAATCCTACCAGTGATATCTGTAAAGCCGGATTCGATGACACCCTCGCTTCAAGCAAGAGCGTTTACGATGCTTCCTGGGTGAGACTCAAATCTGTAAACATCAACTACAGCATTCCTCTTTCATCTAAGGCAAAGAAGGTGATTAAGGAGATTTCTCTTGGTTTGAGCGGAGATAATCTGTGGCTGTGGAAGAAATATCCGGGATTCGATCCTGATGTGAACACTTCATCAGAAGTATTCCGCCTTGACAACGGTTCCTTCCCAAGATCACGTACCTATGCGTTTAACATTCAATTAAGATTCTGATAGTATGAAAGCAATTAAACTATTTACAATCAGCGTAATGGCTATTCTTCTATCAGGCTGTCTGAATGAGAAGAACGTGTCATACACAACAATGGATAATTATTTCCAGAACACTACTCAGATCATCACTGGAATCAACGGATGCTATAATCCGCTAAGAACTATCATTCAAAGAAGAGATTTCTGGGAGATGACTGATGTCGCTGCAGACTTGCTGTACATGTCAGGTTCGACAGTGTACAATGCCAACTGTGACGTCTCTCCTGCACGCCCGGGATGTGCTGCTCCAGTATGGCAATATGGATATGCCGGTGTAAAGAACACCAACGACATGACATATGCAATCAATGCAGCCGTAAAGAATGAGTATATAACAAAAGAAGAAGCTGCCCCTCTGCATGCAGAGACAGCAGTTCTGAGAGCGTTATATTATTATATTCTCACATGTACATTCGGAGATGTTCCATTCTACACTGAGATGGTGACCGAGGAGAACCGTGAGAAGATCGCTACACTTCCAAGAATGAGTGCCCGCGACACACGAGACTATTGTATCGCAGAAATCCATGAATGGATCGTGGAGAAGAGAGCTCTGCCTATGGTTCGCACATATGAAGGCGGCGAATATAGGGCCGGTGCTGCTGTAGGTCTCATGATCGCAGCTAAGATGTGTATGTGGAACGAGAGATGGGACGATGCCATCCTTTTCATCGAGGAGCTTGAATCCATCTATGGTCATTATGCAGATTCTCCTGATACATTCGGCGAAGACTACCCTCTTACTGACGTGCCGTTCTCAAAACGTTATGTACGAGAGTCAATCTTCGAGATGGCAAACATCGTCAAGGATTATGGTATCCAGACATCATCGATGCTTGCCTCATCAGCACTGCCTGCGCGCACGTCAAAAGCCGTTATTGAGAGCGATATCGAAGGTTCAGAGGAGGAGGAGATCTATGATGAAGAAGACGGAGAGCAGCTGGATGACAACACCGGATGGGACTGCTATGCAGGAATATGCATTCCTGAATTGGGCGTCAGCGCCAAGCCTGCTGCATCTGTAAGACCTAATGCCTATCTCTATAGCAGACTGCTCCCATACGCGTCAAAAGACCTTCGCACAGGAGAGTATTCAAATGGAGCTACAACCCCTCGCGGAGGAAGCGGAACGCTTGCATGGCGCTGGGTTGGGTATGACCCTACAGACGAAGACAGGACATCGCCAAGTGTGTACTTCTTCTGGTCATCCGGCAGTTCGAAAGCCCGCATCAGCGGAAGTAAAAAGCCTTGGATGGGCAACAAGTTCTGGGCATTCAATATGCACTATACGAAAGACCCTAACAACTACAAGTTCTTCCGATTTGCAGATGCGCTTTTGATGAAGGCTGAGGTGTACCTGCATAAGAAAGAATATGACAAATCTTGTAAATATCTCAACATAACCCGCACACGTGCAGGTCTTGACCCGCTGACATTTGCAAGTGTATATAACGAAAGCGAGGCTCTTATGGAAGAAATCCGCATGGAAAGAGCTAAGGAGCTCGTGGGAGAATTCCAGAGAAAGTTTGACCTCGTAAGATGGGGCATCTGGTATGAGAGGACCATAATGTACAACGAGGGACAGTATATTTCCGGCTTCATCAGACCGTGTCATCGTTATTGGCCTATACCTGCTGATCAGGTGGCCTACAGCGGAAATGCATTGGACAACAAAGAATATTCAGAATAGATATGAAGAGATTTATAACATACATAGCATTATGTCTCACCTGCGCAGTTGCCTGTGAGCAGTTGCCTGAGGATGTCCAGATTTACGGTGTCGGATGCAAGATGAACGAAGTAGCTCTTGGCATTGATGCCGGAGAATATGCTCTGGAGGTGTTTGCTGACGGCGAATTCACAGCAAGTCTCGATGAGAATGACACTTGGATAAGGTTCTCAGATAATGAGCAGGCACGCACAATTACAGGAAATGGTGACATGACCATTAACCTTGCGTATGAGATCAACAAAGGCATTCCTCGTACAGCAGTCATGACACTGGTCAGAGGAACTAACACATTTAAACTTTCGCTCAATCAGGACGGTATTCTTGAGGGTGGAATCGAGATTGAACAGAAGAATCTTTCCGTACCTTCCGAAGGAGGACAGTTCGGAGCAAAAGTAGTCACCAGACTTACTGAAACCGACCTTTCATTTGAGGTTACATACAAAGAGGAAGATGACATTGACTGGATCAGCGGCGTGGGACTCAAGAACAATTTCATCTGCTTTGATGTCAAGGCAAATCTGTCTGTTTCCAAGATCAGGCACGCTGTCATCGAAGTAAGAAATGGTAATAAAGCAGGCTACATCCAGGTGTCACAGTTCTACGACGGATGCCAGACAAGCACAATGAACGTAAGTCAGCTGAAAACTCTTCTTGAAAAAGAAGGTACATATGAAGTGGACACTCATCTTGTTCTTGAGGGCGTGGTAATTAACGACAACTCCCAGAAGAACGGTGCGGAAAACCGTATGATCAGCCTTGAGGCACAGGACATGAATTATCCAGACAGAATCCTTTATATTCAGAATGAGGATGGTTCTGATGGAATAAAACTTATATTCAAAGAGTCATGTGCAAACATCATTGCAAGATTTGAACACATCTCAGTGGACTTGCATGGAATGACAATCGTAAGAGAGGATAATCCTGTACGTTACTCTATCAACGGGCTGCCTACTTCTGCCATCATTTCGACATTAGCAGGTGATACTGTTCAGCCAAAAGAGAAGACATTGGAAGAGATCACAGATCACGACCTATATACTTTAGTCAAGGTTAATGATGTGCAGATTCCTGTACGCAAGGGTAGCTATGCACCTGTTGACATCAGATATGTCGGCACAATGACAGCCTACCCTATGGTCATCAGAAGCAAGGGTGGCATGACCGGACATATGATGGTAAACATCAACTGTCCATGGTCAAGAGACGGTCAGGAGCTACCAGAAGGCAGTGGTTCAGTCACAGGTGCTGTTGTTTACGAAACATGCGATTGCTTCGAATGGGATGCAACGGAAGAGGCCAGACTCAAAGCCACCGGCGTAAGCAGCAGTTACATCACTGGACTCGGCAAACTCGCCGGTCTGCAGATCCGTCCTTTTACCAAGTCGGACATCAATATTTCTGACAATGAGGAAGATAGTTTCTCCAAACTGCTTTACGAATGGGCATACTGCGATTCTCTCGGTGTGAATCTGGTGAACAACTATCAGGATCAGACACTCTACCCTACTTACCCATTGGTGGAAAATCCTATGAGTCTTGACGCCGAATTCTATTGCACCAATGAAACAGAAGCAAGGATTCCTTTCTGCCTCTGCAATGACTTCACTCACCTTGGTCCTTATACATTCGGAGGCAAGATCAGCAATCCTTCAAACGGAAACGGAATCTATGATTATCATGGAAGAAGCGCACACTGGGCTCCATATGGCAGTACTTCCACTATCGGTGTATTGTACTCATACTACAGCAGTGCAGCCAAAAACAGGTGGTCTGCAGAATCTAATGGCGGCAGCGGATCCAACGGTGCAGCATGGTGCATACCAGGATGGAGCACAACAAAATACTGGTGCGCTGAATTCTCTGCAGAAGAGCTCACAACAGCAAACTCTCCTTTGAACGTGACATTCGGCACCATGAATCATATCAATTCGATGGGAGCACCACGTTATTGGAAAGTAGAGTGCTCTGTAGATGAAAAACAGACCTGGATCCATGTAGGTAATTATACAGTACCGGATTTCGTAAACACCGGAAGCCTTAAAATCTATCAGCTGCCAGGAACAAAATTCATCACAATGAATCTTCCAGACAGCGTACTTGGAGCCTCAAAGGTCTATGTGCGTCTTATCCCGGCTTCAGCAGCAGTGGGCACGTCCTCGTCTTATGCCGGAGGAACCAAGATAAGTACCTCTGCGTATAACGCAATCAATTATTTCGCAATCAGATATAACAATAATCAATAATTAATATGAAAAAGTTTTTACTAATGATTTCTGCCCTTGTGGCAATGGTTTCCTGCAATGCAGACAAGGAGTATGATCTCGTTGTATACGGCGGTTCCGCATCAGGAGTTGTGGCAGCTTATTCAGCGGCCCAGATGGGTATGGACGTGCTTGTTGTCGAGCCGGGTATCAGAATCGGTGGTCTTACTACCGGTGGTCTCAGCTTCACTGACATCGGTAACAAGCAGGTAGTCAAGGGTGTTGCCCTTCAGTTCTACCGCAGACTTGGAGAGCATTATGGAAACCTTGAGCAGTGGGTGTTCGAGCCA
>JAEIGA010019251.1_pt1 | contig 10412 bp, 5 predicted proteins | sample 9270691 | NCBI WGS metagenome assembly JAEIGA01 (sample SAMN17057246, study PRJNA624740) | gut metagenome | biome: biome; isolation source: fecal sample | host: Bos grunniens | place: China: Xizang | collected 2019
AGATGCTCAAAATTGGAACGGTTTCCACTTAGCTGACGTTAATACAACAATAACAGAACTTGGTGTAGAACAAAAATATATTTATGAAGCTGTATATAATTACTGCTTACATATAAATCTTGGTTTAGTTAGAAGACCAGATGCTGATATGGGACTTGTAAAAGACTTACATTCAGCAAAAGTTTATGTTAAAGGAAACGAAGAACTTGTAGAATATGAAACATTTAGATTCAACACATTAGCTGACCTAAATGGAGATTATTATACAAGACAAGTTGAAAATCAAACTACAGTACCTTACAAATTAGGTCTATTTAGTACAGATTACTATTATAGAGCTGAAATGTACCAAGATAATTCAAGATTATATGATAAAGTTGCAAACTTAAGTAAAGATATTAACAGTGCTCTTTCAGAAATGGAAGTTGAACTAAAATATAAAATTACACTTTACAACGAATCAGGATCATATATTCAAGAAATTAAAGCTGTAAATGACTACTTTGATAGTTCTTTTGGAGAACCAACAAAAGTAGAATTAAATGGTGCTATGCTTTCATATAATGTAACAGAAACTGGAATTTTAGGTTCTGACGGTGTAACTTATAATAAATTAGAACTTAGAGATTTAAATATAAAACTAGGAAGCGGTGAAGTAGCAGAAATCTACGTAACATTTAGAGTACAAAAAGATACAATAAATGGTGTTCACGACACAATAGTTTTAGGACAAAAATCTAACGTTGCTGAAATTGCAAGTTATGCAACATTATATGCAGATGGAACAAATGCTGGTAAAGTAGATAAAGATTCTGCTCCTGCAAACTTAAATATCAGAAGCTACAATGATTATTCATGGTATGAAGATGATACAGATGCAGCTCCAGTATTACATCTAGAATTAAAACAAGATAATAGAACAGTTAATGGTCAAGTTTGGGAAGATAAACCACAAGATGATACAAATGTTGGAAACGGAATCAAAGATTCTGATGAAGCATTAATCGGAGGATTAACAACTCAACTTGTTGAAAAAGTATCAATAGATGGAATTGATTATGACTTTGTATGGCCAACACATGAATCACTAAATTGCTTAGGTGGAAGATCTATGAAAGACTTAACAGGATTTGATAGTACAATCGAAACTCTAAGAGAAAAAGTGGTTACAGATGAAGGTACAGAAAATGAAAAAGTAGCTGAAGTTGGATCATATGAATTTGTAGGAGTTCCTACAGGAAAATATGTAGTAAGATTCTTATATGGAAATGATAAAACTACATTAGCAGATACTTTAGAAATCTCAACAGATCCAAAAGCATTAAAAGCAGACGGTACATCATTCTCTGGAAATGAAAATATATTAACAGCTAACTATGACAATGACAAAGAAGAAATGACAACAGCAGTTTATAATGGTCAAGATTATAAAGCTACAATATATCAAGCTGGATTTGCTATGACAGATTCAAACGGATATGTAAATAACAGAGTACATGATTTATCAAATACAAACTTAAATAATGCTAGAGTTTCAGATGCTAGAGATAGTGAAGCTAGAAGATTAGAAGTAATAGCAAATTCAGAAACAATAATGAATGAAAATGCTAATATTTTAATCACAGCAAATGACAAAGCAGCAGGTCATTCAGAACTTTATAAACAATATTATATGTTTGCTGATACAGCTGAATTAAAATTAGAACTAGAAGCTCAAAAAGATGAAGTAACAACTATCAACAACATAGATTGCGGTTTAGTTGAAAGACCAGAAACAGCAATTATCTTAGATAAAGAAATAAGCTCAATTAAAATGACAACAAACGACAACAAACTAATATTTAATGCAGCATATGATGTTAATTATGTATTAACAAATAACCCAGTTGATAAAGTTGTAATAGCTGAGATTGATGGACAATATTTAGTTGCTGAAGTAAAATTAAGTGAATCTTCTGTGGGAACAGATGTATTACAAGCAATTGATAAAAACGAAAACAAATTAGCAGCAGCTAGAGAAGAAAATAAAGGAACACAAAACTTTAGATTCATCAATATTGACAATGAAATATTCCAAGGAACAACAATTGAAATTGACTATATATTAACAGCATTAAACGTTGGTGAAACTGATTATACAAGTACTACAGTTGAAAACATCTTAGATGTTGCAGCTGCAAATCAAACTACTGAAAAACTAGAGCTTGTTAAATTAGCTCGTGAGCTAAAAGAAAACAATGCAAAAGTTGACAGTGCATTAGAAATTGGTAAGTACTTAGGAACAAATTACTATACAGGAAATGTTGGAAGTGACGTGGTTGTTTCAACAAGAGTTCGTCAAGTAATTGACTATGTAGATAACGACTTAGTATTTACACCTGCGATGAATGCTACAGAAGATCACATGTGGAAATCTTCAAATGTTACTGAACTTGCCGGAAACGGATATGATTCAGAAAGATTACTTGATAAAAAAGTTCTTTCAGAATATGAACTTGTTGATAAACATGGAGTTTCATATATTACACCATACAAAAACAATGTAATATTAAGTGTTGATACTGCAAAAAATTCTGACTTAGTTGGAAATGCAGGATTTGAAGTTAAACTATTACCATATGAACATAACCAAGATACTTACAAATCACAAATTGCATTAACAGTATCAAAAACAGTATCTGCTGAAGATACAGATTTATCATTCGACAACATTGCAGAAATTGTTAAATTCCAAAATACAGTTGGTAGAAGAGATGCTTTAGCAGTAACAGGTAATGCTAATCCAAAACTTGGAGAATTTGCTGAATCATTGAAAGAAAGAGATTCAAGTGCAACAGAACTTATCACTTTCACACCACCAACAGGTATTGAAACAGAAGTAACTATGAAAACACAAATTTTAATAGTAATAGCAATTGCAGCAGTAATTGTTGTAGGAGGAATCCTAATTATTAAGAAAAAAGTTTTATAGTATAAATTAAAGGAAGAAGCTTTTAAAAGCTTCTTCTTTTTTTATATAAATAATATAAGAAAAAAATTTATAAATATTAATTTTACAATGTTTTTTGACATAAATTATTTTGGCTTTTTGATATAAATACTTGTCTTTTTAGATTAAATGTAATAAAATAAGAAAAAATTATCACAATTTGTAAAAAACTTTTTATATTTTTTAATTTAATCTGACAAAAAAATAAAATTTTGTGTGATTAAATATATATAAAAAGTGAGAGGTGGTTAAGGATGTTTCAAAATGTTGCTGACGCTGGAAGTAACAAAGAAAAAAGTTGTACTTCAAGCAATGTAAGTTATAGATTAAAAGAAATATTTAAATATCAAAATGTTATTATATATATTCTAACATTTTTAATGTCAACATTATCAGTAAAAGGCCAATTTGCGCCTTTTGGATTGGCGATGATGGCAGCATGTGTTGGAGAAAGTGTTCCATTAATAGGTGTATTTATTGCTGCTATTATAGGAACTTTTTTAGGAAATGGACTTGCTAGTTTAGGTTGTTTTATTTTAACATCAATTATTTATTTTGTTATAGTATTAGTATTTAAAACAAAAATTGCAGTAGAAGATAGAAATGAATTAGTTAAAACAGGTGGACAACTATGGTTTGCATCATTCGCAGTATCAGTGCTTCAAAGTGTTGTGAGTGTATTGACGTTATATGACATTTTTATGGCTTTAATTATCTCAGCAATGACTTATGTCTTTTATAAGATTTTTGTTAATGGATTGACGTTTATAAAGGATTTAAACATAAAAAAAGCTTTTACAATAGAAGAACTTATAGCTGGAGTTATAATTGTTTCTCTAGCGAGTGTTGCGTTAAGCGAAGTTAATATTTTTTCTCTAAACTTAAGTAATATTATAATGATATTAATGATAATGATTTTAGGATGGAAAAATGGAATTTTAGTAGGAGCTGTTTCTGGAATATCAGTAGGACTAGCTATTAGTTTTGTTGATAGTACAAGTTTTGTACAAATATCTATGTTTGCTATATCTGGTATTTTATCAGGAGCATTAAATAAATTTGGAAGAATCGGTGTAATAATTGGATTTATTTTAGGTAATGCAATTCTTACTTATTGGGTAAGAGGTGCATCTACAATGATAATTTACTTTAGAGAAATCTTTGTTGCTTCAATTGGACTTTTATTAGTTCCAAAAAGAATCAAGATCGAATTAGAAGATCTAGTAGGAAGAAACAAATTATTAGACAATAGTGGAGATAGAAGACTAGAAGATAAAAATGCTGAAATAACAGAAAAATTAAAAACACTTTCTGATATGTTTGATGAACTATCAAGTTCTGTAGATAAAACAGCTGTTGCAGAAAAAGAAAATATGATACAAGACTTCTTAGATAATATAGAAGAAGTAAAATTCAATATTTTTTATGAAGCAATATCAGAAGAGGAAAATGGAATAGCACAAGATATATGTACAGTGCTTCTAGAAAACGATATTATAGTAGACAAAGACTTAGTAGAAATATTAAACAATCATAATAATATAGTTATTATGAGAGATGAAAATATAAAAAATGACTTACAAGAAATTGTAAAAATTGCAAATAGAACATTAAAAATAATACAAATAAATAAAGCTAAAGAGCAAGAAAGAAAAAATAGTATGCAAGCTGTAAGCGAAAGTTTAAAAGCAGCTACTAAAGTAATAGATGCTGTAGCAGAAGAAATAAAAGAAGTTCCAAAAAGTAAATTTGATAAAAAAGAACAAGAAATACTTTTACTTATGAAAAGTAAGAATTTAAATGTAGAGAATGTTTCAATAAAATTACTTAAAAATAAAAAATATATAGTAGAAGTTAAATTAGATTATAAAGACTTAAAATTAAGAGAAAAAAACTTAATTGTCAATATCTCAGATTTAATTTCAAAAAGCTTAGGAACAAGAGTTGTTCTTCAAAGAGAAAGAAATGATGAAGAAACAGAAAGCTACTATCAAATATATTCTAGTGAAGATAAATTTGTTCTTCAAGTTGGAAGTTCAAAGATAACAAAAGAAGGAAGTAACATATCTGGTGATTGTTCACTACAAATAAAACTTGCAGATGGAAAATATTTACTTGCTATTGCAGATGGAATGGGAACAGGGGAAAAGGCGAGAGAGTGCAGCAAAATCACATTAAGATTGATTAAACAAATGTTATCTGCAGGATTTGATAAAGAAGAATCAGTTTCAATGATAAATTCTAGGATAAATTTACTAGGAACAACAGATAGATATTCTACATTAGATGCTTCTATTTTGGATTTATATGATGGAAAATTAGAAATATTAAAAAATGGAGCTTGCAATACTTATATTAAAAATAAAAAATCAATAAAGAAAATTGAATCTAAAAATTTACCAATAGGAATTGTAAATAAAATAGAACTACAATCAGAAACATTAGATATAAATGATGGAGACATTATTGTAATGTGTACAGATGGAGTATCAGATTCAAAAGAAGATAATCCTGATTGGATTGAAGATTTCTTAAAAAATATCAGTACTAATAATGTTCAAAAACTAGCAGATTTGTTACTTTCAGAAGCAGTAGATAATTGCTTTGGTGTAGTAAGAGATGATATGAGTATAATTGTAAGTAAAATAGTAAAAAGAAAATAAACAAAAAATCGTTACTTAAAAAGTAACGATTTTTTTATTTATAAAATTTCATCAATTAATGTTTTGCAAATTTTTTCTGCAGCTTTTGGTCTTGCGAAAATTTTAGAATTATCAATCATAGTTTGAATTTTTTTTGGATTTCTAGACAAGTTTTTTAATGTTCTAGCTATACTATCTCCTTTTTTGATCCAAACGGCTAAATCGTTTTGTTCTAAGAATTCAGCATTTTCTTCTTCTTGACCAGGAATTGGGTTAATAATAATAATTGGAAGATTTGATGCTAAACACTCTGTAATTGTAAGACCACCTGCTTTTGTTATAACTGCAGATGATATACTCATAAGTTCAGGAACTTTATCTGTATATTCAAAAAGTTTAACTCTATCACTTGAGTTTGTAAGTTCTATTAATTCTTGGAATTTTTTATTCATTTTTTTGTTTTTTCCAGAAATAGCAACTATTTGTAATTGTTTAAATAATCTAATTAATGCTTTTAATACCATAACGGTTGTATTTCTTCCAAGTCCAAATTCACCACCAGCAAAAAATAGTACAGTCTTCTTATCAGGTGATAAATTAAAATGATTGTAAATTTCTTCTTTATCGAACTTTTGAGAAAATTTTTCTGATATAGGAATACCTGTTACGTATATTTTTTCATCAAGAATACCTTCTGCAATCATTGCTGTTTTCATTTGCTCATTTGAAACAAAGAAATAGTCATTATATTTAGAAAGAACAAGCCATTGAGCATGTATATGATAATCAGTTAAAATTGTTGCTAATTTACAATCTATTTTTTCCTTTTCTTTAAGCATTGCACACATTTGAGTTGAAAATGGATGAGTTGAAATAATTAAATCTGGATTTTCAGCTTTTATTAAATCAAGTAATTTATAACTCATTAATTTGTTTGTTGTTGTACTTATATGAGAAACAGGGCCATGTCTTGCACTTTTATATACATGTTTCCAAACCCAAGGAGCTTTTTTTGCTAGTTCTTTATAAGCTTCTGTTGAAACTTTATTCACATATTTATTTATATATTCAATACAATCAATCATTGTTACAGAGATTTTATCTTTATACATTGTTTCTAATTGTTTTGTAATTGTTTTGGCAGCAGAAAGATGACCTCCGCCATAAGCACCATATAAAATTAGTACTTTCTTCATAAATCATTTCCTTTCAATAATAAAATATTGATTAACGTAAAATATTATATCACTTTTTACAAAAAAATACAATTAATAAAAGTATAATTGTAGTAAAACTGGAAAACATAAGAAAAACAAAAAAAGGAGAGGATTATGATAAAAAGTACAAAAACAAGATTTTTAATTATTAGTATCATCTTACTAACAATCTTATGTACAGTTACAGGATATTATGCGTTTTGGTTAAAAGAAAAATATAATACTAATAATATAAACAATTATACTGAAGCATTTAGTAATTTAGTAAATTACGTCAATAATGTTGAAAATTATCTAGCCAAAGCGATGATATCTAAAGATAGTACTCATGCTGCTGAGACTTTGACACATATTTGGAGAGATTCAGGGCTTGCTACAGTGTATTTATCAAGAATACCACTGCAAAATGATGGTTTATCGCAAACAGAAAAGTTTTTAAATCAAGTAAGTGATTATTCATTTTCTTTGTCAAGAAAAAATATTGATGGAGAGATTTTATCAGAAGAGGATTTTAATAATTTAAAAGAGCTTCATAGTTATAGTGTTGATTTAAAAAGTACATTGAATCAATTATCAGAAGAATTATATAATGGAGAAATTAATTGGGATAGCTTAAGCCAAAATTCTAACTTAAGTTTAGCGCAAACTGTTGATAATATGGATGTATTTACAAATATTGATGCTAATTTAGATGAATTTGAAGGTTTAATTTATGATGGTGCTTATTCTGATCATGTAAATAAAAAAGAAAAGGTCCGGATTAATTGGTAAAGACATAAGTGAAGATGAAGCAAAGCAAAAAATAAAAGAATTTATAGGAGAAGAAGATATAGAGGAAATAAAATCAAATGGTTTTTTAGAAAATGCAGAAATTCCATCTTATGATTTTATAGTAGATTTAAAAGATAGAGAAGAAAGCTATAGTATAATGATTTCGAAAAAAGGAGGCCATATTGTAGAAAGTTCTTTTGATAGAGATGTACAAGAAGAAAAAATATCACAAGTTGAAGCAAATGAAATTGGAAAAGCCTATCTTGCATCAAAAGGCTTTGAAAATATGAAAGAAACCTATTTTATTAAACAAGGGAATATTGTAACTATAAATTATGCGTATAATGATAGCGGTATTATAGTCTATCCTGATTTAATTAAAGTAAGAGTTGCTCTTGACAATGGAGAAATATTAGGAATTGAAACAACAGGATACTTAAATTCGCATAAATCAAGAGCTTATAAAAAGCCAGATATAAGTATTGAACAAGCTAGAAAAAGTTTAAATGAAAAGATAGAAATTAAATCTGAAAGTATGGCTATAATTCCGACAAAATGGAAAACAGAGATTTTTTGCTACGAATTTAAAGGAAGCGTAGAGGGAAAAGATTTCTTAGTGTATATAAATTGTGAGACTGGAGACGAAGAAGATATTTTAGTTATTCTCGATACACCCGGAGGAACCTTAACTATTTAAAAAAAGTGATTTTCTGCCTAAAAAATATTGAAATTGTAACAATATTGTTATAATATAGTAACGAGTAACAAAAACTGTTAATTTGAATAAATTATAGTAATAAAATTCCACAAATTGTTACGGATTTGTGGATTACATATAGGAGGAAAAATTGCAAGTTAAGATAAATGATTGGAACATAAATTATGAAGTAATGGGAAAAGGCAATCCAGTAATTTTATTACACGGATGGCTTGCAAATTTAGAAACAATGAGACCAATAGCTAATAATTTGTGTCAAAATTTCAAAGTTTATTTAGTAGACATTGTAGGATTTGGAAAAAGTGATTTACCAGAACATCCATTAAATACAGATGATTTTGGAAACTTTTTAAAAGATCTTATAGAAGCTTTAGAAATTAAAAATCCAATATTAATAGGGCATTCAAATGGTGGAAGAACTATAATTAACGCAGTTGGAAGAGGTTTAGTAGAACCAAAGAAAGTTGTTCTAATTGACAGTGCAGGAATAAAACCTAAAAGAAGTATGGGGTATTATTTAAAAGTTGGTTTTTATAAGACAGGAAAATTTATTCTTAATTTATTACCTAACACAAAAGGAATAAAAGAATTTAAAGAAAAACTTCGTAACAATGTTGGATCAAGCGATTATAAAGCATCAGCTAATGTATTAAAAGAAACAATGAAATTAATAGTAAATGAAGATCAATCTCATTTATTACCAAATATTAAAGTTCCAACATTACTATTTTGGGGAAGCCTAGATACAGCAACACCAATTAGCGATGGAAGAAAAATGGAAAAATTAATTCCAGATTGTGGATTAATTGAATATGCTGGCGCTACACATTTTTCATATTTAGAAAATATTAATAATTGTAACGCAGTATTAAATGAATTTTTTAAAAACGATAAATAAAGGGGAATAATTAATGGAAAAAGTTTTATTAAACTTTAGTTTATTTTTAATTTTTGTATATTTTTATAGAATAACAAGACACGGATTACATATTTTGCAACTTGAAAATTATTATATAAGTAGATATGCAAAATGGATGAAAAGATGTATAAATAAGGTTCTAAATATTAAAACAATAATTTTATTATTGATACCAAGTATTTTAGTAATAGCTTCAATAAAAAATGAAAGCTTTCTTCTACCAGGATTGATAATTGAAATTTTAGCATTAATGTATTTAATAATTAGTTTCAAAAAGCAAAAAGAGAAAAAAGCTTTTGTAGTTACAGCTAGAATTAAAAGAGTTTATACTACATATTTAATTTTATTTGTGATTTTAGCAGTACTTGCAAATACTTTTAATTATAAAATTGTATTACCAGTTGCAAACATTGCAGCAATTTTAGCATATATATTTGTTTATATAGTTACAGTTATTAACAAACCAATTGAAGCTTATATAAGACATGGCTTTTGTAAAAAAGCAAAAACAAAATTAAAAGAAATACCAGGACTTAAAGTCATAGGTGTAACTGGAAGTTACGGAAAGACTAGTACAAAATATGTTGTAAATACAATTCTTTCTCAAAAATATAATACTTTAATGACTCCAGAAAGTTATAATACAACAATGGGAGTTGTAAGAACAATTAATGAAAAATTAACATCAATGCATCAATTATTTGTTTGCGAAATGGGTGCAAAATATATTGGAGATATTAAAGAGATTACAGATATTGTAAATCCAAGTTATGGTATAGTAACAGCGATTGGACCACAACATTTAGATACATTTAAAAGTTTAGATAATGTAAAAAAAGCAAAGCTAGAATTAGTAGATAGTCTTCCAGAAGATGGTATTGCATTTGTAAACTGGGAAGATGAAAATATTAGAAATTCAAAAATAACAAAAAATATGGTTAAATTTGGACTTTCAAAAGAAGCAGATTATTATGCAACAAATATTGACATAACAGAAAGAGGATCATCTTTTGATGTAGTAATTCCAAACAAAGAACCAATAAGAATAAAAACAAGATTACTTGGAAATTTAAATATTTTAAATATTGTAGGTGCTGTTGCAATTGCTGATAAATTAGGATTAACTGCAGACGAAATAAAAGTTGGAGCAAAATAT
>JAEIGA010019252.1_pt1 | contig 10412 bp, 7 predicted proteins | sample 9270691 | NCBI WGS metagenome assembly JAEIGA01 (sample SAMN17057246, study PRJNA624740) | gut metagenome | biome: biome; isolation source: fecal sample | host: Bos grunniens | place: China: Xizang | collected 2019
CTATACAACAACAAAAGAGAAAAATAGGAGACTGGTGTTAATTGAAGAGCATTTAATGTAGATATAGCTTTGTTTTTACTTAAAGCTGTTTCACCATAAAATTTAATCCACCGATTTTTCAACAAATAATCCATACCAATGTTCCAATTCTGAGAACCTTGAAAATAATAGGTATTATAAGGTTGTAAATCAGGTTCTACTAAATGGTTACCAAAAGAATAGGAGAGGGCAGTCATACCCAAACAGAAATTAGGAGAAGCATATCTTATATTTCCTCCATAAGTTTGCATAGATACCGTTCGTAATTTTTCTCTATCTCGTACTAAACGATGCAGTCCATCTGTCTTAAACGAACGAATAAGATTACTATCTACATGTGCATCTAACTTTCGATATGAATAGAAGAGATTAAAATCTATATTTCTCCAATGAAGAGTAGTGGCTATCCCTCTTAGAAAATCATTTTCATTCGTTGAAAAATGACGTCTGAATCCATTATTCCTTTTTTCTATTTGAGTAATCAAAGCACTACGTCCGGAAGAAAAATCATGGCTAATCACTAACCCCTGTCCAAAAGAAACTTTATAATCTCTAATAGTCAGACTTTTCAACCACTTATTGATATTCTTTAAAAAGATATTCACAGCATAGTAATCATATCCTTTGTGATGTTTATTCCAAAAAGGTTCACCTGCATCTTTTTCTGCTACAAAACTACCAAAAATCCGATCATCCAACTCGTAAGTATAACGAACAGAATGATAGAAAGGTTCTCCCAAATATTTTCGATTTGGATAATATTCCAAAATACTATCCGGATATGAACTATACCCCTTTTTTTGTTGAAAACATTGATCATATCTGATTTGTAAGGTATTAGAACCATATTTAAACAGGTTTTTCACAGTTATAGGATACTTATCAACTACTATTTCACCAATATAAACAAAAGGAAGTAAAAGAGAAATAGTTTCCATATCAAACGAATCAATATACTTCAATTCATAAAGTGTAACCATCTTACCATACTTTATACGATACTCCAATAACTTTTGTATTTGTAAGTCTGATAAGAAGGGCAAGCGTTTCAGTTGTTCTTCAGTAACACTATTTATCTCAAAAGGATGTTCTACCAAATAGGAAAGATCTGCATAAATAGATGTTATATAAGCTTCATCTTCTATTTCAGAAGCCATTTCTTCTACATATTCCATCCACTTATCAACAGATTGTATAGTCTGACTATTAATATGATAACAATTAATTAACAGACATACCAACATATTTATAAACCATTTTTTCATCGTTATGTTTTTTAAAAAGAATAACTCAATCCTATTCCCATACTTACTCCCAAAACAGAATGAATCTGGGTTGCTACATTCAATGTAAATGCAGATATACTATATCCTATTCCAAAAGATGGTAAAAGAGGAGCTGTTTGGATACCAACACGTAAATGGAAGTTATCAAATAAGGTATATTCTATTCCAAAATTTCCAATTAGAACATGATATTTATTATTCTCTAATGTTCCTGCAATTAACAGGTTGTTTATAACCCTCCATTGAAAACCTATTTGAACAATATAATCCATAATAGATTTAAAATCAAAGTTTTGATTCTTCACTGAAAAAGTAGGAAAATTCATTATTAACATACCAATCAACAAATTATCAACCGGAATATACAAGATACCTAAATCGGTAGAAAACTGCTTTGGAGTCTCTTCTATCAGTTCAGTCTGAAGTAAAGCACATTGAAACGCAATTCCCACTTTCCACCGTTTATTCAAAGCTTTACCAACAGATAATCGAAACATGGTTGATCGATAGTCATCATAACCAAAAGATGAAAGCTGAAATCCTATAGGTAAGAAGGTATTAGGATAGATAAAATTCAATCCCATTGTTCCTAATTCTTTCAATCCATATTTATTAAAATAATCAACAGATACATGTTTATAAGTCTGTTGAACTACTAAAGCCGGATTAAATAAAACAGATTGTGTCACTCCATTTCCACCTATACTCAAAGCTCTTATATCAGGTAAACGAAAATGATCAGAAGCAAAAGAATAGAAAGGGGTGGATACAGCTATCCACAAAATAAGAAAAAACTTCATAGTTAAATTGTTTTAGTTATTGTTTATACAACAAAAGTAATCATTAATATTCACTAAAACATACAGAATCTATATAGAAATGAACTACATTTGTATGTTATGTTAAAAAATATAGGATATATAGGACTGCTCCTTGGACTGTGCTCAATAGGGATAAATGCACAAAAGATTAAAATCAATGCACTTCCCGAAGGAATACACAGAGCTTATTTGGAAGGAAAAGATACTATACCTATCATCCATCTACAAGAAATCTATATTTATCCGGAAATCAAATTTAAAAATGAAAAAGAAAAAAGGCGTTATAATAAACTCGTTCGAGATGTTAAACGTGTACTCCCTTATGCTAAAATGGTTTACGAAACATTAATCGAAACGTATGAATATATTGAAACACTTCCGGATGAAAAATCCAAACAAGAACACTTAAAACGGATGGAGAAAGAACTGTTTAAAGAATATAAACCGGAACTTAAAAAACTAACTTATTCACAAGGTAAACTACTGATTAAACTTATTGACAGGGAATGTAATCAATCCAGTTATGACTTGTTGAAAGCTTTTTTAGGCAGTTTTCGAGCTAGCTTTTGGAACCTGTTTGCCGGTATGTTTGGAGCTAGCTTGAAAACCGAATATGATCCTGATGGAAAAGATTTTATGCTTGAACGAATTGTTGTACTTGTTGAAAACGGATTACTCTGATAGCTGTTTAAAGAAATCCCATATTATGATACCTGTTGTAACAGAGACATTTAATGAATGTTTAGTTCCATATTGAGGTATTTCAATACACATATCACAGTTATCAACAACACATTGTTGAACACCTTTTACTTCATTTCCCATGATAACTGCATACTTCTTATTTTTATCTAACTGAAGTTTATCTAACATAGTACTACCTTCGGCTTGTTCAACAGCACATACTACATATCCTTCTTGTTTCAACTTATCAACAGCTTCAAGAGTATCATTAAAATAAACCCAATCTACTGTATCTTCCGCTCCTAAAGCGGTTTTATGTATCTCTGCATGAGGAGGACAAGCTGTAATACCACATAAATAAATACTTTCAACCCTAAATGCATCTGAAGTTCTAAACACTGAACCAACATTGTTTAAACTTCTTACATGATCCAAAACAACTACTAATGGAATCTTTTTACTATCTTTAAATGCTTCTGGTGTGAGTCGATTGAGCTCTGTTATCTTTAGTTTACGCATATCTATCTTGTTTGGTTACAAAAGTAGTGAATTAATGTGGATATGTAGTTGAAAAGACATTGATAAGTAGTGAACACAAAATGAAAAATAAATCTTGCATTTTTGAAAATCCTATCTATACAAACCATGATTGATATTCTACAACAAAAAAAGAAAAATATTCATTACGGAGTTTCAACAATAGTTATACACGTATAAACAACACATAAAAGATATAAACTTATTCACATGATAAGTTTTCAACCTAAAATTAGAATATATACTAACGCTAAGAAACACAGCAAATAAAAGAATATATAAGATGTTAGTAAACTTTTGATAAATGGTTTATTCTATTTAATAACCTATTAAACAAATAATCCGGTAAAAAAATTTAAACCTTATCAACAGGCTATTATTATCATCTAAATTCTATTAAAAAAAAGAATAAAAAAGATTTATATAAATAATGATGTGGATAACTGAACATCCCAAATAAAGTTTTTATTTTTGCATATCATAATTTTAAACGAAGACAATTATGTCAACAAATCAATCAATCGGATATATGAATGCACCAATTCCTCAAGGAATCAATTTGGTTGAGGAGATAAATCGGATGCGTAAAGAGAAAAATGCAGTTATTTTGGCACATTATTACCAGACAGCCGAAATTCAAGATATAGCAGACTTTGTTGGAGACAGTTTGGCATTGGCTCAACAGGCTGCTAAGACAACAGCTGACATTATAGTATTCTGTGGTGTTCATTTCATGGGAGAGACCGCTAAGGTTTTATGTCCGGATAAAAAGGTATTGGTTCCGGATCTGAATGCAGGATGTTCGTTGGCTGACAGTTGTCAGGCTGTAGAATTTGAAGCGTTTGTGAAACAACATCCGGATCATGTAGTTGTTTCTTATGTAAATACAACAGCAGCTGTAAAGGCTGTAACAGATGTAGTGGTAACTTCTACGAATGCTCGACAAATTGTAGAAAGTTTTCCGGCCGATACTAAAATGATTTTCGGTCCGGATCGTAACTTAGGTAATTATATCAATAGTATTACCGGACGACAAATGTTACTTTGGAATGGAGCTTGTCATGTACATGAACAATTCTCTTTGGAAAAGATCTTAGAATTGAAGAAACAATATCCGGAAGCAGATATTATTACCCATCCTGAATGTAAGCAGGCTATTGTAGCCGTTTCTGACTTTGTAGGATCAACAGCTGCATTATTGAAGTATACAGTTAAGTCTGACAAAAAACAATTCATTGTAGCGACTGAAAGTGGCGTTATTCATGAAATGCGTAAACAAAGTCCGGATAAAGAATTTATCCCGGCTCCTCCGGAAGATGGAAGTTGTGCATGTAATGAATGTAACTTTATGCGTTTGAATACGATGGAAAAGTTGTACAATTGCTTAAAATTTGAATTACCGGAAATCTTTGTAGATGAGACAGTCCAGGAAAAAGCGATTCGTCCTATCATAAAGATGTTAGAAATATCGGAAAAATTAGGATTGTAAGAAGTATAAAAAAGGCTTTGGAATAATTTAAAACCAAAGCCTTTTTTTTATTTGATGACTGCAATTTTTGTAACAATACTCTCTTTTGAATCTTCGGTAGCAGCAAGTACTAAATATATACCGGAAGCTACACGAGTTCCTTTGCTGTTTTGGCAATTCCAAATGGCTTGTCCCCCTAATGATTTAGTCTGATAAATCAGATTCCCATTCAAATCGGTGATTTTAACAATGGAATTATCCATTAAACCTGTAATAGTTACTTTATCTCTATGTTCCGGACGAACAGGGTTGGGATAAGCATATACATCTGAATAATCGCTTTTTCCTTCAGTAGCTTCTCCTTTATAAGAAACCAGTCCTTTATCTGTTCCAATAAAGACTTCTCCTGTTTGAGGATTAATTTCAATAGCATAGATATTATCAGATAGGAGAGGGCTATTAGTCGTATTAAACTGATGAACGACCTCTTGGTTATCACTACTTAATACATATACTCCATTTCCTTCCGTACCAATCCATTTTCTATTACCATTATCTACCTTTATAGTAGTTACAATAACATTGTCTAAGAAGTAATAGGGGGTATCATCTTCTTCATTTATTAGTTTGACACGTGTACAACGTATAGACTGGTAATTTTCAGATGAAGCTAATTTGGGGTTGGTAAAATAGATGGCTCCTTTGTTTGTACCCACCCACACATATCCATTTCTGTCTTCTGTCATACAGGTGAAATGATTGGGAGAGAAATTATTTCCATCCGTATCTGTAAAGTTAGTGAAATGATTGGAAGTTGCTTTATCTAATGAGGTGTTGTCAGCTATAACTGTAATGGAAGTTTGACTAGTTGGACGAGGTATATTAATCCATTTATCATTATTGGAAGTGATAAGGATATCATTAATGGTATATTTACCTTTTAATGATTCTACATAAAGGCTATGCCATTTATTTGCTGTATCCAGTATTTTAATACCATTTTCTACCTCTGAATTGGTCATCCAAAGATTACCATTTTTATCTAAAGCTAGACCATCTATACGACAATATCTTCCTGATAATCCGGCTGCATTTTCTAATGGACTGTTGGTATATGTATATGCATGAGTAGCTTCTTGATTGACGAATCGGATAAGTCCATCACCCATAGCAGATACATAGATTATTTCATCACCTGTTTCATTTGTATCTACTATGATGTTTGTATAGTCAATAGGTGATACTTTGAATTTATTTGAAACAGATGAACGATCAATCAATGACCATTTTCCCTCATTACAATCATAAATCATGATAACTCCCGGTTGATTAAAATTAGTACCTTTTGTAAGTACTTTTCCTCCGGGAATAAGATATATTTTATCATTCTTGAAGGTTATTTTATAAGGACTGTTATTATAAGGACCATCCAATATAATCGCTTCATTAGTAGCTTCAAATTGATTAGAACCTGTTCTTTTTATGCAACGAATCCCTTTAGAACCTTCAGCAATCCAATATTTATCAGTTTGATAGGTACTGATATCTTTTATTGGTAGATTAATCTTATCGTATTTTTGAACATCAGAATAAATATATACTTGAGAATTGGTGATACAGGTTAATTTATTACCTATCACTTTTATGTCAGTTACTTCTGAATTATTTAAAAGAGTTGTAACAGTTCCATTTGAATGATAATAAACCCCTTTCTTTTTAACTAAATAAAACAGTTGATTATTGAAAGTAACAATTTTATCAATGTGTATGCCGGATGGTAATCCTGGGGTATTATAAACATTCCAATTTGATTTATCTAATAGATTATTGGATAATGATCCATAGATGACATTAGTTGAAGCAGATGCATAAATCTGATTGTTAAGAATCGCACAGGAACTGATAGATTGAGATAAGTTATAAGTATCTGTTATCTCTTTTTTATTCATATTGACTACTACAATTCCAAATTTTGTTGATAAATAGGCATATTCATTATAAATAGTAATTCCATTTATCTCCTTATTCTTGATGGAGGTGGTCATATATAAATAGGGTATATTCTTTATATCATTATCTTCTAACAGATCTATATTACAGTTTTTATAAACGATTAATAATGATTTAGTCTGTTTATTGTATGATATAAATTGAATATCTGTATCATTTAAACCATTTCCCTTATAAAACTCTTTGATGCTATTATCTTCCTTGCCGTAGGTATATAAAGTACCTTCCGTCACAACAAACACTTTATCGGCTGATTCTTCTACCTTGTTTGTATTATAATGAGAAAGGTAAGTTTTCCATCCAATAAAATTATTTTCAGACGAAGCTACAAAAGAAAGTAGGAGGAATAGGAAAATAGTCAATATGCTTCTCATAATAATGATTGTATTAAAGAGGATGGTTGGATAAGAAATCAATTAATTTCTTAACAGCTTTAGCTCGATGGCTGATTTGATTTTTAATATCATTACCTAATTCAGAAAAAGTTTCTGTATAGTTTTCAGGAACAAATATTGGGTCATATCCAAAACCGCTGTTTCCTCGTTTTTCTTCGATAATAGATCCATTTACTATTCCTTCAAATAAATATTCTTCTCCATTAAATAATAGAGCAATGGCTGTACGAAAACGAGCTTTTCTATTTTCTTTGCCTTTCATTTCATGAAGAAGTTTATTCATGTTGGCTTCTGAATCATGACCTGTTCCTGCATAACGAGCTGAATAAACACCAGGTGCATTATTTAATGCTTCTACTTCTAATCCTGTGTCATCAGCAAAACAATCATAACCGAAATGTTCTTTGATATAATGTACTTTTTGCAAGGCATTTCCTTCTAATGTTTCTGCTGTTTCAGGAATATCGTCGTAGCAATTTATATCAGATAAACTAACGATTTCAATATCTCCTGTTACAACTTTACGTACTTCATCCAACTTATGTTGGTTATTGGTTGCGAATACAAGCTTCATAAGATATAATTATTAAATAAAAAAGCACTTCTTTACGATACTTATATAACGTATGGAAGTGCTTTAAATTGTTTCTATATTATTTATGTTTTGATTTGGTCAAATCCTTCACCATAGACACCTTTAACAATACTTTGCGATATAAAGGCTTGATGGTCTATATCTTTTACCAATCGGAAGATAGATACGGATTCTGATTTTTTAGCCATTAAGACAACTACTTTAACGGGTTTACGTGAATATCCTCCCACACCATCTAAAATTGTACAACCACGGCGTAAATCTTTAATGATTCGATCGGCTATTTCATCATGTTTTTGTGAAAAGATAAGGAATTGGACAGATTGTCGATTTCCGTTTATCACTAAATCCAGTACATAGTTACTTATAAACATTTCTACGAAACCAAAAACAATCTTTTCTACATCATGGAAAAGAAAGAAAGAGGAACCTATAATGATAAAGTCACAAAAAAGTAAAGCACTGCCAATAGATATATTCTTATACTTATTAACAATAGCTCCAATAATATCTGTACCACCCGTACTACCATTCGCACTGAATACAAGTCCTAAACCTGCTCCACAAAGACAACCACCAATCATGATAGACATAAATGGCTCATCTGCCAATATAGGCTTTCCTCCTAAAAGCCACTCAAAAAATGAGAGAGAAGCTGAAAGAGAAATAACCCCAAATATGGTTTTTAATAGGAACTTGAATCCTAATATCTTTAATGCAATGACAAGCAAAGCTACATTAATAATAAAGTAGGATACAGAAACAGGTATCAGTTCATTGCTGGCAAAAAAGATTAAAGCACAAATACCACTTACTCCACCGGTAATAATTTCGTTTGAAAGAATAAATCCGTTGAAGCTAAAGCCATACAAAAGAGTACCTAATAGAATCATTAGGTAATCTTGTATAGCAAAATAAACTTTATGACTAATGGTTTTCATGATAGTAAGTATCTAAATATTAGATGACAATATTAACAATCTTTCCAGGTACGACAATGACCTTTTTAGGAGTCTTACCGTTCATCCATTTAGCTGAATTTTCATGAGAAAGAGCTGCTTTTTCAATCTCTTCACGAGGCATATCTGCCGGAAGTTCCAAATTGAAACGAGCTTTACCATTGAAAGAAATTGCATAAACAAGTGAATTTTCTTTCAAATATTCTTCGTTATGAATAGGCCACTGAGCGTCACAAATAGTTGTTGTATGACCACATGTATGCCATAGTTCTTCTGCTATATGAGGAGCGAACGGAGCAAGTAGAATGATTACTTGTTCTAAAATGGCACGTTTGTTACATTTTAAACTTCCTAATTCATTTACACAGATCATGAATGCACTGATAGAGGTATTGTATGAGAAATGTTCAATATCATATGTTACCTTCTTAATCAATTTATGCAATGATTTTAATTCTTGAGCAGTAGGCTCATCATCTGTAACCTGTAAAGCATCAGTATTACCAAAGAATAATCCCCAAAGTTTCTTTAAGAAACGATGAACACCATCAATACCATTGGTATCCCATGGTTTAGACTGTTCCAACGGACCTAAGAACATTTCATATAAACGAAGTGTATCAGCTCCATACTTTTCAACAATCATATCCGGATTGACAACGTTGAACATTGATTTAGACATCTTTTCAACAGCCCAACCACAGATATATTTACCATCTTCCAATTCAAATTCAGCATTGTTATATTCCGGACGCCAGTTCTTGAAAGCTTCAACATCCAATACATCATTTGAAACAATGTTTACATCTACGTGAATAGGAGTAACTTCATATTGATCTTTTAAATTCAAAGAAACAAACTTATTTGTTCCGTTGATACGATATACAAAGTTTGAACGTCCTTGGATCATACCTTGGTTAATCAATTTCTTGAATGGTTCTTCTTCACATATAACACCTAAGTCAAATAAGAACTTATTCCAGAAACGGCTATAAATCAAGTGACCTGTTGCATGTTCTGTACCACCGATATACAAATCTACATTACGCCAATATTCATCTACCTCTTTAGCAACCAAAGCTTGGTCATTATGTGGATCCATGTAACGTAAATAATAAGCAGATGAACCGGCAAATCCAGGCATTGTACAAAGTTCCAATGGGAAAATTGTTTCATTATTTATTTGAGAAACTTCAGTTACCTCTTGTTTAACAGTATCCCAAGCCCATTTGATAGCATGTCCTAATGGAGGTTCTCCTGTTTCTGTCGGTAAGAATTTATCTACTTCCGGTAATAATAGAGGAAGTTTGTCAACCGGTAACATTTGTGGCATACCATCTGCATCGTAATAAACAGGGAATGGTTCACCCCAATAACGTTGACGGCTGAAGATAGCATCACGAAGACGGAAATTTACTTTAACACGTCCTAATTGATTTTCTTGTACATATTTTTTAGTAGCTGCAATAGCCTCTTTTACTGTCAAGCCGTTTAATGATAAACCACAATAAGGAGTAACATCAGCTTTTGGAGAGTTACAAACAATACCCTCTTTGGCATCAAAACTTTCTTCACTAACATCGCAACCTTCAATCAATGGTACAATCGGTAAGTTAAA
>JAEIGA010019253.1_pt1 | contig 10412 bp, 8 predicted proteins | sample 9270691 | NCBI WGS metagenome assembly JAEIGA01 (sample SAMN17057246, study PRJNA624740) | gut metagenome | biome: biome; isolation source: fecal sample | host: Bos grunniens | place: China: Xizang | collected 2019
GGCAGAAAGGTGGCACAACCCACACGCGGTATTTATATCTTTAATGGGAAGAAGGTGGCTTTTTAAGAGTAAAGATAAAAGAGTAAAGATAAAAGATACCGTGCGGGGTGGAAACATGCCGTGCTGTACAATCAAACGTAGAGACGTCACATTGTGGCGTCTCTTTTTTATTGGCAATAATAAAGCAGTTGCCCCAATATAAGAATCATCATACCCCCTCCCCGCCAAAGGCGGTACTCCCCCTATCTTAAGGGGAGAGAAGAGTTTGATACTTCCGTTAAAACGATTCAACAGATGTAAACAATCTCGCTTTTACTTGGTATAAACAGTGTAGGATTACTCCGCATGGTACTCTCCCCTTAAGATAGGGGGAGTACCGCGTAGCGGGGAGGGGATATGATATGCAACTTAGGGTCAACTTCTATATTATTGCCATAAATTTTAGTACACGAACCGAAGGGCGCGCAAGTCCATTTCATGAAAAAAACACGACCATAGTCATTTGTACAACTATGGTCGTGTCTTTTTATCAACGTAAATTCTTCTCCACCTGCTGCTTAGCAAAGTCGAGGGTAATTTCGTAAGTATCCTTCTTGCTTGAAGGAGCGTCATACATAGCGTCAATCATGATGCTCTCAAAGATGGAGCGGAGTCCTCTCGCACCGAGTTTGTACTCAAGGGCTTTGTCCACCACATAGTCATAAACTTCGGGATGGATTTCGAGCTTTACACCGTCCATTTCAAAAAGTTTAGTGTACTGCTTGACGATGGAGTTCTTCGGTTGCGTAAGGATGTTGTGCAACGTCTCTTTATCGAGGGGATTGAGGTAAGTGAGCACGGGCAGACGTCCGATAACTTCGGGGATAAGTCCGAAGCTCTTCAAGTCCTGGGGACGGATGTACTGCATGAGGTTTGAAGGATCGAGTTTGCGCACGTTTTGCACGGAGTCAAAGCCCACAGTATGGGTATTCATGCGCTGGGCAATCTTCTTCTCAATGCCGTCAAAAGCACCACCGCAGATGAAGAGGATGTTGCGGGTATCCACCTTCACATAGTCCTGGTCGGGGTGCTTACGTCCGCCCTTTGGTGGAACATTAACAATGGAGCCTTCGAGGAGTTTGAGCATCGCCTGCTGCACGCCTTCTCCGCTCACGTCACGCGTGATACTGGGGTTGTCGCTCTTGCGGGCAATCTTGTCGATCTCGTCAATGAAGATGATGCCACGCTCTGCTTCTGCCACATTGTAGTCAGCCACTTGAAGGAGGCGTGAGAGAATACTTTCAACGTCCTCACCCACATAACCAGCTTCAGTAAATACGGTGGCATCAACGATGGTAAAGGGCACATCAAGGAGCTTGGCAATAGTGCGCGCAAGGAGCGTCTTACCTGTACCCGTAGAGCCTACCATGATGATGTTTGACTTCTCAATCTCTACACCGTCGTCATCAGCAGTTTGGCTGATGCGCTTGTAGTGATTGTAGACAGAGACGGCAAGGTAGCGCTTGGCATCGTCCTGACCAATAACGTATTGGTCAAGATGCGCCTTAATCTCGGCAGGTTTGGGGAGTTTCTTCAACTCCTTAGTAGGCGCATTGCGCTTAGCACCCTTTCCGGGAACTCCATCCAAGATTTCGGAAGCCATACGGATGCAGTCGTTGCAAATGGCGCCGTTCACCCCTTGGATGAGCAATCCCACTTCCGACTCTGGGCGACCACAAAAGTCGCATTGTCGCTTCTGTTTCTTCATAGCGGATTACTTTCTAAGCAACACCTTGTCAATCATGCCATATTCCTTCGCCTCTGCCGCGGTCATCCAATAGTCGCGGTCAGAATCCTGCCACACCTTGTCGAAGTCCGTGTGTGAGTGGTCAGCAATAATGGTATAAAGTTCCTTCTTGAGCTTGAGGATTTCGCGTGCTGTGATTTCAATATCACTCGCCTGACCTTGTGCACCGCCAAGAGGTTGATGAATCATCACGCGTGAGTGAGTCAACGCCGAGCGCTTGCCTTCCTGTCCGCTTACGAGGAGAACGGCAGCCATAGAAGCAGCCATACCTGTACAGATCGTTGCAACGTCAGAAGAGATAAACTGCATGGTGTCGTAAATACCTAAACCTGCATATACAGAACCACCAGGTGAGTTGATGTAAATAGAGATATCCTTACCAGGGTCACAAGAGTCGAGGTAGAGAAGCTGCGCCTGAAGCGTGTTGGCGGTGTAGTCGTCAATAGCCGTGCCAAGGAAGATGATGCGGTCCATCATGAGGCGCGAGAAGACGTCCATCTGAGTCACGTTAAGTTGACGTTCTTCGAGGATGTAGGGGTTGAGGTACTGATTCTGCACCTTCATCACATCGTCAAGCACCATAGAGTTGATGCCCACGTGCTTGGTAGCGTATTTGTAAAAGTCGTTCATGTTCATAACTTTAAGATTGGAGAAAAAAGGAGTTGGCAGTCAGGCGTTAAGTCATTTTGTGTATTAACTCCTGCACTCCCAACTCCTCATTATGGGTTAGATAATATTAGTTTTCAAACAACTTACCGAACTCTTCTGCTGAAACAGCCTTGTGGTTCAAGTTGAGCACGTTCTTCAACGCTGCAACGAGCTTTGTTTCAATGCTGCGTTCGATGAGTGACTGTGCCTGCTGCTTGTTCTTGAGCATTTCTTCAGCGTAGTTTTCGAGGTACTCAACGGGAACGTTGTTCATGCCGTACTGAGCAAACTGCATGCGAGCAGCTTCAACTGCAGCAGCCTTAACGTCAGCCTGTTCGAGCTTGATATCGTTAGCCTTAACAAGCTTTTCCTTGATGAGGTGCCACTTGAGTTCGTTGATTGAAGCTTCGAAGTGTTCTTCTACGTAAGCTTCGCCCTTTTCCTTATTGTTGTTGAGCATTACCTTCTTGAGGACTTCGTTGGGGAATTCTACTTCACCCACCTTAGCTTCACAATAAGCGCGGAGGTCGAGGAGGAACTTGTAGTCAGAATCCAACACGTGTTGTGCCTGGATGCCTTCCTTCACCTTTGCACGGAATGCTTCTTCGCCTTCTACAGCACCTTCGCCAAATACTGCGTTAAAGAATTCCTGGTTGATTTCAGCGGGTACGAAACGGCTGATTTCGTTTACCTGGAAGCTAAAGTCGCCAGTGTACTGAGCAACTTCTTCCTTCTTCACCTTCAAGAGAGAAGAAACTTCAGCTTCATTGCCTTCGTATGCCTTTGAGGGGTTGATAACGAGGATGTCGTTCACCTTAGCACCATTGAAGAGCGCCTTCTGTTCGTCGTTCTTGAAGTAAGTGGGCATGAGGCTTGCATTTTCTACAACCACACCGCCTTCAACGGGCTGACCGTTTTCGTCGAGCTGAGCGAGGATACCGCGAAGGATGTCACGTTCTTCGTAAGACTGAACGTTTTCGGGGTGACCAGCCTGCTGAGCCATGCGCTTCACCTGAGCGTCAACCATTTCTTCAGTTACGTTGATGTCGTAGTAATCAACAGTGTCGTTAGAAGAGAGTTCTACGTTCATTTCGGGTGAAAGACCGAGGTCGAAGTGGAGCACGAAGTTGTCATCCTTTTCGATATCAACCTGATCATCGTGAGCGATGGGTTCGCCAAGCACGTCGAGGTTGTTTTCCTGAATGTAAGCATAAAGCTTTTCGCTGATCAACTTCTGTACTTCTTCAGCCTTAATCTGAGTGCCGTACATCTTCTTAACCATACCAGCAGGTACGTGGCCAGGACGGAAACCGGGCATCTGCACCTTCTTCTGTGCTGTCTGAAGACCCTTCTTTACGTTTGCTTCGTAATCAGCCTTCTCAATATTAAGAGTAAGTACACCAGTTACATTACCTGTCTTCTCAAAAGTAATATTCATTTTAGTTTTTGTTTATGGAAAGTTTATAATATTTGCGGACGCAAAATTAGTATATTTTTTTGAGATACCGTATTTTGCGCTCTAAAATTCTATCACCAATACACATTTTTATATAATTTTGCAGAAGAGTCTCCGACCTCTTAACCTCACAACCTCAAACCTCATAACCTCTCAAACCATGCTTCAATTTCCTAATTGCAAGATAAACATTGGTCTTAACATCCTGCGTAAGCGTGAGGATGGTTATCACGACCTTGCCACCGTCTTCTACCCTATTCCCCTGCACGACAACCTTGAAATCAAGCGCCTCAGTGAGCAGGACGAACCTTACCGTCTGTTGCTCTCGGGTAACAAAATTGAGGGCAACCCTGAAAGCAACTTAATCGTGCGCGTGTACAACGACTTGAAGCAAGAATTTAATCTTCCTCCGCTTGACATCCACCTCTACAAGCGCATTCCTACGGGAGCCGGACTTGGGGGTGGAAGTAGTGATGCAGCGTATATGATAAAGATGCTTAACGAGGAGTTTTCGCTTGGGTTTACTAACGAAGAGATGGAGCGTCGCATTGCCCCCTATGGTGCCGATTGCGCCTTCTTTGTGCGTGAGCAACCAGCCTTTGCCACAGGTATTGGCGACCAACTTACACCCATCAACCTTTCGCTCAAGGGTTACCACCTCCTCTTGGTAAAGCCCGACGACTTCGTTTCGACCAAAGAAGCGTATGCGGGCGTAGTGCCCCAAGCACCTGAACACGACCTTATGACTGCTATCCAAGCACCTATCGAAACGTGGCGCACGACCATCGTAAACGACTTTGAGCGAAGCGTATTCGTTTCTCACCCACGCATCGCTGCAATCAAGCAAACGCTTTACGACATGGGCGCCATCTATGCCGCCATGAGCGGAAGCGGAAGCACTGTTTTCGGCATCTTTAAGAGCGAGCCAATGGAGTACGAAGAAGTGTTCAAAGATTGTTTCACCTTCCACACGGCTCACCTCGTATGATTTTCTATTTTTCAGGAACGGGCAACAGTCGGTATGTCGCAAAGCACCTTGCCACACTCACCAATGACACGCTCATTTCCATTACCGACAAGGACTTGTCCGCCACGCAAGATGCGCGCATTGGACTTATTTTCCCCGTCCACGCATGGAGTGCTCCGAGGTTGATGGAGGATTTTCTCGTTCACCAACTCCCCCACCTCATTCAGCACCCCGCACCTTATATATATATGGTGTGCACCTGTGGAGACGATATTGGCAAGACACACAAGATTGTAACACAATTGCTTAAGAAGTCAGGACATACCCTCTCATCAGCCTTCTCTCTCATCATGCCTGATTCGTATATCGGACTACCGGGATTTGATGTTAATTCCGACGAGGTAGAACTGCGCAAGGTGCAAGCGTCGCTCAAATTGCTCCCCAGCATTGCGGAAGACATCCTCAACAATGCCATTGTTGAACGAGTAAAACCTGGACCTTTCCCTTGGTCGAAGAGTTACATCCTTCGTCCCCTCTTCTACCGCTATTTTGCAGGCGTTCGCCTTTTCCGCTCTACGGAGAAATGCACAGGATGTGGGAGATGTAAAAAGATTTGTCCGCTGGACAACATCAGCATTGAGAACAAGCGTCCCACATGGGGCACGCAATGCGCCAACTGCTTGGCATGCTATCACATCTGCCCCCATCGTGCCATTGAGTATGGCAAATACAGCAAGGGCAAAGGTCAGTACAAACTTCTCATTGAAAAATAAGCGAAGGCGCCCCGCAATGCGAGGCGCCTTTATTCATATATATTGGCATTAGAGCGTGCCCTACGAACCATGTTTGAGCTGCTACAAAAACGAAATGGGAAATCGTGAAAAGCAAGTCCGAGATAATTTGAAATAACTCCGAGTTAGTTTGAAATAACTCCGAGTTTGTTTTCAGCACTTCCGCACTTAAAATTATCACTAAAGTTTTTTCCACTCCTAAGCTTTTACCCCATTAAGGAAATGCGCAACAACAACTCATCTTCAAGCAATTTTATACGTTTATCCTTCACCGATATTACATTTTCGCTTACCAACGCTGAGATGGTTCGAATTGCATTGCTCGTCGTCATATTTGAATAATCCGCGAGTTCCTGACGCGTCAAATCAAGATCAATAAATCCTTCAGTATCAAGCCCAAAAACTTCACGCATTGTAAGTAAAGATTCAGCAATGCGCCCACGAACATGTTTTTGTGTGAGACTCACCATACGCTTGTCTGACACCCCCAAATCCTTCGCTAATTCCTCTACAAAAAATTTCATCACCGAGGGACACTTAGCCATAACCTGATGAATAAGATTCATGGGAACACAGCAGATTGTGGCAGGACCAAAAGCCGCAGCACCTGTAACATAAGGTTCGTGCGCCAAAGAAGCACGATAACCAAAGAAACTCCCTGCGCCCAGCATACGCATAATTTGGCAACGTCCACAAACGCCCTGACGATAGACTTTTACGGCACCATCAAGCACCACAAAAAGATGGTTAGGACTTTCTCCTTCGTTGTAAATCGGTTCGTGGCGCTTATACTCAACAATTTCTGCGCTACGCTCCAACATCCTGCGCTCCTCCATTGGAAGCAAATCAAGCAATGGGGAAAGCACATGAACCACCTCTGGGGTAATAGAATTTTGCTGACGAATATACATGTCTTTATAACGTAGTTTTTGTGTTTAGTTTCAAGGTAGAATAGTGCCAGAACCAACGAAAGTATGACACTAAAAAGGCGTCATAATTCAATATCTTGTACTTCAGAAAAAGCGACAAGAGCTATTCAAAAATTATGTTCTTAAACATAAATTTCCGCAAATGTAATGCGCTTTTTTGGGGTGGGCAAGATTTATCCACAAAATGTTTTATTGAGATTGCAAAATAAGGCGATTATAGCGCCATAGAACCACTTTTCAAAGGGTTTTAGGGCAAAAATCACGTATTAGAGCCCCATTTCGCAAAGCAAATGTATTTTTTTCTTAAAAAATCTTTGGGGATACACAATTTATAAGTATTTTTGACCTGAATTGTAAACAGCAATTATCAAAACCATAAAAAACTATATTCATGGCGTACTTAAAATTTGACAGAACGCAGATGACGAATCTTCAAGACTCACTCTTCAAGGAGTTCTTGATTACGAATCAGTCAGGAGCGTATTGTTCCACCACTTTGGTAGGGTGTAACATTCGTAAGTACCATGGTCTTTTGGTAGGTCCCGTACCTGCTATTGACGATGAAAACCACGTATTGCTCTCTTCACTTGACGAGACGGTTATTCAGCATGGTGCAGAATTTAATCTTGGTTTACACAAGTATCAGGGTGAAAACTATAGCCCGAAGGGACACAAGTACATCGTAAGTTTTGAATGGGACAAGGTGCCTACTTGGACATACCGCATCGGTGGTGTATTGTTGAAGAAGGAAATCTGTTTCCGCTCTGACCACTTCCGTTTGTACATTCGTTACACGTTGCTTGAAGCTCACTCTGCAACTACGCTCCGCTTGAAGCCTTATTTGGCGTTCAGAAGTGTGCGTCATTGGACACAAGAAAATGGTAAGGCAAACACAGGTTACCAACCCATCGAAAACGGTTTGAAGATGTGCCTCTACGAAGGTTATCCCGAATTGTTCATGCAGACGGATGCGCCTTGCACTTACCACCACGAACCTAACTGGTATAAGGGTCTTGATTACCCGAAGGAACGCGAACGCGGTTATTACTCTTCAGAAGACCTCCTCGTGCCTGGTTATTTAGAAATGCCCATCAAGAAGGGTGAAAGCATTATCTTCACCGCTTCGCTTCGCGAAAAGGAACCTGCGCTCTTGAAGCCCCTTATGGAAGAAGAAATGGCAAAGGCTGCTCCTCATGATAGCCTCTACCACTGCCTCGTACATGCGGCTCATCAGTTCCGCGTACAGAAGGAAGGCGAAGAATACATCCTTGCGGGTTATCCTTGGTTCAAGAGTCGTGCACGCGACCTCTTCATTGCACTTCCTGGTTTGACACTCTCTATTGGTGAAACCGAAGCCTTTGAAACCTACATGCGTACTGCAGAAAAGGCGCTTCGCAACCTCATCAACAATGAACCTATCAGTGTTGACATCCATGAAATGGAACAACCCGACACTGTGCTTTGGGCTATTTGGTGTATCCAGCAATACGGCAAATACGTAGGTCGCCAGAAGTGTTATGAAAAGTACGGCGCTTTGCTTAAGGACCTCGTGAAGTACTTGATGAATGGTGGACATTCTAACCTCTTCCTCCACGACAACGGTCTCCTTTACAGCAACGGACGCGACAAGGCGGTGACTTGGATGAACTCTACGTACAACGGTCGTCCTATTACGCCTCGCTCAGGTTACATCGTTGAATTCAACGCTTTGTGGTACAACGCCCTTAAGTTCTACCAGCAGATGTTGAGCGAAACTCCCGGACCTGAAAACGAAATCTATGCTGCTGAATGTGAAGAACTCGCTCAGAAGTTGCAACAGTCGTTTAAGAACGTATTCCTCAACGAACACGGATACCTTCTTGACTATGTTGACGGTCAGATGCAGGATTGGAGCGTTCGCCCCAACCAAATCTTCGCTATCGCCCTCGACTTCTCACCGCTTGACCTCAAGGAACGCAAGCGTGTTCTCGACATTTGCACTCGCGAATTGGTAACACCAAAGGGTGTACGCTCACTTTCTCCAAAGAGTGGTGGTTACAATCCTCTCTACGTAGGTCAGCAGACACAGCGTGACTTTGCTTACCACAACGGTACGGCGTGGCCCTGGCTCACTGGTTTCTACCTCGAAGCATACTTGCGTATATATAAGATGAGTGGTGTAAACTTTATCGAGCGCCAGTTGATTGGTTTCGAAGAAGAACTCTTCTACCATTGCGTAGGTACAATTCCCGAACTCTTTGACGGTAATCCCAGATTCTCTGGTCGCGGTGCCATTTCATTTGCCATGAACGTAAGCGGACTCTTGAGAGCCATCAACATTCTTGACAAGTACACTCGCGAGTAAAGAGAAAACCCACCGTCAGAAAAGACGTTAATAATTAACTCATTTAGATTAACAACCCACCTCTGCAACTGCCATCAGTTGCAAGTTGCAGAGGTTAAACATAAGAAACCATGAAAGTATTAATGTTCGGTTGGGAATTTCCTCCTCATATCTTAGGTGGTCTTGGTACAGCCAGTTATGGTTTGACCAAGGGATTGTCCCTTCAGTCCGACATGGAAATTACCTTCTGTTTGCCCAAACCATGGGGTGACGAAGACAAGAGTTTCATGAATATCATCGGTATGAATGAAACACCTGTTGTTTGGAAGGACGTTAGTTGGGAATATGTAAAAGAACGCATCGGACACAAGTGCGATCCCCAAACTTACTTCGACCTCCGCGACCACATCTACGCTGACTTCAGCTACAGATACACGGATGACCTTGGTTGCATCAACTTCTCAGGTAGATATCCCGACAACCTCCACGAAGAAATCAACAACTACTCCATCGTAGCAGGTGTCATTGCGCGTCAGCAACAATATGACATCATCCACGCTCACGACTGGTTGACCTACCCCGCAGGTATTCACGCGAAGAACATTTCAGGAAAACCCTTGGTAATCCACGTTCACGCTACAGACTTCGACCGCTCAAGAGGTAATGTTAACCCCACGGTGTATAGCATTGAAAAGGACGGTATGGACAACGCTGACTGCATCATGTGTGTGTCTGAACTCACGCGCCAAACGGTCATCAAGCATTACCATCAGGATCCTGCAAAGTGCGTAACCATGCACAATGCGGTTTATCCCTTGGAACCCGAAATTCAGGAAATCATCAAGAAGGGTCGCACCAAGAAGGACAATAATGAAAAGGTGGTTACCTTCCTCGGACGTATCACCATGCAGAAGGGTCCCGAATACTTCGTAGAAGCTGCAGCCCTCGTACTTCAGCGTACACACAACATCCGTTTCTGCTTCGCAGGTTCTGGAGATATGCTTGAAGAAATGATTGAACTCGCAGCTCAACGCGGTATTGCTGATAAGTTCCACTTCCCAGGTTTCATGAAGGGCAAGCAAGTATATGAAACATTCCGCGATAGCGACGTTTACGTCATGCCCTCTGTTTCCGAACCCTTCGGTATCTCACCGCTTGAAGCCATGCAGTGTGGTGTACCCTCTATTATTAGTAAACAAAGTGGATGTGCAGAAATTCTCGATAAGTGTATCAAGACCGACTATTGGGACATTCACGCTATGGCAGACGCCATGTATTCAATTTGCACGAACGAAGGTCTCTACGAATACCTCAAGGTTGAAGGTATTAAGGAGGTAGACGAAATCACCTGGGAAAAGGTGGGTCATAGAATTCGTAAGTGCTATGATGAAACCATTGAACGCTTTAACAGACACTAAAAAAACTATCCACAACTATGAAAACTGTTTGCTTATATTTTGAAATTCACCAAAATATCCACTTGAAGCGCTACCGTTTCTTTGACATCGGTAC
>JAEIGA010019254.1_pt1 | contig 10411 bp, 1 predicted proteins | sample 9270691 | NCBI WGS metagenome assembly JAEIGA01 (sample SAMN17057246, study PRJNA624740) | gut metagenome | biome: biome; isolation source: fecal sample | host: Bos grunniens | place: China: Xizang | collected 2019
CTATCATATACTGGTAGTAAGGACATTTTTTTGTTTTAAAATATGTTAGGAGGAACAAGGATATGGCGAACCAAAGAATAGACATTGATGTCGGTTTAAAAGTCGATAAAACCGGGTTAAATCAAATTAAGTCTTCTTTGCAAGAGATTAAAAATTTAACTGCCCAAGACCTTATGAAGATAGGTGGGCATAACGATATTTCAAAAGCTGAAAAAGAGTTAGAAAAATTAAAAGCTAGTATTAGTCAAATTGATGGCGCTCTTGACAAAGCTTTTAATACTGATTTAGGAACCCTTAACGTTTCTAAATTTAATCAAGCCTTAAAAGGCATGAATTTAGGTCAAGTTTATAAAGATTTTAGTGCAGCGGGAAGTGCTGGACAAGCAGCTTTTCGTAATGTAACTTCTCAAATCTTGACAACAAATATGCAATTAAAACAAACACATAACTTCTTGAATGAGATGGCAACAACCATGGCTAATACTGTTAAATGGGGTGTTGCTTCAAGTATAATGAATAATTTCACAGGAAGCGTTCAAAAAGCTTATGGATATGTTAAGTCATTAGATACTTCTTTAAATGATATTAGAATTGTTACTGGAGCTTCTGCAGATGAGATGGAAAGATTTGCAGTTAAAGCAAACAATGCGGCAAAAGAACTTGGTAAATCTACAACAGACTATACTAAAGCCTCTTTAATCTACTATCAACAGGGTCTTTCTGATGAGGACGTTGCGGCAAGAGCTGAAACAACTTTAAAGGCGGCAAACGTAACAGGACAGTCAGGTGAAGCAGTATCTGAACAGTTAACAGCGGTTTGGAATGGTTATAAAGTTAGCGCAGAAGAAGCAGAGCTTTATATTGACAAATTAGCGGCTGTAGCAGCCACAACTGCGTCAGACCTAGAAGAACTTTCTACGGGTATGAGTAAAGTAGCATCTGCCGCAAACTTAATGGGTGTAGATATTGATTCATTAAATGCTCAGATGGCAACTATTGTATCTGTAACAAGACAAGCCCCAGAATCAGTTGGTACAGCATTAAAAACAATTTATGCTCGTATGGGAGATATTGAAGCAGGATTAGATGCTGAAACTACTCTTGGTAACTATACCGAAGAAATGAAAGCTATGGGTGTAAATGTTCTTGATGCAAATGGCAAGCTGAGAGATATGGGCGATGTTATTAATGAGATTGGTGGAAACTGGAAGAATTTAACTCGTGAACAGCAACTTTCACTTTCTCAAACAATGGCGGGAACTCGTCAGTATAATAATCTTTTATCATTATTTGATAACTGGGATATGTACACTAAAGCTCTTAATACATCAGCGAACGCCGCAGGTACATTACAAAAACAACAAGATACATATATGGAATCTACTCAAGCGCACCTTAATCAATTAAAAGCAGCTTCTGAAGATTTATATGATTCTTTACTAGATCCTAAAGGATTAAATCCATTAATAGATGGATTAACAACAATTACAAATTTATTTGCAAATTTTGTTGATTCTATTGGTGGCGGAGGGGGTGCCTTATTAGGATTAGGTGCAATTGGCTTTAGAGTATTTAGTACTCAAATTGCAACAGGATTAACAACAACGGTAAAAAATTTACAAGGTGTTAAATATAATGCAGAACAGGTTTCTGCTGCATTTCAAGTTTTAAATCAATTTAAAGGCTTGGATATTAAAGATGAAACAACTCAAAAAATTATAAAATTTAAAGAAGAAATTTTGCAATTAGGTTCATTAGTGACAAGTGAACAGCATAATGAAGCCAATGCTTTAATTAAATCAACAGTAGAATTAAAAAATCAAGCAGAAGCTTGGGAAAAAAATAAAGTAAATGCAGAAGCTTATTTACAAAAATCTAATATATCTGATCAAAGTATTTCAGGTTTGAAAAAAGATGATACTTCTACTAAAAACATAGAAACTCTTTTAAAAGCTCAAGAAGATCGTTATCAAAACGCAGAAAAAAATAGTCAGAGATATAGACAATCATTAGAAGAGTTAGATGTTGCTATTATTGAACTAGGTAGAGCAGAAGAAAAATATACAGCTGGAAGCACTGAACTAGCAAATGCAGAAAATAAAACAGCTGAAGCATTACAAAAAGTTAAAGGAAATATGGGTACTGTTCAAGATTCTGCTAAGACAATGCTTGGTCTTTTAGACTCTCAAAGTCAGGAATATAAAGAATTAACCACTGCAATTAATGAATATAATAATGTAAAAAATTCGGGAGAAGAGATTGCAATCCAAGAAGCAGCTACCAAAGTAGTAAATGCATATTCTAATGCAGCTAAACGAATTCAATCTGATACTAAAAATACTAGAGAAATAATTAGACAAGAAGCAAACGGAGCATCTCAAGATTTTCAAAATTCTGTTGTTAATGCAGAAAATACTATGTCTCATTTTTCAAAAAGCCTACAAATAACTGGACAAATTGATAATATTGTGAAAGGTATAAGTTCATTGGGTTCCGCCGCAATGGCTTTAAATAGTTTAAGCAATATTAAAAATATTATTAGCAATGAAACATTGAGTAACAGTGAAAAAATGCTTCAAATTATGATGAGTTTAAGTATGGCAGCTCCAATACTTGGAACAAACATTGGTAATTTAGTTAAAAATTTTGGTGCAGCTAAAGATATCATGGTAGCTAAAACTGCAGTCACTAAGGCAGAAACTCAAATGCTTATGTTAGAACAGTCTCAAATTATTGCAAATGCTGCGGCAGAGGGTGCAGCTCAAAAGGTTAAAGAGGCTGGCAATAATAAAAAGAAACGTAGAATTGCTTTAAGAGAATTAAATATAGCTAAAACTAATCAACAAACCATTGCAACTGAGTTAGAAGCTGCCTCTCAGGTAAAAGAAGCAGCAACTCAAAAACTTGCAAACGCAGAAGAGAAAAAAAGTATTGGAATTAAATTAGCTTTACTTGCTATACAGCATCCATTAGCGACAGCTCTTGGAGTTGGGTTAGTTGCTGCTATTGGAGCAAGTGTAATTGCTTTTAAAAAACAACAAAAAGCAGCAAAAGAAAGTTTTGAATCTTTAAAAGAAGGGATTTCTGATTTAGAATCTTCAACTTCTGAATTAGATGGGTTAAAAACTTCTCTTCAGGACGTGCAAAATCAATTAGATGAACTATATTCTAAAGGAACATTGAGTATAACCGATCAAGAAGATATTGCCAATTTAGAACAACAAAGAGTTGAACTTGAAACACAATTAGAGCTTATTAAAGACATCAATGCAGAAAAACAACAACAAGTTGCTAATGATGCAGAGGCCGCAATAGATAAAGGTGGATTTGATGTTAATGGACAAAAGTCTATTGATGCAATTTGGAAACCTATGGGTAAGAATGATGCCGTTGCAACAGCTTCAATTGATGTTACTTCTGAAGAAACAAAAAATAAATTTATTGAAGATCAAGTTACTCAATATGGAGAGGAATGGCGTTCTATTATAGAGGCTGCCGCACAAGAAGCCTATGATCAATATCACGGGAATATTATTTCACAATATTCAGAAAAATTAGAGGCTCTAAAAACTAGCCTCAAAGCCGCAGAGGAGTCTGGAGATGATGATGCGGTTTCTAAAATTGAAAATAAAATTGCTGAAATCTATGACAAAACAGATATGCTTGGAGATACAGTGTCTTCAGCAATAGATTCGGCTTTTGGTGGAGATGAAGCCGAAACTTTAGAGGTTCATAGTAAATTACAAGATATAAAAAGACCAAAAGATGGGTGGACTGAAGAATCTCTTAAAGATGCTGGGTTTGCAACCAGTGAAATTGAAAAATTACAAAATGCGGCTGATGCGGCAGATATTTCTTTAGATAAATTAGTTCAAACTTATAGAGAGCTTGGGAATGAAGAAATCATAGGCTCTTTTGAAAATAATATTAATAAAATTAAATCTGGAGTTGAAGGTGAAGATCAAAGTTTTAATAAAACAGAAACTGAAAGCGTAGTTAAAGATCTTCAAAAAGAATATGGAGTAGATGATGATTTTATCAATCGCTCTCTTGAAAAAGTAGATTTTTCTAAAATTGATTATGCTAATTTTGCTGAAAGTCTTAAAGCGGCAATGGAACAGGCTATGGCAGAGCAATCTCAAGAGGATATTGAATCAGAAAAAGCTAATTTTAAACAAAAAACAAAAGATATTGCAGAAGAAAATGATTTTGATACTGAAGCTTTTGAAGATATGGTTGAGTTTATTGGAGAAGGCTCTGATGCAATTAAGGGTTTAAGTGATGACTTAAAAGAGAATGGTGAAGAGGTTCAAGAGGTAGCTAAAGATTTAACTAAATATGATAGAGCTTTAGAGAAGGTCATTGATAAATCTGAAGATTGGGAAAAAGCTTTAGATAGTGATAATGTGCAAGATCAAGCTGAGGCTATAGGAGAAATGCGAGATGCCTATGGAGACTTATTAGATTTAGATGGAGATTCTTTAAGTCAAGGCTTTTTAAAAAATGCTAAGAATTTAGACTTATTAAAACAAGCTGCAAATGGAAGTGAAGAAGCTTATAATCAACTTCGAGAAGCTGCAATGGATGATATCATGACTCGTGTGGGAATTGATAAATCTGGTTGGAATGAAGAATTTAATAATTTAATGAACGAATATTATCAAGGTCAAAATCTTGATGATTTAGAAGTTGGTGCTTCTTTAAATGATGAAGGTTTCTTACAAGGATTAACTAATATGGTTAATGCTGCAGGACTTTCTGCCTCTGATGCTACAGATTTATTGAGTTCAATGGGAATTGATGCAGAGGTTGAGACCGCCACAGTAGATGAAACTGAACAAGAAACTGTAACTGATTTAATTCCAAAAATAACTACTGCAAAAGGAACTGGCTTAAATCCTGCGGATGGAACCCCTACTGATGTTGAATTTTCTGGAGTAACCTATGATACCGTAACTAAACCAATAACTTCTAAAAAGCAAGCCAAAGCGTTTGGATTAAAAGTTACTTCTGCAAATAAGTCTTCAGGTGGCGGTTTTAAATATAAAAATTCTGCCCATGGAGGAGGCTCTAAGGGAGGCGGAAGTAAGAAAAAATCTGGCGGTGGCGGCGGAGGGTCATCTTCAAAGAAAACTACAAAAGATAAACAAGAAAAAACCGCAGATCGCTACCATGATATTAATAATGAAATTGACAAACTTGCTACAAAATTTGACCGCTTAGCAGATGCGCAAGATCGTCTTTTTGGTCGAGACCTTTATGACAACCTCAACAAGCAGCTTAAAGTTTTAAATCAGCAAATAAAAGCCGCAAAGAAAAAGCTTGATATTGCCAAAGAAGAAAAGAAAGAACTTCAAGATAAATTAGAGGATAAAGGCTTTAGATTTGATGCTGATGGCGATATTACAAATTATGAAAAACGTCTTGAAGCGCTTCGAAAGACTATTAATGAAAAAGTTACAAAATATAACAATATGTCTGCTAAAAATCAAAATAAAAAGGCTGGTAAAAATTTAGCAGAACAAATTGAAACTTTAAAGGAAGAGTATTCTGAAATCGAAGGCTGGATTGATGATTATGATGAATTATTAACAAGCACAATTCCAGAATTAGATGATGAAGTTACCCAACTTGCTAAAACAAAAGTAGAAATTCAAGTTGAAAAGTTTAAATTAGAAGCAGAACTAAGATTAGATGTTTCTGAAGCAATCCGCGATTGGAATGATTTTAAACAAGAAATTTTTTCAGACAATAAAGATATTGCTAAGTCTATCGCATCTACCTTTAGCGAAACCTTAGATTCAGGGGCGTTACAACAAGCTAGAGCAGATTTAAACTCTATTAATCAAGCAATTAAGGATATTCAAGGTGGAAAACTAACTTCTTTTTCAAAGAAATTTTTATTAAAAGACGACCAAGGAAATCCAATCTATGACGCTCAAGGAAATTATCAATTTGATATGAATGCGGCCCTAGAAGCGCAAGAGGAATATATAGACAATATTAAGAATGAAATCAGTTCTTTTTATGATGCTATTGATAATATGCATGATAATTTCTTAGACTCAATAGACAATGCTGTTGAAGCTACTGAAAAATATCAAGATGCTCTTGAAACAGTTAATGATGTTTTAGAGCATACAATGAATATGATAACCATGATTAATGGAGAAGACTCTTTCGAAGAGATTGGAACTATTTTAAATAAACAATTAGAAGCAACTAAAAATATTATTACATCAGCTCAAGATGCTATTGATGACATTACAGGTCCTCGTAAAGGCAAAGATGGAGAAGAGCTTCCTTCAAGATTAAGTCAAGCTAAAAGTGAATTAGAGACGATTAATAGTCAAGTCACTCAAGCTGAAAATAAAGTGAAAAACGCCGCAGATGATGCAAGTAGAGCTCAAGCAGAAATGGAATTAGAAACAATTCGTCGAGTAGCTGAAGCTAAAAAAGCAGAAATTGAAGCTTATGAAGAGGCGGTTTTAGCTAATCAAGAAACTTTACGTGAAAATCTTGAACAATATGTCGATCTTTTAAATCAGCAATATCAAAACACCATTGCTCAAGCAAATAAGACTTTTGAAAACTTTATGACTGGAGGTCTTGGTCGTGAAGGTATGGATAGAGAATGGCAAAATGCAATGGCAGAAGAAGATAAATACTTAGATGCGGTAAATGCGGCCTATGAATTAAAGAGTTTAGAAAATAAAATAAATGATTCAATTAATTCCACAGATAGTTTATCAGCACAGAAAAAACTTAATGAGTTCAAAGACAAAGAACTTAAAATGTTAAGAGAAAAAGATAAGCTAACTAAGTATGACATTGAAAGAGCAAACAAGCTATATGAAATCGAATTAAAGAAAATTGCATTAGAAGAAGCTCAAAATAATAAGTCTCAAATGAGATTAAGACGAGATTCATCTGGAAATTATTCGTATCAATTTGTTGCAGACGATGAGAGTGTATCAAAGGCTCAACAAGAATTAGACCAAGCTCAAAATGAATTATATAACATGGACAAAGATGAATATAGAAATCGTCTTGAAGAAGTTTCTCAAGTAGAACAAGATTTTGAAGACTTTAGAGTTTGGTATTCTGAACAATCTGCAGAGTTTAGAGCTGCCAATGAAAAGTGGTATACTCAACAGTGCGAATCATATCAACGTCAATTAACTGATAGCGCAGCGATTGCGGCAGAAGCTCGTAATAATACTATCGACTCTGCTAACCGCGCAATGGGAGATAGCTTTAATGAAGTTATGATGGAAAGTATGCTTCCAACTTGGAAAACGGGAATGGCTCAAATGGTTGATACTATTACCGCACCAGGTACGGGGTTCCAAGACGCAGCAACAGCCGCAATGAATTCAGTTACAGATGCTTCTAAAGCTCTTGCTACAGCCATTCAAGAATTAAATGAACTTTTAGGACTAGAAGATGGTGGGTTGGCAGATGTAACAAGTTCATATTACACAACCGCAGAACAGGAAGCAAAAGACTATGCGACAGCTCAACAAGCGAATATTGATAAGGCTTGGGCAGAGGTTGATGCAGTAAAAGCTCTTACTAAAGCTTTTGATGATTTAGCAATTTCAAAATCTAAAGTAATAGGAAAGGCTTATGCTGAAGCGGAAGAGGGTGTTGAAACTGGAAATCAGGCTGGGCTAGATGATGCTGATTCTATTGATGAAAAGCCTGAAACTCCAGAGACAACAGAAAAAACTATTCAAGTTGCAACCTTAACAACCAAGAGAAAGAAAGAAGTTGCTGCGGCTATTCTATATCGTTCTAATCACGGTGGTTGGGGAGAAGGCGATCAAAGGGCCGATCTATTAGAAAGTGTTTTTGGACTCGATCAAGCTCAAGAAGTAGCTGATTATGTTAAAACATTTAAGGATAAGAAAAAAGATAAAAAGACTAACGCTCTATGGAAATATTACTTAAATGGAAAAGGGGCAAAAGACAATCGATATATGACTTTATCTGAAGCTCAAAAGTTAAAGAAAGACAAAGGAGTTACAATCTTTTCTGGTATTGGGGTTGTTGCTTCAGCTTTTGATACAGGTGGATATACTGGCAATTGGAGTTCCAATGAAGGCAAAATGGCAATCTTGCATAAAAAAGAATTAGTATTAAATGCAAAAGATACAGAAAATCTTTTAAAAACTGTTGATATTGTTCGCAAACTTACAGAAGATATAATGAATGGAAGTGGTGATACAAACAGAGAGAAAAAAGATTTAGATGCAAGAACTGAAGCATTAGTTCAATCTGTTGCAGAGATTTCACAAAATTTACTTCCAATGCTTCAAACAGATAAGTGGAATACATTACAAGATGAACTTAAACAAGAATCTCTAAATAGTTTAACAAGTGAATTAACCATACTTGGTACTAATTTAGAAGAATTTAAAGGGACAGACTTTTTAATTGCATTAGACCATTTAAATAACACAAAAGATAATTTACAATCTCTTGTACAGACAAATCAAAGTCAATTACTTTCAAATTTAGAAAGCGCCGAAAAAGAATTAACTTTATTAGAAACATTAAATCAATCTATGATGAATAATGTTTTAACTATGATTCAAACACAAACAGAAAAAATTAATAATAATGAAGCAAATCAAGAGCATCTTTTAACAAGAATGTTAGAAGAAACTATAAAATATAAAGAAAAAAATAATGATATTCAACAAACAGTTGAAATTCATGCTGATTTTCCAAATGCAACAAATACAAATGAAATTCAAAAGGCTTTAGAAAATCTTGTAAATGCGGCAACCCAGCACGCATACACAACAAGAAGATAGAATGGGGCTCTTAGGAGCCCCTTATGAGAAAAAGGAGAATAAAAATGTCAAATAATGTAAATCATTTAGATTATACTAACAATGTATTAAATGCTATTGATATTTTAGTAGATAGAGCCATCTCTAAAGCGGGATATGATCAGACTATTTCCGCAATTGTAATGGAGTGTACAGATTCTAATAAAGGTCTGTATCGAGTTAAATATCAAGATGCTATTTATACAGCTACAACTGATAATCCTTCTATTGTTTATCCAAATGGTTCGTTGGTATATGTATTAATTCCTGGTAACGACTTTTCAAAAGAAAAGAAAATCACAGGTGCTATAAAGAATTCTGGACAGCTTGTACAAGCCTCTGAATTAGAAAAAGAAGAATATCAAGTCATGGGAGCTAGTTGTATATCTTTAAAAGAAGATTTATCATATTGTTCTTATAGAGGATTTGTAGAAGATGTTCTTTATGATGCAGATAGACCTTCAGAAGAAAATAAGATTATAGTAGATGAAAACACTCTTAAACTTTTTTTACAAGCATCTAGCTTTGTTAAAATTGGAGGGTCTTTTAAAAGCGCTGTAAGTAGTCTTCAACAAGGCAAAGGTCGTTATGAGATTATTGTAGATATTGATTTTAAAGATATTGATACAGAAAAGGAAAGCACTAAGGAGTTTTGCTTATCTAGTAATTATATGGAAGGAACTCCATTAAACTTTGCAAATTATGCAAATCGCGATATTGTTTTTCAAATTGAAAAAGAAGATTATCAGCGCATTAAACGTATTAGATTTTTAATGCAAGACTTTTCTGAAACATCTACAATAACGGCTTCAGATATTTGGATAAAAAATTTATCTTTTACAGTTGTTCAGCCTAATGAAGGCGTATATAAAGAGCCTTATGGCTTAAACATTCTCACCCCAAATGGAGTTACTTTTGAAACTAAAAAAGAAATAGATGAAAATGGACAAGAGATTGTTACACAAGTTCCTTTGAAAGTTTATGCGGAGTTTTTAAAAGATGGAAATAAAGTTCTTGATAAAAGCAATTTAGCTTTTTATTGGTTTATTTCTAATTCAAGTATTACAAACAGTCATCCTAAATATTCAAACTATGCCGGAATTGGATGGGAATGTTTGAATAATTACACTTTAATATCAAAAAATGAATTTTCTAATGGATATTTTTGGCTTGATGGAAAAGATGAATTTGAAGTTCCAAGAGCTCTTGCCATAACAGAACAGACACACTTTAAATGTGTAGGTGTTTACAAACCTAATAATTCAATTGTAAAAAAAGAGTTTACTATTTTACAGCCTCAGCCAGAGTATGAGATTGCTATTAATTCAACCGTTAATCCTTCTAAGAATGGAGAGGTTAATTTTTCACAAGACGTGGGTATAACAAGTTTAATTTGTGAATTAAAATCTGCGGCAGGGCAAGCTGTAGAAAATTTATTAACTGAATTTTACTGGACAGAAATTAACAGTGCAGGAGCATCGGATGTTGTTGAGGAAAATTTATCAAAAACCCCTATAGTAGCACAAATGTCAAATATGGAAGTATTTGATAAAATAGGAGTATTAAAAACA
>JAEIGA010019255.1_pt1 | contig 10410 bp, 9 predicted proteins | sample 9270691 | NCBI WGS metagenome assembly JAEIGA01 (sample SAMN17057246, study PRJNA624740) | gut metagenome | biome: biome; isolation source: fecal sample | host: Bos grunniens | place: China: Xizang | collected 2019
AGTGCGCCGAGATGGTTGGCGCAAAGCAGATACGAGCCATCCTCATAGCGCGGCTCATTTTCCGCACCGACGACTTTCATGCCAAACAGCCAAAGCAACGGCTTACTGAAAATAACCTTAAGCACCTTATAAGAGCCTTTAATCATGGCATTCTCTTTCGTCCTCGCTCAGCAAGGACACTCCTTTCCGGGTCAGCGTGCTTCAGGCACACGCTCGCGCACGATTTCGAGCAGCTTTTCTACACTGCCCTCTACGGTCAGATCCGAATTATCAAACATGATCGCGTCGGGTGCGGGAACGGCAGGCGCCACCTCACGGCCGCGATCCTGGGCGTCACGCTGACGCATCTCGCGAAGCACGTCCTCGTAATCGGCAGGCATTCCCTTCTCCGCCAGCTCCTTGGTGCGGCGCAGGGCGCGCGCCTCGTCGGAGGCGAACAGGAAGATCTTTACGTCGGCCTGCGGCAGAATGACGGTGCCGATATCCCGCCCGTCCATAATCACGCTATGCGTCCGCGCGATGGATTTCTGCGTCTCCAGCAGAAAAGCGCGAACGGCAGGAATGGCAGATACCGCCGAGGCAGCCATCGAGATCTCGGGGCGACGGATCTTATCCCCCAGATTTTCACCGTTCAGATAGACGTACTGCGTGCCGTTTTCAAATTTCAATTCGATGCTGATCTCGCACAGAACAGCCTCCACAGACGCCGCATCCTTGGGTTCCAAGCCCTTCTGTAACACGTAATAGCCGACGGTACGGTAAAGCGCACCGGTATCCACATATACAATCCCCAGCTCTTTGGCAACCGCCTTGGCAAGACTGCTCTTGCCGGCGCCGCTGGGGCCGTCGATCGCGATCTGATACATATTCAAAATCCTCTCTTTACAACAGATTATTCCGCCGCATGCATCCCCGCAAGACGGGCGGTAGAAAAGGCGATCTGCAAATTGTAGCCGCCCGTATAAGCGTCAACATCCAGTATCTCACCGGCAAAATACAAGCCGGATACCAGCTTGGATTCCATCGTTTTCGGGGACACCTCCTTGACAGAGACACCGCCCGAGGTAATGATCGCCTCATCGATGGGACGGAAGCCCGTCGGGTTGACGCGGAAGCACTTCAATGTCTGCACCAATGCCCCTCTCTCCTCACGCGTGATCGAATGCACCTTTTTGTAGGGATCGATGCCGCTGGCCTCGATCACAAGCGGGATCATTTTGCGCGGCAGGAGCGCATCCAAAGCGTTTTCAAAATTTTTGTTGATCTCTTTCGCAAAATCGGAAAGAATACGGTCATGGAGCGTTTTTTCATCCAACGCGGGCTTGAGATCGATCTGTGCCTCGTACCGACCGGGCGCGAGATCCGGCACGTGTGCCGATGCGCTGAGCACCAGCGGACCGGTGATGCCGAAATGAGTAAACATCATCTCGCCGAACTCCTCGTATACCGTTTTGCCGTTTTTCGTATCCACCATCCGAAGCGTTACGTTTTTCAGCGACAATCCCTGCATCCGCGAGCAAGCGTTACCCGCGCATACGATGGGAACAAGTGAGGGACGCAACGGAATCAGCGTGTGCCCCGCCTGTTGGGCAAAGCGGTAGCCGTCGCCGTCAGATCCTGTCAGCGGATAAGAGCGTCCGCCCGTGCAAACGATCACGGCGTCGTATTCCTCCGTCATTTGGCCGACGCGTACACCGCGCGCGCATCCGTCCTCGATTGAAAGTCCCGTCACACGGCGGTTGACCATGTTCACACCGAGATCGCGGCAATACCGCTCCATGGCAGACACGATATCCGCGGCCTTATCGGAAACAGGGAAAACGCGTCTTCCCCGCTCGGTCTTGAGCGGCACGCCAAGTGCCTCAAAGTGCGCCTTGGTGTCCTCGGTGGAAAAGGCACTCAACGCGGCGTATAGAAAACGTGGATTTCTCGGCACGTTGGCCAGAAATTCCTCCATATTGCAATCATTGGTCACGTTACAGCGACCCTTGCCCGTGATACGTAGTTTTTTCCCGAAACGGTCATTTCTCTCATATAGCGTCACGGCGGCACCGTATTCCGCCGCCGTTGCGGCGGCCATCATGCCTGCCGCACCGCCGCCGATTACGGCAACCTTGCGTTGTGTTATCTCATCAAGCATCGGATTGACCTCCGTCTCCCGTGGCATACACGTCGTATTCCTTCCAGATTTTCTCCAGCTGACGCAATCTTACGTTGAGCTCGTCCTGCTTCTTCATAGCAACCGCCACCACGATAGCGTTGATGATACTCAGCGGCGCGACAAGCGAATCAACGTAGGACGCCATATCACTCTGCGCCAGAAGCAGGTGATCGGCATAATCGGCGATGGGTGATACCGGACTGTCGGTCAAGGCGATCACGTCTGCGCCCTTTTCCTTGGCATACGCCACGGCGTTGATGGTTCTCTTGGAATAGCGTGGGAAGCTGATGGCAAAGAAAACGTCGCCCTCTTCCATATAAAGCAGCTGCTCGAAGACCTCGCTGCCCGAGGTGGTCTGCACCAGTCGGACGTTATCAAAGGCGATCTGGAAGCCGTGATTAAGAAATCCCGCCAACGTGGCCGAGGAACGGACACCCATGATGTAAATATGCTTGGCATGGAGCAGCTTATCCACCGCACCCGCAAAAGCGGCACGGTCGGCATTCTCCAACGTATGCTTGATCTTATCGGCATCGCCGAGCAGTACCTTGTCCAATACGTCGCCCTCGCCGATCATACGGTTAGCAACTTCCATACGCTGGAAGGAGGTCAGACGGTTGCGGATCAGATCCTGCAGAGCACGCTGCAGCTCGGGATACCCCTCAAAGCCCAGCTCACCTGCAAAGCGCACCACCGTCGATTCGGACACACCGACAACAGCACCGATCTTGGCCGCCGTCATATAAGCCGCCTGCTCGTATTGCTCGACGATGTACCGCGCGATCCGGCGCTGACCCTTGGAAAAGCCGGAAATGCCTTCTTCTATTCTGTTCAGCAGATCTCCGCTCATGCGCTCCACCTCGTTTTCCTGCCACGTACGCCGCAAGGGCGTTCAAATCATTATCTTTTATATTATACCTCTTGTATCTTCCGTTGTCAAGAAAAAAGTATCTGCCGCTGTTTGAGGCTATGATATTGCAAAAAACAATTTTCCACAAACGCCCTTTTTTGATGCATTTCATTGACAATAGTAAAAATAAAAGGTATAATGTAGGAAATTACTTTTTTACCATAAGAAAGGACCGTCATGATCAAGAAACAACTTCTTACCAAAATCATCGTTTCGACCGTATCGTCCATCCTTTTGGGATTGTTGCTGATTCTGCTTCCCATTCTGCTGCCCGTCAGCAAGCTGATCAGCATCATCTTCATTGTGCTGGGCGTTATCACCATCATCAACTACATCCCCTCGCTGATCGCGGGCATCCGCAACGTCTCCACCCCGGACGGCGTGGGAGACCTGATCAGCGCCATTCTCGGTATTGCCATCGGCATCGTCATGATCTTCTATCAGGGCATCATGCTCACCGTGCTGGCCGCCATCTTCCTGATTGCACTCCCCCTGCTTCGCATCCTGCTGGCGCACGATCACATGGCCGCCCTTCGCAGCGAGATCCTGCGTATCATCCTGGGCATCGTGCTGATCGCCTTCCTGCCCGCGCTGATCGGTGCCATGGATCTGATCGTCAAGATCATTCTCATCGCCATCGGCTCGATCATCATTCTGGCCGCGCTGATCAACGGCTACAACGGCTACAGACTGTGGAAAAAGCTCACCGACGAGCATCCCGGACAGCCCAACGCGGTCTTTGTTGACTCCACGGGTGACGGCGTGGTCGATACCATTCTGGTCGACACCACCGGCGACGGCAAGACGGATACCGAAATCACCTACCGTAACAACAAAAGCGATCAAAAGAAGTAACATAAAAAAGGAGAATCCATCCATATGCTCAAGCGATTTTTAGCTTACTACAGACCACACCGTTTACTTCTCACGTTGGATATGCTCGCCGCCCTTTTCATCTCCGTCATCGGCATGGTCTACCCCGTGCTGACCAACAAGATGCTCAACATCTACATCCCCGAGCGTCAGTTCCGCAACATCATTTATGCGGGCGTTCTGGTACTGATCCTCTACACCCTGCGTCTGCTGCTCCGCTTCTTCGTCCAGTACTATGGACACATGATCGGTGTCCGCATGCAGGCACAGATGCGCTCGGACATGTTCAACCACCTCGAAAAGCTTCCCTACAAGTTCTTTGACAGCAATGAGACGGGTAAGATCATGTCCCGCATGACCAACGACCTGATGGAGATCAGCGAGCTGGCTCACCACGGCCCCGAAAACCTGCTGATCAGCGGCATCATGATAACCCTCTCCTTCTCCTACCTTTCCACCATCAACATCTGGCTGACCCTGATCATCTTCGCCTGCGTGCCGATCTTAGTCGTCGTCTCTCTCTTCTGCCGCAAGCGCATGCGCGAGGCATTTACCGAGAGCCGCAAGAGCATTGCCGTCATCAACGCATCGCTTGAGAGCAGTATCTCCGGCATCCGCGTGACCAAGGCCTTTACCAATCAATCCAAAGAAATCGAGAAGTTTGAGGAAGGAAACCGTTCCTTCGTCGGCGCCCGCAAAAAGGCCTATAAGGCTATGGCGCAGTTCTTCTCCTCCACCCAGTTCGTTACCGATATTTTCAACGTCATCGTGCTGGTAGCCGGCGGCTTCTTCCTGTATGACGGCAAGATCTCCTTCGGTGACTATTCGACCTTCATCGTTTCCGTCAACCTCTTTATTTCCCCCGTCACCACGCTGATCAACTTCATGGAGCAGTATCAGAACGGTGTTACCGGCTTCTCCCGCTTCTGCGAGATCCTGGATGAAGAGCCCGAATCGGACAAGCACGGTGCCTCCACGCTGGAGAACGTCCGCGGACGTATCTCGCTGGAGCACGTCACCTTCTCTTACGAGGAGGGTCACGAAATCCTTCACGATATCTCTCTGAACATCGAAAAAGGCAAAAAGCTGGCACTGGTCGGCCCCTCCGGCGGCGGTAAAACGACCATATGCCATCTGATCCCCCGCTTCTACGCACTGCGCGAGGGTTCCATCAAGATCGACGGCATTGACATCAATGACGTCACCATGGAATCGCTCCGCCGCAACATCGGTATCGTCCAGCAGGACGTATTCCTCTTCAACGGCACCATCCGTGAGAACATTCTCTACGGTTGCCCCAACGCCACTCAGGAGCAGATCGAGCTGGCGGCTAAGCGCGCCAACATTCACGATTACGTCATGACCCTTGAGAAGGGATATGACACCGAAATCGGTGAGCGCGGCGTGAAGCTGTCGGGCGGTCAGAAGCAAAGATTGAGTATCGCGCGTGTCTTCCTCAAGGATCCTGCCATCCTGATTTTGGACGAGGCGACCTCTGCGCTGGACAACACCACCGAGATCCTCATCCAGCAGGCGCTGGACGAGCTCTGCCGCGGCCGCACCACGCTGGTCGTTGCACACCGTCTCTCCACCATCAAGAACGCCGATGAGATCGCCGTTATCTCCAAGGGACAGATTGCAGAGCAAGGCACTCACGAGGAGCTGATGGCCCAAAAGGGCGTTTACCATGACCTCTATTCTCTCCAGTTCCGCGCAGGCGAAGCACCGCTTGGTGCAACCATCGCGCTGGAGTGATCCATTATCACCGCAAAGGAGCATATTATGGAGCAAGTCAGAATCGGCATCATCGGAACGGGCGGCGTTGCCAACTCCCGTCACATCAAGGAACTGCTGCAATGCAAGGACGCCAAAATCGTCGCGCTGTGTGACATTGACCCCGACGCACTCAGCAAAGCGGCAGAAAAGACAAGCGTCTCCCCGGAGAAATGCTACACCGACTACCGCGATCTGATCAACGATCCGGACGTGGATGCCATCGAGATATGTACTCCTAATTATCTCCACGCAGAGATGGCTATCGCCGCCCTGCAGACCGGCAAGCCCATCAATCTGGAGAAACCGGTCGCAATGAGCTACGAGCAATCACAGGCCATCGTCGCGGCCGAGCAAAAGAGCTCTGCCTTCGGTATGACCTGCTTCAGCTACCGCTTCATGCCCGCCGTCCGCTATGCCAAGCATCTTGTGGATAGCGGTCTGATCGGAAACATCGTCGGTCTGAACGTCGCCTATCTCAAAAGCAGCGGCTTCTGGGAAGGACGCCGCCTCGAATGGCGCTTTGTCAAGGAATACGCCGCCTCCGGCGTGGTCGGCGATCTCGGCGTACATCTGATCGATCTTGCACAGCTTCTGGCGGGACGTATCACCGAGCTGTGTGCCACCAAGGCCACCGTGGTCAAGGAGAGAAAACGCCTTGACAGCGAAGAATTCGCCCCTGTGGAAACAGACGACAGTTGCAGCTTCCTTGCCCGCTTCTCTTGCGGTGCCGAGGGCTCCTTCCACATCACGCGATGCGCCATCGGACACAAAAACACCATCCGCTACGACGTCTACGGCACGCGCGGATCCATTTCCTTTGATCTCAACGATCCCAAAATTCTGACCGTTTGCCACGGCGAGGGAGATCCTCGCAATTATCAGACCGTTACGGAAAACGTTCCTGAGGAGTTCTATCTGCTGCAGGAGCAGGCATTTGTCAACGCCGTGCTCGGCAATCGCGATCCCCTCTTCCCTACCCTGTCCGACGGTTCCCAGGGTCAAAAGGTCGTCGATGCCATCCTTACCTCCTCCGAGGAAAGACGATGGGTCGAAATATAAAAAACAGAGAGCAGGCCTTGCCTGCTCTCTGTTTTTTGATTCACAGCTTATTGATCGCCTTTCGGTCACCGATGACGTAAAGCGTCGTGCCTGCCTCCAGCTTATCGTCCGCGCCAAGCTCCATGCTGACGTTCTTGCCGCGCTTGATGGCAATGACGTTGATTCGGTATTTTTTGCGGAAATCCAATTCCTTCAAGCTATATCCGACCCAATCCTCGCGAACCGCCAGCTCGACCAAACGGATATTCTCGGTCAGCTCGATCAGATCCAACAGATCGGCGGAAACCATGTTCTTTGCCACGCTGATACCCGCCTCGCGTTCGGGAATCATGACGCGATCAGCTCCCAGCTTTTCAAAAACCATCTTCTGTGTATCGTCTCGCGCCTTGGCCCAGACAACGGGAACTCCCGCCTCCTTCGCCTGTACGATCGCCATGATGGTAGATTCCAAATGCCCTGCCATGGCGATCATCACCGCATCCATGCTGGAAAGCCCCAGCTCGCGCATCGCATTCTGATTGCACACGTCCGCTACGATGGCAACGGTTGCAAAGGAGGAGACCTTCTGCACCAATGCCGGGTCACTGTCCACCGCGATTACGTCCGCGCCGGACTTACTCAACTCTTCTACGATACTGGTACCGAAACGGCCCAAACCGAACACACCAAACGTTTTCTTCTTCATTGCCTTTTCCTCTGTATTTCGTGATTATCCAACCGTAATCTCGCCTTCCGCATATTGAATGGAATTCTCGGGCTTTTTGCGGCTGAAGGCGATTGCCATAGAAATGGGGCCGATTCGTCCCAGATACATACAAATAATAATAATGACGCGTCCCGCCTCGTTAAGCTGAGAGGTCAGGCCACGGGATATGCCTACCGTACCGACAGCGCTGAACACCTCGTACAGGGCATCCTCCAGCGTCGCGTCGCAGACCTGCATCAACAGGGCGGTTCCGACCAGGGCGATCATCAAGGAGATGGAAAGCACCGTCCAAGCCTTTCGCACGCTTCGCGGTGAGATCCGCTTATGGAAGGCCACAACCTCCTCCTGACCCTTGACGGTACACATAGCCGCATAGGTCAAAAGCGCCACGGTTGCCGTCTTGACACCGCCCGCGGTGCTTCCGGGAGAACCGCCGATCGTCATCAGCACCAGCATCGTAAGCACCGATGCCCCTCGCAGACCGCTCTGCGATATGGTACAAAATCCGGCAGTACGTGCCGTTACCGATTGGAAGAGCGCCGCCATCAGCTTTTCTCCGGCACGCATCGTCCCAAGTGTCTCGGGATTGTTCCATTCGATCATGGCAAACAGGATCGCACCGCCAAACAACAGGATCGCCGTTGTCACCAATACGACCTTGGTGTGCAGCTTCAGATGTGTTGCCACGTTCATACGGTAGCTGGCTCGACGGGCACGCCTGATCACGTCCAGAATATCCCACCAGACGATAAATCCGATACCGCCCATCACGATCAGCAGCATCGTGACAATATTCATCCAAACGTTGTTGGCGTAGGGCAACAGGCTGTCGGGTCCCAGCAGATCGATGCCCGCATTGCAGAAGGCAGACACCGCGTGAAAGACCGAATACCATATTCCCTTTGCCCCATACTCCGGCACAAAGACAAACAAATAACCGATCGCACCCAAGCCCTCTACGAAAAACGTACCGCCGATCACGCGGCGCAAAAACGGAACAAGGTCGGAGGCCGTACTCAGATTAAAGGCATCCCCCAACAAAAGTCTGTCGCGCAGACCGATCTGTCGGCGCATCACCAGCATACATCCCATCGTTACGGCGATGATGCCGAGTCCGCCGATCTGGATCAGACATAAAATGATGACGTGACCCAGCAAGCTCCAATGCGTTGCCGTCACCTCCACCACAAGTCCCGTTACACAGACTGAGGTAGTCGAGGTAAAGAGCGCCGTCAAAAAATCCGTTTTTTCTCCCGAAGCCGTTGCAGCGGGAATCATCAGCAAAAGTGCTCCTGCCAAAATGGTCATCAAAAAACCGAGCAGGATCAATTGTGTCGTTGAAAGCCACCGTTTCATGAAAAACCGATCATCTCTCTTTCCGTCATAACTCCACAATACACGGCCATTATAACAAATTTGACCTGCAAAGTCAATAGTAAGCCCCCGATATTCCACAGAATACCGGGGGCTGTTCTCATTAATTTCGGGAGTCCTTTTCGGCATCGATCGCCAGAACCACCATCAGCGCATGGAGGGCATCCTCCGGATCGACCACGTCGATTACGTACGTATCCGTCATATGGAACAACTCCTTGGAGACCGTCGCAATGACCGCACCCGAAGCGTCTACGATCTGATAATCCCACTCCATGAAGTCACCGTCAACGGTCCAACCGTTGCAATCCACCGAAAAGCTGGGACGAAAGAAGGAAAATTCCTTGGTGATACATCCCACGTAGGCCTCTCCCTCGTACAACTCAAAGCGAGGCAGAAAGGTCATCACCCTTTGCTTGACGGTGGCAATATGCTCACCGTCCGCATTGAGTATGTGTAAGCGGTGTCCCCAGGACATCTTACCCTCTACCGTAAACACGGTCCTTCCCTGCGCGTCATAAATATCATAACTGTCAAACCAGGAAAAAAATCTCTGCTTAAATAATAATTGCACCGTCTTACCTCTCCTTTCCTTTTCAAGACCTGTTTTTCAGTATACGAAGCAGGTCTGCCGGCTTCAACGTCTTTCCCTTATAAAGGATCAGCAACCGATAGACCTTACCTGCCAGCATTACGAGCAACAGTGCGGTGACCAGCACGATCCCCAACGAGGCCAAAGCGCCGACAGTGGACAACTCTCCGAGCAACACACGGCTGGGAGTCACCAGGATGGCAGTAAAAGGAATCCAGTTGAGCCAGCCGGCAGAGGAGGACATCTGCCCCTCCGACAAGCCGCCGCCCGCGTATAACGTACACAAAAAGCTGATGACCAGCACCATGGAAAACATGGCGTTGGTGGAGGAAAGCTCCTCCGGCTTGCTCGCCATAGAACCGCCGATGGCGGACAGCGCGCAATAGAGCAAGAATCCGGCGCAAAGCATCAAAGCGGCGATCAACAGACTCGGCACGGAGAACAGTCCCTGCCAAAGCTCTGTCTGATCCATCAGCATCAGAATGCCGTTCTGCGCATCGGGATCAGCAACTCTGACCAGCGCCGCACCGACGCCAAAGCCTCCCAACAAGGCAGCAATCCAACCCAGCAGCTGCAACGCCGCAGATGAAACAACGGCAAGCAATTTCCCCATAACCAAGGCCCCCGGCTGCACCGATACCAAAAAGGTATCCACCAGCTTCGAGGTCTTCTCTAAGATCACACTGTTGGCAACACTTTGCCCATAGAACAACACCATGAAATACAGAACCATAATGTTGAAATATGGTATGATCATCGCAAGAATCTCGCGTGTCTGCTCCACCGGAGAGTGCTCATCCGGCAGCTCCTCAAGGCCGTCCTCGGGAGCAGAGACCCACGATCCCATATGCGGCACAACCTCGGTCGACGCCATCAGAAGTGCCATACGCTCTGCCTCTATTCCCATTTTCATGGCAAGGATATAGGGCAACGTGGCGTTGACAAAATCCGTATAAATG
>JAEIGA010019256.1_pt1 | contig 10410 bp, 7 predicted proteins | sample 9270691 | NCBI WGS metagenome assembly JAEIGA01 (sample SAMN17057246, study PRJNA624740) | gut metagenome | biome: biome; isolation source: fecal sample | host: Bos grunniens | place: China: Xizang | collected 2019
GATCTTGGAGTAGCCGCCCTCTGCCTTGAACTTGGGATTTGTGTATGTCTGGAATGATTCACCGGGTGTGTCGGAGAAGCATGACAGGTTGATACAGTCGTTCCAGTCAGCACGCATTGCGAGAGGCAGTCCGTGAGGTCCGAGATTGTTTACGATGTGATAGAAGGAAACATTGAGATGCTCGAGCATTGTATGCTTGCCTTCCGGATCGTCATCGAAAGGAACGTTGGCGTCGAGGATTCCCCAGTCGCCTGTTTCCTTGATGTAAGCTGCAACGGAAAGGATCATCCAGAGCGGGTCGTCAGAGAAGTCGCCGCCGATGTCTGCATTACCCTTCTTTGTAAGGGGCTGATACTGGTGATAGCATCCGCCGTCTGAAAGCTGTGTTGAAGCGATGTCGATGAGTCTTTCTCTTGCACGCTCGGGGATCTGGTGAACGAATCCCAGGATATCCTGGTTGGAATCTCTGAATCCCATACCTCTGCCGATACCGGACTCGAAGTAAGATGCAGAACGTGAAAGGTTGAATGTAACCATGCACTGATACTGGTTCCAGATGTTGACCATACGGTTAACCTTGTCATCAGGTGTATCAACCTTATAAATGCTGAGGAGGTTCTCCCATGTCATGCGGAGTTCTTCAAGTCCTGCAGCTACCTTTTCAGGTGTATTGAACTTGTCGATCATGGCATAAGCCTTCTCCTTGTTGAGTACCCAAGCCTCTCTTGTGAGGAGGTTCGCAGGCTTCTCGGAAGCGAACTTCTTGTCCTGCGGGTTCTCAGCATAGCCTAAGATGTAGATCAATGTCTTGCTCTCACCGGGTGCGAGAGTAATCTTCTTGTAGTGTGAAGCGATGGGTGACCAGCCGTCTGCGAATGAGTTGGAAGCCTTGCCTGCCTTAACAGTCTCAGGGTTGTCCCAGCCGTTGTAGATGCTTCCGAGGAAAGCGTCACGGTCTGTATCGTAGCCGTCGATCTCATCGTTTACCGTATAGAAAGCGTAGTGATTACGTCTGTCTCTGTACTCTGTTACGTGATAGATCGTTGAACCTTCGATCTCAACACGTCCTGTTGAGAAGTTTCTCTGGAAGTTTGTGCAGTCATCCTGTGCATCCCAGAGACACCATTCAGCCATTGAGAAGATGGAGAATTCCTTAGCGGAAGCACCTTCATTTGTAAGTACTACCTGCTGAACCTCTCCGTCGTAGTTCTGGGGAACGAAGAATGTAACCTCAGCCTTGAGGCCGTCCTTCTTACCCTTGATGATGGTATAACCCATACCGTGGCGGCACTCATACTCGTCAAGTTCTGTCTTGACCGGAGACCATCCGGGATTCCATACTGTGCCGTTGTCGTTGATGTAGAAATAGCGGCCGCCCATATCCAAAGGCACGTTGTTGTAACGGTAACGTGTGATTCTTCTGAGCCTTGCGTCCATGTAGAAACTGTAGCCGCCTGCAGTGTTGGAGATCAGGGAGAAAAAGCCCTGATTGCCCAGATAGTTGATCCAGGGATAAGGTGTTTTTGGAGTGTTAATGACGTATTCTTTTTTAGAGTCATCGAAATACCCGAATTTCATGTTGATAGCCTCCGCATTTTTATTAATAAAGACCTAATCATTCTACACTATCAGAAACACGTTTTGAACAAAGCAAATATAAACATTCTATGTCTTATGTCACATTTATGTCGGTGTTTTTTGTTTTTCCTCCGGCACCCTAAAAGCAAATAAAAAAGGCTGCTTAAGGGTTTTCCCTAAGCAGCCTGAAATGTTCTTAAAGATACTTGAGTTATTCCTCGATAAGGCCTTCCTCGATCAGCCTGTCTTTGAAAGCTCTCTCAGCCTCCTCGACCGACTCGAAAGACTCTTCGCAGTATGCTCCGACAACTGCCTTGAAAGCATTGCTGTAATCGTCCTCGTTTTCTACGATGAGTGAAGCATCGGCATTCATTGCGCTGTTCAGGAGTACCGGATAAGGATTCTGACCGCCAAGCCACTCAAGAGCAAACTTGTCATCAGCGGCAGCCTGTGTCATGAGCTTGACGCTGTTTACGAACTCGCCTCTGTTGACCATATCCTTGAGGTTGTCCTCATTGATGCAGACAGCTCTGATGATGTCGGCAGATGTTGCCTTCTGGTCGCAGTACTTGGAAGCCATTACCCATGAACCGCCGTCGAAATAGCTTACGGGAGCTGTCGTAACACCCCAGTCACCTGCTGTAGGATTTACGGAAGAACCTTCGCCCGGATTAAGAGCGAGCTGGTATTTAGCAAAATCCATGGAACCCCAGTAGCAAACAACTGTCTTGTCAGACATTCTGTCGCTCCATGAAGAAGACCATCTCTCGTCGTTGAAAGTAAGCTCGTCTGTATAGAGCGTCTTTGCAAAGTCGAAAAGTCCTTCAATGTTGGGATCGATGTTGACAGTGCCGTCCATTACCCATCCGCTGCTGCGGTCAGTAAGGAATGCATCGTAGAACTCCGTAGTGCCTGCAACGAGCTTAACGGAACCTTCGGAAGCCTCGTTTACCGTTCTTGCAGACTCAATGACTTTATCCCATGTCGCAAAAGATGCTGCAACCTGTTCGGGATCTGATGTTCCGAGATACTGCTCGGCAAGTGACTTCTGATAGAAAACGGCACCGGGATAAGCCTTCCAGGCAAGACCCTTAATGACGCTGTCATTGTCGCTTGCAAACCTGAGCGTGTAGTCGAACATCTGGGTGCACTCGGCATAGTCGATGCCGAGATCGTTGATGGCGATAGTGTTGTCGGAAGCAAGATACTTTCTTGCATAAGCGGCATCACATGTGAAAATATCAGGCGCGCCGTTGCCGTCTGAAAGAACGGCATCAAGCTTCTGCTGATATTCAGCGCTGTCGGTGACTTCAATGAAATCGTAATCGTTGGAAGTGACTCCGGCATACTTCTCTGCAAGACCGATAAACTCGGAATTGTATCCGTAGATCATGATCTTGTCGTCGCCGGCATCGGAAACTTCCGCAACAGACAGTTCCTTGTAGCCTTCAAGGTCGATGACCACCTCAGACGGATCAGATGCCGAAGTCTCAGACTGGGAAACATCTGTACTTTCCGAAGAGGGAACCGTCTCGACAGGCTGGTTACAAGCCGTAACTGCACCGATTACCATCACTGATGACAGCAACAAAGCAATCAGTTTTTTTCTCTTCATTCTCAATTATCCTCACATTATATTTATTTGATAAATACAATTGAGCATTTTATAACACAATGCATAGAACTTCAATCGCGTTCTATGCATGTGTTCAAATTTCAAATATGAAGTTTATGCAATTGGAATAAACTTGTTTGTGCTCCGGAATTAAACGAAGAAGACGGATGTGCCGTAACGGTTGAAGAGATCAGCGTAAGAATCGATCTCAACTTCTGCCTCATAGATGATGCCGTCCTTTGCAAGTCCGATAACGGTTACCTTGTGAACGCCTTCAACATCGGAAGCGGAAGGAGCGATGTAGATGATCTCGAAATCGCTTGCCTTGGGCAGATCGTCTTCGTTGATCGTCGGCTCAACAACTGTTGTCTCTGCTGTTGTGGGAGCTGTGGTCGTTGTAACAGCTGCAGGTGTAGGTGTGGGAGTTGCAGTTACAGTGGGCTGAGCTGTCTCAAGAGCCTTTGCCTTGATCGCATCTGCAAGACCTGTCTTCATTGCTCTCTCAAGAGCGTCTGCATCTGAAACTACGGAATTCAATGTAACGTAGTGGCCTGTAAGCATATCGAAAGTTGCATAATCGACTTTTCTGTCAGCCTTTTCGCCGACGTTAACAACATAGATCATCAATACGGAAAGCGCACGTCCGTTTGTGAAATATTCAAAGTGAACATAAACGCTGCCTGCATTCTCGATTACGCCTGTTGTTAAGTATTCGGACTTGATCTGTGCAACCACGTTCTGGTAAGCGCCCTCTGCCTCTGCATAGAATCCGTCAACAACGAGGTTGATCGCATCTCTTGCAGTCTCATTGTCAGCATCCGTAACTACCAGTCTGTTTCCCGTGAATGTTGCGAACTCTACTGTATCGTCATCGGAATGAGCGCTCTCGTCGAACTCCTCAACGGTAACTTCAAAGCTGTCAGTAAGATCGATCTCTGTATAGTCAGAGAAATCAACACGCTGCGGAAGCGGTGTGGGAGAAGGAGTTGCCGTGGGAGTAGCTGAAGGAGTTGTCTCTGCAGTCGTCTCTTCTGTTGTCTCGGAAGGCGTCTCGCTCTGTGAAGCGGGAGTCTCTGCAATTGTTGTCTCGGGAGCGGCAGTTGTATTGAAAGCTCCTCCGAGTTCGCTTATTCCCTGACCCAACTGATCTGTATTTACCGAACATGCGGCAAGCAACGCTGTTGTCATGCCTGCTGAAAGCAATAAAGCTACGAGTTTGTTACCTTCAAGCTTCTTCATTTTGTGATACCTCCAAAGCTTAATCTGATCCTTTATTGTCTGTTTGTTATCTGTATTCCAAGGCGGTAATCAGCCGCATACAATCATTATATCCCACTTTATTCTTTTTAAGGCAATATGATGTTTTCCCTCGCGATTGCCACAGAAATTACAAGGCCCCTGACAGATGTCGATCTTCTGATCGTAAGAGCGCCTTCCGAACTTGCCAGGAACGCAAGAGCGGTTGCCGTATCAGTCCTCTTCTCGGGCGAGAAGGTCATCTCCATGGGTATCTTTGCCTTGGCGCGCTTATCAGAATCGAATGTTACGAGCTCGGCATTCAATTCATCTGCAAGTCCCGTGATGATATCGCTTTCCCTTGCGGAATATGTGGAAGCTACTTTTGCGACAGCCTCAGGATTCAAAAGATGGTTAATAAGCGACTTTCTGATAGCCGGGCGGCAGTAATCCGGATCGCTCTTTGTCTTGATCTCGATTCCGATGCTTAAGATCTTCGGAACGAGGATAAGATTCCAGTCGTCCTCCTCATCGCCCAGATATGTGCATGTGATGAATACCGACGGCTCAAGCCTGCCTTCCTTTGCAGCCTTATACTGCTTGATGAAATCATCCCTCATGTCGTAGGGATAGCTGTGAAGCGAATAGGACATCGGGTCGATGACGGGGTCTGCGAAAACGATCGGGAGATCCGTATAAACATTGATCTTTCCGCCTTCGTTTATCCACTCGTTGAACTTATCGAAAATGTCCTTGTTGCTGACCGTCATGTTGTATCTGGAAACAAGGCCCGAAAGATCGCTCGTAATCTCAGCCTTGCCTTCAAAACCGGAGAAGCAGAAAGGTCCCAATGCCTTTACGACTGCGGAATAGATATCGTCCACGCCCTTCTCGTAAGGCTTGTTTCCTCTTCTCAAAACAGCTGCATATCTGCCTTCAGGTGATACTGCGATCACGGGAAGATCACGCGTCTTGTCCGTGATGGTCTCTTCCATCGACTTAACTGCAGCTTCCAAAGGCAGCACCATTACGATAGCGCAGTTCGTCTCGCCTTCAGCAAGAACAAAACTGCCGGTGATCAGCTCAGTGCCGGTGACATATCTTCCGCCGATCTCGCTGATCAGCTTCTGTCCTGTTGCAAGCGCCTTCGGAGATTTGCCGTAACAGATTACATACATAAGCAGGTCCGCCTTTATTGATTTTCTGATATAACAATATCACTCTTTTGCTAAAATTATTTCAAACATATCCGGAGGAAACATATATGAAGATAATAATTCTCGACGGCTCCGCCGCAAATCCGGGCGACATCTCATGGGGCGCTTTGGAAAAACTCGGAGAAGTCACGGCTTACGACATCACATCTAAGGACCAGCTTATAGAAAGAATGAAGGGAGCCGAGGTTGCCATCACCAACAAGACAGCCTTCGATAAAGACATCTTTGATCAGCTCCCTGACCTCAAATACATCGGCGTTCTTGCCACGGGATATAACGTCGTCGACCTTCAGGCCGCAAGAGATCACGGAGTCACGGTAACCAACGTGCCCGAATATGCTACTTTCGCAACGGCCCAACACACCATGGCGCTTCTTTTGGAACTCACAAATCTTGTGGGCCTTCACACTTCATCCGTAATGGACGGTGACTGGTGCAGATGCCCGCAGTTCTGCTATTTCAAGGGTTCCCTTACTGAACTTGCAGGCAAGACCCTCCACATAATCGGCCTTGGCAAGATCGGTCAGAGAGTAGCCATGATGGCTTCAAGCTTCGGCATGACCGTAACCGCCACGCCTCACAAAACAGATCTCATCGGAACGACTGTTGACGTAAGCGGCACACCCGTTAAGTGCCTGCCTCTTGAAGACGGCATTAAGAATGCAGACGTTGTATCTCTCCACTGCCCTCTCACCGACGACACAAGAGAGATCATCAATTCGAAATCATTTAAGCTCTTCAAGCGCGGAGCATTCCTCATCAACTGCGCAAGAGGCCCCGTCATCAACGAAGCTGACGTAAGAGCTGCACTGGACAGCGGGGTTCTCGGCGGATACGGCGCGGACGTTGTCTGTGTCGAGCCTATGCTTGAGACTAATCCCCTGCTCGGCGCTCCCAACTGCGTCATCACTCCCCACATCGCCTGGACGCCTGTCGAGACCAGGATCCGCCTGATCGACATGGCTGCTGCCAACCTTAAGGCGTTTATGGAAGGCAATCCTATCAACAAAGTAAACTGAAAAAAATTCCCTATAACACGCCGAGGGCATCCCGGTAAATCGGAATGCCCTCGACATGGAATAAGGGATAGATTAAGAAAATTGTCATAAATTAATTATTCCGGACACACATCCGCAAATATGTATCCAGCCAAATTTTAACAAGCAGATTGTTTTTGGTCAAACTATTTTTCGAACTATTTTTTTGATGTTTTCAACTGAATTACGAAGCCGGCAGCGCAAAAAGCCACCAATACCAACAAACGGACCAGTGAATACGTGAGTCCCAAGTCGGGTCCCAATACCCTCTTTTCGATTATGCCGGCATATTCTCCCGAGAAGATTCCCGACCACAATATCGGTGCAAGTACCTCTGCTATTACCCTTGCACCCACAAAAGCCGTAAACAGGCTGATCGTCCATTTCTGGGCATAGTAAACGATTATTCCTATGAGTACGCCGGCGACGATTCCCGAACCGACTGTCAGTACGATCCTTAAAGCACTGTTGGTGACTCTCTCAAAAATAAAATTGAAATCATCATAAAACCAGAAAGCGCAGACTATTGTCGTTACGGCGATAAGCGCCTTCATGTAGAGCTTAAACGCAAGAATACCGAAACCTATCGTGAAGACCGCAAGGAAAATGATCCTGGCGATATCGCTCCACGCGATTCCCATGTCTCCTGTCATGTTTATGAGAAATCTTCCGATGGTAAAACCGGCAACGGCACCCGCGATTCCGAGACTTAAGCGGAAAAGCTTGTAACCGTTAAAGCACATAAGGCATCCGGCTATTACTGCAAGCACTGTAATTACAATATCAGGCAAGTTCTATTATCTCCTTTACTTCGTCAAAGCTCACTGCATTTACGAGCTTGACCTTTATCCGGGCTGATCCCGGCAGCCCCTTTACATAGTACGGCATGACGCTTCGAAATTCCCTTACCGCCACGTCTTCAGGAAGATATTTTAACCTTCCTTCGAGCTCACGGATCAGCATGGCCTTGCGCTCTTTGACACCGGGCATTTCAGGGATCTCCTTCCCATTAAGTCCTGCCAAAACCTGCGCAAAGATCCACGGATTTCCCCTTGCGGCACGGCCTATCATGATGCCGTCGCAGCCCGTGTCCTCAATGATCTTCTTAGCCGAAGCCGTATCGCAGATATCACCGTTCGCAAAGAAAGGAATATAGTAACCTCTTACGGCTTCTCTCATGACTGCAATCGCCTCATTCGAGCTCTCGCCGTGATACATCTGGGGCCTCGTCCTGCCGTGAACACAGATCATATCACATCCTGCGTCAGCCAGCGCTTTTGCAAAGTCAGGCTGACCCTTATCACCGTCATTAAATCCCGTCCTTGTCTTAACGGTAACAGGCACATTCCTTGAGAGCCCGGAAACCGCCTTTTTGCAGGCTTTTACGATGTCTGCGGCTCTTTTGGGATCCTGCATCAGGGCGCTTCCGGCACCGGTCTTTACGACCTTGGGCACGGGGCATCCCATGTTAATGTCGATTATTGACACTTCCTTTAAAACAGGAGTTTCCATAATCGTACCGATCGCAGCTTCAAAGTCTTCAGGCTCGTTCCCGAAAAGCTGTATTGCCGTAATTCCCTCCTCTTCCGGCGAGATCCTCATGTAGCGCAGGCTCTTGCCGACGCCGTTATATCTTATCGACCTGGCGCTTACGAGCTCCGTCGGACTGTAGCCCGCACCCATCTCGTTGCATATTATCCTGAACGGCAGACTGCTTATGCCCGCCATGGGCGAGAGGGCTATCGGATTTTCTATTTTTATGTCACCGATCTTGACCGATTTCATTAATTCTCCTAAAAAGCAAAAATGCTGATAATTGATTTTATACTTTTTCTTGCTTGAAATAATAACAATTCAGGGACAAAATATTACTTGTTAAAAAGAGGTGCACTATTTATGGATGATTGTCTGGTTTACTTTTTTACCGGCTTCCTGGACAGCGGAAAGACTTCTGTCATCTGTTCCTGGATCGGCGGTGAGAACTTCAAGAACCGCAAAGTTGTGGTAATCAACACCGAAGAAGGTGAAGAAGAATATAAACAAGAGAACTACGAGGGTGCAAGCCCCGTGGTCATTAACTGCGATACCGACGAAGTCACCAAAGAGATGACTTTCGATATCGAGGCGAAGTACAAGCCGGGCGTTATCTTCATTGAGTGGAACGGATCGGTATCCCCTGCAGAATTTTTCGAGAAGATCGACGTGCCCGAGCGCTGGGTACTCGCAGCAGCAGTCGTAGTTATCGACGCTTCCACATATGGCGAATACTTCAAGAACATGCAGACATTCTTCGCCGATTATTTCAGATACGGCGATACCGTCATCTTCAACCGCGTGGATGAGGAGAATGACAATATTCCGAAGCTCAGAGGCTCCGTTAAGGCAGTTAACCCGGGCATGAGCATCAATTTCCTTGGCGAAGACAATAAGATCATCAGGATCGAAGACCATCTTCCCTTCGACCTCAAGCAGAGTCCCTGCAATATTGCCGCAGAAGACTTCGGTCTTTTCTATACGGACGCCATGGACAACATGAACCGTTACAACGGCAAGAGAGTCAGTCTCATCGGCCAGGCAGTGATCTTGAGGGAATTCAACGGCCGTGCATTCGTACTCCAGAGACAGGCATATACCTGCTGCGCTGCGGACATCCAGATGATGGGCGTTCTCTGTTTTTATGAAATGAAGTCCAACTTCCCTGCAGGCCAGTGGCTCAAGGTAACAGGACAAGTCAGATATTTTGAAGACGACGACGGACAGGGCGGCAAGATCAACGTTCCCTGCCTTACAGTCGAGGACTACGCTATTACAAGCAAGCCCGACAACGAAGTTATATATTTTAATTGACGATAGAAAAGAGGCATCTTAGATGACAAAAGTAGACATTTTCTCAGGATTTCTGGGAGCAGGAAAAACAACATTGATCAAGAAACTCATCGCTGACGGTTACAACGGCTGCAAGCTCGTTCTTATCGAGAATGAGTTCGGCCAGATCGGCATCGACGGCGGTTTCCTTAAAGAATCAGGCATCAACATCACGGAGATGAATTCAGGATGCATCTGCTGCAGCCTCGTAGGAGACTTCGGCACGGCATTAAAGGATGTCATCGACCAGTTCGCACCTGACAGGATCCTCATTGAACCCTCCGGCGTAGGCAAGCTCTCCGACGTTGTCGCTGCAGTTAAGCGCGTTGAAGGTACTGAGATCTGCGGTACAGTTACTGTTATCGACGCTTCAAAGTGCCGTATCTACTTAAAGAACTTCAAGGAGTTCTATGAGAACCAGATCAAGTATGCAGGCACGATCATTTTGAGCCGTACAGGCAATATCGCACAGGATAAGCTCGATCAGGCAATCGCCCTGATCCGCGAGATCAACGATCACTCACAGATCATCACTACACCCTGGGACGAACTCTCCGGAGTTCAGATCCTCAAGGCTATCGAAGAGCCTCTTACAGCTGCTGACATGGCTGCTGCACTTCTCGAGGCTGAGCAGCACGAGCATGAACATCACCATCATCACGAGCACGGTGAGGACTGCGACTGCGAAGAGTGCAGACATCACCATCACGACCATGACGATGACGACGATGATGATGACGAGCACGAGCACCATCACCACCATCATGATCACGATGACGATGATCATGATGAACACGAACATCACCACCATCACGACCACGATGATGACGACGATGATGACGAACATGAACACCATCATCAC
>JAEIGA010019257.1_pt1 | contig 10410 bp, 11 predicted proteins | sample 9270691 | NCBI WGS metagenome assembly JAEIGA01 (sample SAMN17057246, study PRJNA624740) | gut metagenome | biome: biome; isolation source: fecal sample | host: Bos grunniens | place: China: Xizang | collected 2019
AGGGCAATAAGTTTGAATAATCCAAAAAAAAGTGCTAACTTTGCACTTCAAATTAAATTCTTAGAAACAATAATAAATAATCACAATAAAAAGTAGTAAAAAATGTATTCACTTCTTACAATTTTAATTGTTATTCTTGCTGTTATTTTGATTCTTATCGTATTGGTACAGAACTCAAAAGGTGGTGGACTTGCAGCTAATTTCGCTTCAACAAACCAAATCATGGGCGTACGCAAAACAACCGACTTCCTCGAAAAAACAACTTGGACACTTATCGGTATTATCGTTCTCCTTTGCGTTGCAGCTACAGCTTTCCACAAAACAGACGCTCCTACTACTACATCAGAAATCTCTGACCAAGTAGAAGTTCCAGTTCAAGCTCCTGCAGGTTTCGACGATGCAGCAGTTGAACTTCCAGTTGAAGCTACAGAAACAACAGAAGAATAATTAATTCTCTAAAACATAAAAAAGGATGATTTCACATGAAATCATCCTTTTTTATTAATACATAAAGAGACGCAAAACATTGCGTCTCTTATATTATTATTTTACAAGCATACCTTCTGCCACTGCTTTTGCTACATCTTCACCTTTTAGAATTGTTGCAAGTTGAAGTGCAAATTCAATAGTACAACCAGGTCCCTTAGAAGTAACTATATTGCCTGACACTTTCACTCTGTCTTTCGACACAAACGCCTCTTCCAATTGGTCTTCAAAACCAGGATAGCAAACTGCCTCACGATTACGCAAAAGATGCATTCTACCAAGTATTGATGGAGCTGCACAAATCGCTGCAATCCAACCTCCACGCTTATTCTGTTCACGAAGTGATGCCACTAAACCTTCATGCGCTCCAAGATTCAACGTACCAGGCATACCACCAGGAAGTATAAGCATCTCTGCTTTCGACAAATCAACTTCATCAAACATTTTATCTGCCTCAATACGTACACCATGAGCACCCTCTACTGTACGTTCGTTCATTACTGAAACAGTTGTAAGTTCGACCTCTGCACGACGCAAAACATCAATCGTTGCTACCGCTTCTACCTCTTCGAAGCCAGTACCTAAAAATAAATAAACCATAATATAAATTTTTAGTAGCGAATAGCAAGATATAAGACTTACTCGCTACGCTCGTTTTTAATTTAATCTGAAATTATATGTAATTGTACCAATTGCAACACCGCCACCAGTCGAGAATTTATTTTTCTTTGCTGCTGTAACTGCGGCATTACGCAATGTTTCATTAGTAATTGTAGTACCTTTAGTGATAGCAGCAGAAATTACATTACCCGAAGCATCTACACGTATTTCTACCACAATACGTCCCTCTTCATTACCTTGATATGATGGTTGAGCCAATTTACTCAACAAATCACGTCCATTAAGCGACCACGAGTGACCACCTTGCGAACCTTGACCTGCAGGATTACCTTGTTGTGCTTCACCTTTAGTTTGACCTTTACCCATATTTTGGAATGCCGAACCTGCAAGATTGCTTGCTTGATTCTTCTTAGCCTCTTGTTCGGCTTTAATACGAGCCTCTTCTTCTGCCTTTTCTCGAGCAATACGTTCTTGCTCTGCTTTCTCACGAGCAATACGCTCCTCTTCAGCACGACGACGAGCCTCTTCTTCAGCCTCTTTACGTTTTTTCTCAGCCTCAAGTGCCACCGATGGGTCTTCCTGTGTCATCAAATCTTCTTCTGATGGAGATGATACCTCTGGAGCGGCAGGCTGAGGAGCTGGAGTAGGCACAGGTGCAGCTTCTGGAGCTGGAGTCGGATTAGGCATACTCTCGCCAAAACCCTCCTCTGCATAACCCAACGACACCATTACCCCCTCATCCATCTCATTCTTGTGTGCTGTCATTCCGCAGAATATCAATATCAACAAGATGATGATACAGATTATAGTAGTGGCAATAGCCGATTGTATTTCTGATTTTTTTAACTGCATTATTCCTTAACTTTTGTAGCTATCACCAATTTAAGGCGATTTTCGTTAGCTATATCAAGTATTTTCACAATTTCACGATAAGGCACCAATTCATCTGCATGCAATGCCACGTATGTAGTAGAATCTGCCACATACACTGTTTGAAGATATGGTTCAATTTCTTCAAAATGCACCGCACGTGGTTCTGAACCATTATCTGCAATACTATATTCGCCCTCTGCAGTGATACCTATTTTCACAATATTTGCCTTTGTTGCGGTCTTTGCCGACGATTGAGGCAAATTCACTTTCATATCGTTTGGAGCCGACATTGTCGATGCTATCATAAAGAATAACAACAACAAGAATATAATGTCAGTCATCGACGACATCGAAAATGAAGCATCTATTTTGTTTGATTTCTTTAAAGCCATAATTAAAAGTTGAGAGTTGAGAGTTGAGAGTTGAGAGTTAAAATCACCATAAGCTTTAACCTCTAACCTCTAATCTTTTAACTTTTTATATTATTTTCCTGCTGCTGGTTCATTTAGCAAATCGAGGAATTCCATGCTACGCATTTCAAGACGACGCATCACTTCGCTCACGCGACCTACAAGATAATTATATGCAAAATAAGCACATACACCCACAATAAGACCTGCTACTGTAGTAACCATTGCTGTATAAATACCACCAGACAACTGACTAAGGTTGATTGTGTTACCACCAGCTTGTTCCATTTCGAAGAAAGCTTGCACCATACCCATCACAGTACCCAAGAAACCTAACATCGGAGCTCCACCCGAGATAGTAGCCAACAACGAAAGTCCTTTTTCAAGTTTTGCAATTTCGATATTACCAACATTTTCGATTGCCACCAACACATCCGACATCGGACGACCAAGACGAGAGATACCTTTTTCAATCATACGTGCCGAAGGCGATTTTGTATCACGACAAAGTTTCAATGCTGCATCAAGTTTACCATCATAAATATAATCTTTAATACGATTCATAAACGTAGCGTCCTCTTTCGAAGCCTGACGCGTAACAATCAAACGTTCAATAAAAATATAAATAGCAAAAATGAGCATCAACGCAAGCGGAATCATAATCCAACCGCCTTTGAGGCACATCTCAAAAAAGTTAAGTTTTGCTGGCTCTTCAACCACTGGAGCCATAGCATTCAATGTGTCGGCAGCCATTGTTGCTACCATTTGTGTTTCTTGTAAAAGTAACATAATTCTATAAATTATTGTAATTAAAATTCAACAGTCTAATATCTCGTGTCTCGTATCTCGTGTCTAAACATCTATTTCAAGCACTCCAAATACCTCTTTATTGTCTCTTCCAATCCGAGATAAAGCGCATCACAAATCAACGCATGACCAATCGACACTTCATCAAGATAAGGCACACACTCATGAAAATAAGCCAAGTTGTGTAAATCCAAGTCATGTCCTGCATTGATACCCAAGCCCAATTCATGTGCCGCAACTGCTGCATGCACGTATGGAGCCACTGCTGCCTCACGGTCTTGATGATATTGCGCTGCGTATGGCTCTGTATAAAGCTCTATTCTATCCGCACCTGTACGAGCCGCAGCCTTAATATTTTCAATATCAGTACCAACGAATATCGAAACTCTGATACCTTGCGCCTTAAACAAATCAACAAGCCCTTTCAAATGCTCAAAATTCGCAATACAATCCCATCCTGCATTCGAAGTCAACACTCCTGGAGCATCTGGCACCAACGTAACCTGTGCTGGTTTCACTCTGCTAACCAAGTCAATAAACCTCTCATCTGGGTTACCCTCTATATTAAATTCTGTTGTCAAGGCAGGCTTTAAATCCAAAACATCTTGTCCTGTAATATGACGTTCATCTGGTCGTGGATGCACCGTAATTCCCTGAGCACCAAACTTCTCACAATCCAACGCTACTTTCAATACATCTGGATTATTACCCCCACGAGCATTACGTATAGTTGCTATTTTTTTTACGTTTACACTTAGTTGTGTCATAGTTTTTATATATCAAATTTTATTTGTAACTTTGCGCTTAATGGGTCTTCTCAAATTGACCACAAAAGTACAAAAAAAAATTCACACTACAAAATACAACACAAACAACTTTCAAATTTCAAATTTCAAATTTCAAATTATTCGAAATATGCGAATTTTAGTATTTGGCAATAAATATAAACTAAAGTTTATTGACTTAGTTAAAGACTTATTCTTCAAACTAAAAGAGCGTGGTGCAACTATCCTTTTCGACAAAGAATTTGCCGACCAAATCAATGAATCAGGATTACTCGACATCACTTCTTTCGCCACATTCGACAATGACCTCTCTGGCGACATCGCAATCAGTCTTGGTGGCGATGGCACACTATTGTCAACTGCCAACCGCATAGGCAATCGCCAAATACCAATTCTCGGCATCAATCTCGGCAGATTAGGATTTCTCACCGACGTGCAAGCCCACGAACTCGACAACCTCGATGACATAATACTCAACCACAAATACCGAATCGAAGACCGTATGGTCCTCCGTGCCGAAATCAACTCTCAACTCTCAACTCTCAACTCAATTGAGTTCTCTCTCAACGAAATCGCCGTCCTCAAACAAGACCTCTCGTCAATGATTTCCATCGACGTACAACTCAATGGCGAACCCCTACATACCTATCAAGCCGACGGACTATTAGTCGCAACCCCAACAGGCTCAACCGCTTACTCACTCAGTGTTGGCGGACCAATCATGATGCCCGAAAACCACAACCTCATCATCGCGCCCGTTGCATCACACTCACTTAACGTGCGTCCACTCATCATCCCTGACGATTGGCGTATCGACCTAAAAGTATCATCTCGTAGCCACTCATTCCTCGCATCTATCGACGGACGAAGCATCACAATGCCCGACTCCACCACAATATCAATCTCAAAAGCCAACCACACCGTCCAAATCATCCGCCTCGAAAACCACTCATTCCTCAGTACACTAAAAACAAAACTCATGTGGGGAGCCGACATTCGTAGCTAACCCCCAATACACACTCTCATTGTGTATCTACAAAAAAAATAAAACGAGCGAAGCGAGTATATCTCGCTACTCGCTACTAAAAATCTAAATATCTAAAAATATGAAAATAATCTACATGGGAACCCCCGACTTCGCCGTAGAACCTCTACGCCGCTTAGTCGAAGCAGGCAAAAACATCGTTGCCGTAGTCACAATGCCCGACAAACCAGCTGGTCGTGGCCACAAAATCCAATTCTCTCCAGTCAAAGAATACGCCCTCTCGGTCAATCTCCCAATCCTTCAACCCGTCAATCTCAAAGACCCTGAGTTCATAGAACAACTCCGTTCATATCAAGCCGACCTCCAAATCGTCGTAGCCTTCCGCATGCTACCCGAAATCGTATGGAACATGCCACCACTCGGCACATTCAATCTCCACGCCTCACTCCTACCTCAATATCGCGGAGCAGCCCCAATCAACTGGGCAGTCATCAATGGCGAAACCGAAACAGGCATAACAACCTTCTTCCTTCAACACGAAATCGACACCGGCAATATCATCCAACAACAAAAAATCGACATTGCCCCTGACGACAATGCTGGCATAGTCCACGACAAACTAATGTACCTCGGTGCCGACCTCGTCCTCCAAACTGTCAACCAAATCGAATCCGGCAATGTAGCATCAATTCCTCAACCAGAAGGCGAACTAAAACCTGCGCCAAAAATCTTCAAAGAGACTTGCCGAATCAATTTCAACACCACAGCCGAATCCGTACGCAACCTCGTTCGAGGTCTTGCTCCTTATCCAGCTGCATGGATCGAACTCGCTGACGCCGAAGGCAATGCCACAAATATGAAAATCTACGAAGTCAGCAAAGAACTCTGCACACCAACACACCCCGTAAGCACACTCGTTTGCGACGGCAAAAAAGTATTGAAAGTAGCAGTACAAGACGGCTACATTCACCTCGACCAAGTACAACTCGCAGGCAAAAAACGCATGCCAGCCGCCGATCTCATGCGAGGCACCGACCTCACACAATACACAATACATACACTATAACAATTAACACAACAATACAAAAGAAGGCTGTGTAAAATTTTACACAGCCTTCTTTTATTTTTACCCAATCTTTTCACATAAAACCTTGCCCATATCAAAAAAATATACTACCTTTGCACCGGTGTTACGTTGTATACGTACATCAAACATTATAGTAAAGCGCAATCGCCTCTGAATCACCACCTCATCCGCAATTGAGCTTTATGCATATGTACTATTGGGTAGTTACGCGGTTATCCGCGCGACTTCTCATAAGTACATAGGGCTTGTGGTGAGCCTAGAGGCGTATGACGAAGTTGCGCTTTTTTTATATCCTAAAATATAGCACAAACACCCCACCCGTTTGTCTATAAGAAAAGTTTTATAAAGTCTAGTGCAATCAGTCATTTACCTCTGGCAATATTGCAAAACAACTTTATAAAACTTTTTTATCTATGAAAAAATCTATTTTACTTTTAATGATTGTAGCTATTCTTCTTCCTTCTTGCATGACAACAAGAACATACGTTGGCACATATCGTGAACAGGATGGTAAAGTATATACATATTCAAGAGGGAAACAGATGTACCTGTTTTGGGGATTAATTCCACTTGGAAGAACACGTTTAGGTACTCCAGCTGATGGTAATTGCGAAGTTAGAACTTGTTATAATTTTTGGGATGCTCTTCTATCTTGTTTAACTGGTGGCATATTCGAAATGCAAACAATCAAAGTTAAAGCAAAAGAAAAAATTACCCCTCAAATAAAAGAAACAACAATTAACACAGAAACAAATACAGAAGAATAAAAACATCATCTCGTATTTGCAATCAATAAAAAATAGGCGCAACCCAAAACGTTGCGCCTATTTTATATTTTAATAACACAAAAACAACTCAGACATTACACTAACATTATCTGTGGTTTTCTATCCTTATTCTCTTTCCAAGCTTTAAGATACAAATCCACTTTTCTCTTCATTTTCTCTGCCATATTACAACTATTTTTAATCTAATTTCACATTATCCGCCATAAAAACACATATATTTTTCACATTATCCGCCGTAATTCATACTCATTTTTCACATTATCCGTCGCAAAAACACCTGTTTTTTCACATTATCCGCCTTTTTCAACAACACAACTCTTTATAAAACCTCACAAAAGCAATACATAACCAACTAAAAACCAACAAATTAAATACTAAAACACAGTTCTCAAGACATCACAACCCAAAAATCACCACAAAGATAATAAAAAAAAGAAAAAACAACACGTACTCTTCAAAAAAAACTAATTCCTAACTCCTCATTCCTAACTCCTCATTCCCAATTCCTCATTCTCTACTTTTGGCACACCGATTGTATAATATATAGTGAAGGCTAAAACAAACCTCTAAAGTCTCGAAAATAAACAAATAGTGCCATATTGTCATAACAACCATCAAAACGAAACAACAAAACCTAAGACATTATGACACAAACAATCAATAATTGTATTTTCTAACAACGCTATTCATATACATATTTATAATTATCAAACTAACTATAATTATGAATTATGAATTATGCATTATGAATTGAAATAATATGTTTTTATCAGAAGAAATCAACGAAGTACAAGCCGATATGATTCCGCTTATAGCTGATGATGAGGAGTCGCCAATCGAGTGCCAAGACAACGACATATTGCCGTTGCTCCCTTTGCGCAACATGATTTTGTTTCCTAAAGTGGTGATGCCCATCACTGTAGGTCGCAAAAAAAGTCTCCGTTTGGTGCGCGAAGTATATCAAAAAGAGGGCGAACTCTTTGTTGGTACACAAATAAATGCCAAAATCGAGAATCCTACTTTGCAAGACATCTACCCTATGGGCACGGTGGCTCGCATCGTTCGCATACTCGAAATGCCCGACGGCACTACTACCGTCATCCTACAAGGCAAAAAACGCGCTACTGCCACCGAATTGGTCAGCGAAACTCCGTTCCATACCGTGAAAATCAACATCATGGACGAGGTAGAACCTGCTCAAGACGACCGAGTATTCACTGCTCTCGTCGAGGCTCTCAAGGAGTTGGCTATCCGCATAATCAAGAATTCTAATTCAATTCCTGACGAGGCTACTTTTGCTATCCGCAATATCGAAAAACCTGTTAGCCTCATCAATTTCATCTGCTCTAACTTCAGCATCTCGCTCAGCGATAAAGTGAAACTCCTCGAGCTTAACGACCTCACCGAACGTGGCTACCTCCTCCTTGATATTCTCACTAAAGAATCTCAACTCCTTGAAATAAAAGCTTCTATACAAAACAAAGCTCGTCTCGACATCGACCAACAACAACGCGAATACTATCTTCAACAACAGATGAAGACTATTCAAGAGGAGCTCGGTGGCGACACTGCAAGTCAAGACGTGCAGGCTCTCAAAGAGAAGGCTAAAACTAAAAAATGGAGCGACAAAGTGCGTGAAACTTTCGAGCGCGAAGTGCGCAAACTCGAGCGTATGCACCCTAACTCTCCAGATTTCTCTGTTCAACTCACCTACGTCGAAACTATTGTCAATCTCCCATGGAACGAGTTTACTAAAGACAATTTTGACCTCAAAAAAGCACAAAAAGTCCTTGATCGCGACCACTTTGGCATGGAGAAGGTAAAAGATCGTATCATTGAGCACCTCGCTGTACTCAAACTCAAAGGCGACCTCAAATCGCCTATCATCTGCCTCTATGGCCCTCCTGGTGTAGGTAAAACTTCACTCGGCAAATCTATCGCCGAAACTCTCGGTCGCAAATATGTACGCGTATCTCTTGGTGGTTTGCACGACGAAGCAGAAATCCGTGGTCACCGTCGCACTTACATCGGTGCTATGCCTGGTCGCATAATCCAAAACCTCAACAAATGTGGCTCTTCTAATCCTGTATTCGTACTTGACGAAATCGACAAAGTCAATTCCGACTTCAAAGGCGACCCTGCATCTGCCCTTCTCGAAGTGCTTGACCCTGAACAAAATAATGCGTTCCACGATAATTTCCTTGATATAGACTATGATTTGTCTAACGTATTGTTCATCGCTACTGCCAACGACCTCAACTCTATCTCCAAACCTCTTCTCGACCGTATGGAGCTTATCGAGGTAAGCGGTTATATAACTGAGGAAAAAATCGAAATTGCTACTCGCCACCTCATACCAAAACAACTTGAGATTCACGGTATCAAAAAGAGCCAACTCAAGTTCACTAAACCTGCCGTACGTGCCATTATCGACAACTACACTCGCGAAAGTGGTGTCCGCTCTCTCGACCGCACTATTGCTAAAATTATGCGCAAAGTGGCTAAAAGCATTGCTATCGACCCAGAATTTACTGCTACAATCAAACCTCAAGACCTTCAAGAATACCTTGGCGTGTCGCACATCGATCACGACATGTACGATATTAGCGAATATTGTGGTGTAGTTACAGGACTTGCGTGGACCCAAGTAGGCGGCGAAATTCTCTATATCGAATCGTCTATCAACACTCAAAAAGGCGGAAAACTCTCCCTTACAGGTAACCTTGGCGATGTGATGAAAGAATCAGCTCAGTTGGCTTTAGAGTTTATTAAATCTCACAACAAGCAATTAGGTATCAGTGATGAAGACCTCGAAAACCATAGCGTGCATATCCACGTGCCTGAAGGAGCTATTCCAAAAGACGGACCATCTGCTGGTATTGCAATCCTCACTGCTTTGGTTTCAAGTTTTACAGGTCGTAAGGTCAAAAACCGCCTTGCTATGACAGGCGAAATCACCCTTCGAGGCAAACTCCTCCCTGTAGGTGGTATCAAAGAGAAAATCTTAGCTGCGAAACGCGCAGGTATAAAAGAGATTATCCTCTGCGTCGACAACCAAAAAGACGTAAACGAAATCCAACAAGAATACCTCGATGGCCTCCAATTCCACTTCGTCCGCAACATGGCAGACGCCCTCGCAATCGCCATCGAAAAATAAAATTCATACCTATAAAACAAAAAAGCTGTATCGTTTTTACGATACAGCTTTTTATTTATATAAACTATAGTAACATGAGTCTCGTTATTCGCTACTCATTACTATCAGTCTAACTTATTAGTCTTGGTTAAGAGTTACGCGTTTGAATGCTGTTGGAGTAGCGTTGTTTGCTTTAGCGTAAGCACCTACAGTCATTTTGTTGTCTTTGATGAACTCTTGTTCTACGAGTGTAGATTCTTTAAAGAATTTATCCAAACGACCTTGAGCAATTCTGTCAAGGATAGCTTCTGGTTTACCTTCTTCGCGAGCTTTTTCACGACCAATTTCCAATTCTTTAGCGATGATATCAGCTGGAACTGCGTCACGGTTAAGAGCAACTGGGTTCATAGCTGCAGCTTGCATAGCAACGTC
>JAEIGA010019258.1_pt1 | contig 10410 bp, 18 predicted proteins | sample 9270691 | NCBI WGS metagenome assembly JAEIGA01 (sample SAMN17057246, study PRJNA624740) | gut metagenome | biome: biome; isolation source: fecal sample | host: Bos grunniens | place: China: Xizang | collected 2019
GTGTTTTTCCTCCAGAACGACCTGCTTCCCGGAATCAAGGTTAATGATATACGCTCCGTTGAGCAGTTTTTGCTCGATAACCCCATCGCCGTGGTTGGTGGTATGCACCCGGTCCCCTTTGCCCGGGACCCATTTATGGTGCATATTAAAACGACCGATGTACCACTCCGGGAACAGACCGTTTTCTGGCATTGACCGCAGGAACCGGAATATCTTGTAGTACCCATCCTCGCAGTGCGCTCGGTCCACATAGAGCATCACCTCGCGGATAAGTTCGTTTGCGTCGGCAATTACATTCGAGTACGCCCTGCCGTCCTGTCCGACGGCATCCCAACACGAGGTGTCAAGCCCGAACTTTTCCATCCAGTACCCGGCCTGGTCCACGCATTTCGCGTAGTTCTTGATATACTGCTTTTTCTCTCGATGGAACCGGCCCCCCTGTGCTTTCAATTGCTGGTCAATATCCTCAACGAGGACGGTCGTTGCCTGTAAAAGTAAATGCAAAACATTGATAGACCACTCGAGCGGTGAGTGTTGTTTTCCTTTATCCTCCATAGTATTCCTTTTGTTCGTAAGCGTAGCACTCTCCTTCGTGGTAGTCTGGTTCCATCTCCGGGGCTTCGTCGTCCTCGTTGTGTAGCCAGGCGAAGTGTCGGTAGCAGGACATCTTTAAAGGGCAGTTGTCGCCCCGGCAGAGTAGGTAGTTAGTCTTGGTCATACGAATAGGTATTTTGCGGTTAGAATTCCACGCCAATAGTTTATCCCGGTCTCAACATTAAAACCTTCGGATTCGTCCCAGAGCAGGAAGCACTCGCCCTTGTAGCAAAACCTTTGGACGGTTGAGTTCTGCATTATTACCCGGCTTAAATTTCCATCGTGAAGGACTTCATCTATCGGGAAATGGAAATGTTGTTGGAACGCTTGTTTGATTATTTCATCTTGGCATTGTTGCCGTTTCCTCGCGGCTTCGGTGATTATGTCCTCAATCATTTCTTGCTTCGGTAATAAATTGTACATGCGTAAGGGATTGCGCCGAAAAGGTAGTCCTCTAATTCTTTCGGAGTGCTGATTGTCCGACGAGGTTTGTTGTCAAAGTTTGCAAACACTTCGATAGGTAGAGCATCTATCATTTCCGCAAGTCCAGCATCCGTGATATACCCGACTTCATCCCGCTTAATTTTCGTTTTACAGAACCTCTCGCAGAAGTCCGGCTCGCTACAAAGATGGTAGCCGGGATTCCCGTAGAGCCTATCCTTTGGATGCCACTTCCAATGCGTGCAACCGCTACATTCGTGCTTCTTATTCATCTTTGCTCGTTACTTTGATTAGAGGTTCGTTTCCGAATTGGTGAGCCGGGAAAGCGTCAACGGTGATGGTTGGTTTAGGCTCGGGCCGATTCTTCCAAAGTTCAAAACGCAAACACTGGTACATATCCCAGATAATATCCGCCGTATCGTCGTAGTTGATGCCATAGTTGGCATTTGGGGCCAGGTCCCAGAACCGCCGTTTAATTTCCTTGCAGAAGGTCTCCGCGTCCTCTCGCATCTTACGCCAGCCGCCTTCAAACTCATCGTCCATCATATACCCGGTGGCTTTCTTGCATCGTTTCTCCCATGCAGATTCAAACAGGTCTTGGAAGGCGTGGTCTTGACCTTCTATCAATCGAGGGAAGGTATCGCAAACCCAGGAGAGCAGCCGGGCCTGCCTTTCGTTCATTTCGAGGATGTACCTCTTCTTTTTCTTTTCCATATACACTTGTATCTTGAACATATATCCACAATCTTGTGAGTCCCGCAGTTGTATTCGTAACAAAGCGGGATTTGCACCATTGACTTTGGAGGGTCGAGCTTGTAGATGTCGCACTTGGTGCAACTTGTCTTGTTAGGGCATTTGACGGTCACAAACTCTTTCCCTTCAATCCTCGCGTAGTGGGGAATATCAAGTTCTTCCCTCGGCACATCGTACTCCATCATTTCGTAGCCAACAGTAGTAACGATATAGCCCTTGCACTTTCTTCCTCGCTTGATGGCTTGGTAAATGCTCATATACGCCACACCGAGGAAGTCAGCCGCTTGTTTCAGCGATGTAAAGTTCAGTTCCTCTTTGGTGTCCGGGTTGAATAGATGGACCGGTTTCATTTCTTTGCCTCCTTTAACTGCTTAATGAGTTCGTCTGCGAGCTTTACGGCGAAGGCTGGGTCTAAATCCAAGTTTACGCCGAGACCTGATGAGGCGAGACCAGCAAGAATATCCTTCGCCGCCTCCCTGCGGAACTTTTCCCAATCCCAATCTGCTTGTTCATACAGGTGTTTCCAGGCATCTTCTGGCGTTACTGGTGTGTCCACTTTTGGTGCAACATTGTCAAGGTCTTGACATCCACCGAGCGGCGTTCTCATGCAACACTCATATAGTTGGCAGTCTTTGCAGTATCTCATAGCTATATTCAGTCCTCCTTTTTGATGATGATTACGCGAACCTTGTCATTGTTTGAGTATTCCGAAAGATAAGTATTAAACCACAGTCTTGTCGGATATGCAGTATTGTCAAGGGTGGCTTCCACCGCCTCCTCCATCATCAGCCTCTTGCCTTCTTCCACGCCCTTGTTGAACAGGACGGTATCTTCGGGGAGTGGCTGGTGTTCTGCTTGCCATTTCGCCCCATCTACAAAGCAGTCAATACCTAATTCCCGGACTGCTTGCGAATCAAAGCAATCCTGCGGATAGAATTGCTCGGCGGCTATTCTCGCGTCTTTCGGAATTTCCGAACTACCACTTCGTTTGCCGAGTTCGTAGAAGTGGCGGGCGATGATTGAACACCATTCCTTCTGTTCGTCGTCGTTACACCACACATAAGGTGCGCCCGTTTCATTGAGGAACTTCTCAATCTCTTTCTCTAAATCTTCTTGAATCGGCTTTTCCGATTTCTCTCTGCCACGAAGTTCGTCCATATACTTGTCCACATCTACCCCGTCCCAAGTTCCTCTCTGCTTGACGAGGGCAATTTTCTCGTCAAGTTCTTTCATGGCTTCTTCTGAGCTGGTCGGCTTTGCCGATTTTTCAAGGTCGGAGAGGAAAGAAAGGAGCCCATTTGCCATAGTGCGAATAGCACTTTTTGCTTCAAGTGTGACTATCCCGTTTTCCGGGCATGAGAGTATCGCTTCTTTACGACTTTCAATCTCTGCCCGGATTGTGGCGATTATTTCTTTATACTTTTCAAGCCAAGCAAGGACATTCTTACACCACTTCGCCTGTTCACTTGTAAGGTCAGTATTGTGGCGATAGTGATTAACAAAATCAACAAGTTCTTTCCTTATCCTCTCGTCCTCGCTCTCGCGGAGTTCGGGGAAGATATTTTCCAGCTTCTTCTTTTCTGGTTCAGTTGGGCAGTTCCCATAGTAGAATCTTGCTTGGGACAGGGCCTCGTTGTATTTCTTTTCGTAGTCCATATCTAAATCAGTTTGGGGTTGTTGTGGGTTACTTATTCGGTTTCTTTGGCTTGAAAATTATGTATCCCATCAGTAATCCACATCCGTATGCTATTATGATGGTAAGGATTTCTATTTGTGCAGGTGTCATAAGTCAGCGATTTGGGGTTAAAGTGATTGTGTTGTCGGTGGTCTCTCCAAAATCTGCGGTAACTATCCCACGCAATTTTGAAAGTATGGCAATACACCTTCGAGCCGTCCCACAAGGAGAAAACCCAATGTCTTCCCTCATATCCGTTCTTTGTATAATGTGGTATTCTCATAGTGCCGAAAGTGGGTGAGTTACGGATAGATGTCGGAACTATCCAACCGTGTTCCCATAATAAGAGGTTCTTTGCATTGACCGCAAGCAAGTGCGATTTGTGCCGCCTCTTTCCTGTCCACCCATCTTCCGAAAGAAGTGTAAAATCCATCCGTATGGTGGTCTACCTCCTTCCCGAAGATGTGCAAGATTTCTGCGTGATGCCGTCCAATGCGAAGTCGGTAAATATCGTCCGGCTCGTTGGCATTGTTCTTTCGTACAATGTTTTTCGTGCAGACGAACTCCGGCTTTACCTTGTATGCGGCGGCTATGATGCGTTCAATCATAATTCAGTGCATTTGGGCCGAAAGTGATTGGCTATCTCATCATCTGTTGCAAGCCTTGATAATCTATCCGGCGTACTGAATGACATCCACTTGGCTTTCGGGTTATCGACAAGTGGCATAAACCATTCTCCTGGATAAACCATTTTCTTCCCAGATTCGGTTTTTACAGTGTCTTTAAGTTTCGCAAAAAGAATAATTACTTCTGCGATGTACCATCTATTCTTCATCATATATTAGTCGGTTTGGGCCGTAATTCTGCGAGTTATAACACGAGCGCCTTGTCAATCCCACACATCTTTAAACAATGTTGAAGTTCGTGGACGAAACACGCCATAACTTGCTGGCGAGGAATGTTGGAAAACTCAATGTTGTCGTGCTTGATAATCCAAGTACCATCATTGATTTCGTGGATGAACAACTCATAGAACTCGTCCCCGTCAAAAAACATCTCGTCTATTTTCTCTCCGAAATTTTTCTCCAGAATATCCGGTGTGAGCGGTATCGGCTCAAGCCGTTCGGGTTTGCACATGCATCCAAAACCGTCGCCCCAGACATGTCCGATGTCATCCACAATCCTACTGATGCGGAAGGTCTTGACTATCTCCTTGCCGTCAATCGTGTAACGGAAGCGGAACCAATCACCGACCATCAAATCTTCGTTTCGCATATTCGGTCATTTTACAAGTTCAAACTCATAGACGAGCACATAGGGGTTGCTCTCCCAGGTTCCCTTGCCGGACACCTTGTCGATGAGGGCGGCGAAGGCTTCGCGTGGCGTTATATAGCCGTCACAACTTCCTTCATGGTAGAAAATATCTTTCTGGAGGTGTGAGAAATCCGGGTCGTCCTTGCAATTGAGGATGCCCTCTTTCAAGCAGTCCTCATCGCTGATGTCCTGAAGCCTTTCGACCCGGACATTCGTGATGCGGATTTGGTGGGGCACGAGGTCTGCCTTGACAAACATCTTGTTACGCCAGCCGGGTTTGTCGTCCACGATTGCCCAGCGGAAGGCGTCGTACACGCCGTCGCCGTAACCTTCTCCAAAGGATTCGTCCATCATCTCGTTGTGGATGGACAGGTAGCTCTGCGCCACGGCCACGACCTCGCCGACCTTGTAGCGAGGAACAAGCTCCGCGAAGCCAATGGAACTCCGCATTACGGCATTCCCATATTCGTTCAGGTGAGAGAACTTCATGCAGCGGATGTCCGCATATAGGCCGTTTTCGTCTTTGATGATTCTCCGCGTCATGGTATTCCGACCTTCCAGGACGGCCTTCGTTAAGCCGTACTTGTCGTTGAACATTATCTTACGCATGGCTTATTTGAAGATTATATCTTGAAGATTATATCTATTGAAATGGGGTATGCTTCATTCTCATAGACCTCTTTATCAAAATGCACGAATATGAAGGTCGTTGAGATTTCCAGACCAGCAACATCTGTTTTCTCATACTCCTTGTGCCACCCTCGGTTCACGAATTCAACGCACCGTTCAATAAGGTCGCAATAAACTTTAATTCCTTTTTCGAGTATCATATCTTGTCTTGTTAAAAAGGGCGCGGCGGCGGAATGCGTCGCGACTGACTTAATCCTTATGCCATAAGTTCATCTTCCGCATCATCCGCGCCCTATGGTCAATCTTCTTCGTCCAGGTCGTAAAGCTCAAAGTCCCCGGCATCAAGTTCGTCCACGAATGACTTGAACTTGGTAATGGCATCCTCCCTCTCCGGGTCGGAAAGGTAAGGACACAAGCCTACCAAATCGTCAAACTCGTCGGGGTAGAACACCTCGTCCAAATCGTAGGCGGAGTAGTTGGTGGACTTGTCCTCGCCAATCTCGATGTATGCCTCGATGACGAGTTCGTCCTTTCCCTCAAACCAATCTACTACCTTATCCCACCTCGCGCCGAAATCATCCTGGACGGGGATGTCGATGTGGTCGGTGATGTTGATGACGGCATAGGCAAGCCTCTTGCATCCCCACCACTTGCCCCCGACCATGCCGTTGCCGTCGTTGGATGCGTAGCCTTTATGGTAATTCTTAATCTTCGGTCTCATAGTAAATCGAGTGTTTTGCAGATGCGGTCGTAAACCTTTCGGCAATAGGCCAAATCTTCGTCAGGAAGCGGTTTCTCGCCTCCATACATATAGTTGTCCATTTTAGCGCGTAAGTCCGTCAAATCGGCTTTTACGGCATAAAGGACGGATAGTGTCGTCTCTTTCATCTTTCTTTCCTTTGATAGATTTCAAATATTCCCCGCTTGCCGAAAACCTTTTGGCAAAGCGAGGTAGTTTCGCATAGATTGCGGAGTGAACAAGCACGGCACGGATAGAACCCCCCGGCCTCGCCTTTGAAGATGTGCCTCACTCCGTTTATGATTATTTCATTTCTTCTCGACGCCATTTCCTCTCGCGTATAAGATACCGCGCCGGAATCCGGCGTAGAAGAACGCTTCGGCAAGTGCCTTGATGCAGTCTTTATTGGCTCCTCCAGTGTTCGCTTCCACGAACCTTTCGAGCCGTTCCGTGCCGATTGACTTTCCGAAGGCGGTCATAGTTCTCAAGTAACAATCGCGAAATGCGTAGAAGGCGGTGTCGGCTTCCTCGTTCCGTTTCACCGCCTCCTTGAACGCATTTAGCACGAAGGGGTCTCCGCCCTTCATCTTCTTCGGCGCAGACATTAGAAACCGATGTCTACTTGACTCGTGGACACTTGTGGGCCTTCCTTCTTTAGTTCCTTCGGCTTGAAGTTCGCGAGGTAGGTCTTGGTGCGGGTGTTCGGGTCATAGGTGTTGAGGCAAGCGGTGTTGCCGTACTTGTCTGGGGTGTCGTAGGTGTAGAGGTCTACCCAAATGATTTTCTCGCCGTTCTTATTGACAGTAATGAGCCCCTTGTCAATCTTGGACAAGTTGATGTAGCCGTGTAAGATAGCCATAGTCGTATAGTTGATTTAAGTGGATTGTCGTGTTTAGAATGGTTCTTGAACATTCGTCTCGGTGAACTCCGAGTACGTCTCGTTCGGTTGGAGGTTGATGCACACTTCCTTGCGGTATTGCCGGTTCTTGCGAACCCACATGTTGAGTGTCTTTTCCTTTGTGGATTCGAGCATGAGTACGATGTCCGCGTCCTGCTCGATGCTTCCGGAGTCGCGTAGGTCATAGAGTTGCGGTGCTCTCTCCTCGGACGCACTCGCCCGGTTTAGTTGGCACAAGAGGACGATTGGAATCTTCGCGTCCTTTGCGACGGCCTTGAGGTCGCCGGTGATTTTCGCGATTTGTTGGTAGAGCGGGAGTTTTGCACTCTCCACGTCCTTGACGAGTCCGAGGTAGTCTATGAACGCAATCTTGCATTGTCCCCGGCGGGCGAAGATTTGTATCTTGGAGGCAATCTTCCGCAGTTGCCGTGCGGAGTCGTTGATGGTAATCGGGTAGCGGGACACGTTCGCGGAAGCGGCCTCGAACCTCTCCCAATTCACGCACCCGGTAGCCACTTGGAGCGGGTCTACAAGGCCGGTGGAGAAAAGCATCCGTTGGCCGAGTTCCGATTTGGTCATTTCGAGCGAGAAGATGGCCGCAGGGAATCCGCGTTCTGCGGCGGACTTCGCCATTTGTAGCATCACGGCAGTCTTGCCGACGGACGGTCTCGCGGCGAGTATGACGAGTTGCCCCGGCCCGAATCCGTTGTAGGTAAGCGAGTCGAGCGTCGGGAAGCCGGACGGGACACGGGTTGTCCTCCCCTCTTTCGCGAGAACCTCCCGCGTTTGGATTTCCTCGGCTATCTCGTTCACGACTTCGAGCATCGTGCTTTCCTCCTTTTGTTGCTTCGCGTCCTTGAGGCAAGCCCCGATGGAGTCCACCTCCGCGAAGATGACCTCCTCGGAGACTCCCGGCATCACGGATACGTTGAGCAAGTCCACCGCCGCCTTGTAAGCCTTTCTTCTCACGTCTACGACCCTCAAAGCCTCGGCGTGGTTCATCGTATCTGTCGGGGTGGTCCCGGTCTCTACGCCGGGGTTTATGACCTCCTGCGTGAACTTGTTGCCGACCCGCCCGAACACGGTGGAGTAGTCGATGCGTTTCTCGGAGTAGAACATCGCCACAACAGCGTCGTATATCGCCCTCCGGTCGTCGCTCGTAAACATCTCCGGCGAGATGACGGCATCCACCTCCCCAACCACGTCGGGGTTGCCTACGAGGTCGGAGAGGAGTTGCCGTTCTATCATCGTGGAGTCGGGAACGGGATAGTCCGAGAGTGATTTGTCCTTGTAACTCATTGTTCTTGGTCGTCGGAGTCGCCGTCGTCCGGCTCGTCGTCATATTCTTCTTCTTTAGTTTCGTATGTCTCCGGGTCGAGGTAGGGATTGTCGGGAGAGAGAGCCTCGTCGAGTTCCGCCTCATCGTCCTCCTCGGACATCTCGTACTTGCTCTCGTCAAACTCCTCGCCCGCCTCACGTGCGGCTTCCTCCGCCTCACGCTTCGCCTTTTCGAGAGCCTCTTTTTGCCGGAGTTTCTTCTCTCGGTTCTTCTCGGCCCTCGCGTGTAGCGGACACTCGGTGCATTTGAGTGGCATGTAGAAGCGTTGAACCTTGTTGTCGCGGGCGGCTTCGCGGTCGTCCTTCTGCATCGAGATGACGGCCTTGAGAGCGTCGAGTTTCTCCTTCCCCTCGTCGCTTGAGTTGATGATGTGGTTGAGGAGTTTCTTCTGCGCGTCCGGCTTGGTGTAGTCAATCTCGTCCGGGTCTATCTGCCCGAACTTGAGCATGAGTTGTTCCTTTTGCACGGCGAGTGCGGCGTCAATCTTTTGTTGCGTCACTTTCTCGTATTGTGCGAGGAACTGCTCGCGAAAGATGACAATCGGGGCGGAGTTGAACCACCGGCTCGCGTATCCCTTCTTCGTCGCATCAGCAGCACCCTCGGACTTGTAGTCCACAGCCATCTCCCATAAGGCGAGTTGCGTGGCTTCGGGGTTGTAGATGAGGCCGTAGATGATAGCGGCCTTCTCCCTCGGCGAGAGTTCCTCCACGAGCCGTCCGTCGCGTTGGGTTCGTCTCGCTATGTTCGCATCCATGATGTCGCGTGTGGTGACGACCTTTCGCCTGTTGCCCTTCTTCCCCTTCTTCGCCGCAGACCTTCTCGCAAATGTCTCCGCCTTCTTCCTCGCTTCCAAGTCCTCTTTCGTGGGCCGTCCCAACTTCACGCCTTCCCTCGGAACGGTCTTCGGTGCTCCGGGCGGTTTCTTGGGCCTGCCCCGCCCTCGTTTCGCGACAACCTCTTCGGATTGTTGTTCCTCTTGGGCGGGTTGAGGCTCTTGTACGGGTTGTTGGTCTTTGAGTTCTTCTTCCATTGCTAATCAAGATATGCTTTCTTGACGATGACGAGGCGGTTGTCCTCGATGACGTACCCCCGTGCCTTGAGTTCGTCCCAAAGTTCTTGGGCGGAGAAGCAATCAAGGATGTTCACTTTCGGGGCTTCCATCTGCACCGGCTCTGCGGGTGTGTCTTCCGGCTCGTCGTCAACGATTGGCTTGGTTGATTTGGCGGCGTTCTTCGCCGTATGGTATTTCTTGCTCGTCTCGCGTTGAGCGTCTCGTATTTCGGCGGCAACGCTTTGGTATAGCACCTTTGTCGGGGCCATCTCCGCCACCCAAGCGTAGCGTGTTTTCCCGTTGTGCATTTTCTTCATCGAGATTATTCCCCGGCGAAGAAGCGTCCTTACTACCACCCGGCCTTGAGTTCCGGTGTCTTTCGCAGAGAACTCGCATCCGTCCGGGAACGGGCGGAGATACTCGTACACGAAGTCGATTGTCTCGGCGACCGTTCTCTCCAATGGCTTCCGTTTGTGTGTTTTTGTGTTTGCCATATCTAATCCTTTTGCTTTTTGAGGAGGAACGTCCGCCCCCTCTTGTTTGTTTTCCAAGTGGCGAGGACTTGCCCGCCGAAAGTGAGGGCCTCGTTCTCGCCCATATAGAGTTTGAGTTTGTCCTTCAAAGCCTCTTGTTTGGCTTCGAGAGACGCGATGGACTCGTTGGTCTCCCGCAGTTCGCCGATGTCAAATACGGCCTCGGAATCGGCCTCTATCGAGGTGTCAGGGGCGCTTCCCTTGTACACGTAGTCGGAGACCGTAGTCAAGTCGGGTTCTTTCCCGCCTTTCACGTTGTCGAGCCAAAACTCGTCCACCCGTCCGGCGATGAACTCGGCAAACTCCTTGTCGAACTCAAGCCGTGTGTGGTTATAGTACCGCCCGTTCGTGAGCCAACATAAGTAGTTCACGTGGACTCCCGTGACGAGCATTTGGAATTGGCATTGTGCCACGTAGTACGGAGGAAGGTCGTCCGGGTCGAA
>JAEIGA010019259.1_pt1 | contig 10409 bp, 10 predicted proteins | sample 9270691 | NCBI WGS metagenome assembly JAEIGA01 (sample SAMN17057246, study PRJNA624740) | gut metagenome | biome: biome; isolation source: fecal sample | host: Bos grunniens | place: China: Xizang | collected 2019
AATCCTTGGGTCAAGAATGCGTTTCTTGCTTTATCCCATGTTACGAAATCGCCAAATTTTAGTAGAGGGATGAGGACAATGCAACGCTCATTCTGTTTGTATACACCGCGTACAGCCCATGCTGTACCCACAAGGTATATACGACAGCGTGGGGTATTTGTTTCTCAGTTCATTTCTACGATGGCGTTTGGCGATGCCAGTAACATGATGAGCGCGACAAGTCTCTACGCTTTTCTTGTATACACTAATCAAGCACAAACTTAATAATGCTGATTTCGGGAGACTTGCAGGCTTATTAAAGGCTTACATAAGTATGTGTACTCCCAAGATTAAAGAAGAGGTTAACTCTCCTATAGTGCATAACAACCCTTTTGACTTGTTGCTAAGTGATTTTTCAGAGCATTTGCAATGTGTAACTAAAGAAAAGAAATCGCAAAAGAGCTATATATCTTATATTAGGACATTGAACAAAGTCAATGGAGGTCTTACCATAGAGTGGTTAAAGAAGGCTGTGAAAAAAAAAGACCCTATAGAAAACTTGTCAAAACAGTTCGATGAGTTTTTTCAAACAAACCCTGATGTGCAGCCACAGAGTCAATGGAAGACAGGGTTACGCCGATTAGGAGAATTCGTGTGCGGGTTCACAAACTCCGACACAAATCTTCGTTCTATAAGAGATTTTGAACACCTTGCATGCCGTCTTGTGGCACAATCAGCCATTTTTTGCACGAAAAAAGTATTTGATGATATTGTTGCCGGCAAATCTGGATCCAACCAAAACATTGCAGAGAAAGGTAATGAGTTTGGTTCATGGTATAACTGTAAGTACAAACGAGCATACCATCATCAAAAGAAAGGTGATTATGTTGATGGAGTAAAACTGGATGATAATACTTATGCCAATAAGGCGATAAAGTATGCTATACTGGAGGGATTGAAAAAGTATGGCAATATACATGGGAATGACATCCATATTTTTAGTGAGTGTGAAAGTCGTTTTGAAGCTTGCCACATTTGGCCAAATACTTGTTATGATGCACGCTACCATACAAGTGTTGCAAATCTTGTTCTCTTGCCTAGGGAGATTGCTAGTCTGACCGATCATTGCGATGCCGTAAAAGAACTATTGCAATACGAGGCATGGAAAAGATTCCAATTCAAACCAGAAGACAAAGATATTCCACAATATCCTCAGTATTATAAAGGTAAAGATATAATATGGAGATGTAGTCCTGAGGAAAAGATAAAGGATAACGAAAGTGATATCTCTAAAGAGTAAACCTGTACTAAATTTCTATAATCATATGAAACGTTCATTATTAACAGTTACAGGACTATTGCTAGCGATAGTCTTGTGTGGGCAAGAGGCTAAAAAGCCAACAATTATGTTATTGCCCAGCAATCATTGGTGTTCAGCCCGTTACTTTACAAAAGATTTTAATTATCAGGGTAAGACACAAGTTATCAACGACTATGATTTGGCATTCAGAGATGATGCTGAATTGCCAGGAGTAGTGGGTAAAATTGGTATGGTAATGTTGGATCATGGATATCAATTAAAGGATTATGTTCAAGAGATGAAGTCCATGAATGATAGAATGGTCGAAGAGGAAGTGACCATGAGTAAGAGCGGAGGCATGATTGTTGAGACTCCTTTGGACATGTTAAGACGTAGTGCCAAGCATGACATTGAAATGTGTGTTGATTGGACAGTCAGCAACGATTCTAAAGGTAAGGTTGTAGATTTTACTATTGAGGCTTTTGATACATATACGAGTAAGCGTATTGCAAGCGTTTCAGGAGTGTGTAAGCCTTCAAAAGCGACTGTCGCTGAAATTCTCCAAGATGCAATCAAGAAATCTATTAACGATTTGGATGCCCAATTGACTGCATTCTCTGAAAAACAGAAGAAGGATGGAAGAGAAACCATTTTGTCTATCAGAATATGGGATACAAGTGAATATGACCTGGAAAGTGAATTTGAAGGAGATGAACTTTTGTATCATATAGAAGATTGGCTCCATGAAAACACTGTCAAATCTTCATTCAATCTTTCGAATGCGACTGAGACTAGAGCAACCTTTGAGCAAGTGATGATTCCTTTGTTTGATGAGAAGGGTCGTGCAACTGACGCAAGACGTTTTGCTAATGAACTGAGAAAGTATCTAAGAGACGAGTTTATGATAGACTCCAAGGTAATGATGCGTGGTTTGGGTGAAGCCATTTTAGTTATTGGAGAGAAATAATATGAAAAAGATTATATCATTGTTGGTAGGTCTGTTTTCACTATTTAGTGTATATGCACAGACTGATGGAGAGCCCCAACTGTCGGTTACTCCTATTATGCCCGAATATGGTGATATCCCTACCGAGGCTCAGAATTTCCTACTCACCAAACTACAACGCGTGATAACGAGCAATGGAATGGTTGAAAATGGAGGGGAAAGATTTGTTCTCACGCCTCGTGTTGACATCATTGAAAGCGGCGTAACCTCTGCTGGAATGATTCTGTTGAAGATGGATGTTACATTTTTGCTTGGAGATGTCCTTGAGGATAAAATATATGGTTCAGCGACTGTCCCCACAACAGGAATTGGCGATAGTGAAACCAAATGCTACGTAAAGGCTTTTCAGACACTACGCCCCAATCATCCTGAACTGGTCAAGATGTTTGCTTCGGCAAAAGAAGCTATCATCTCTTATTACAATGACAACTCAGAGTCTATAATTGGGGAAATTGACAGAATGGTAGTCATGGGCCAGTTTGACGAAGCTATGACCAAGGCTATAACAATTCCCTCTATTTGTGGGGAAATTTATCAACAATGTCAGAACAAGGCCTTAGAGGTTTATGAGGCAAAGAAGGCCGCAGATAAAGAAGAGGTCAACAAGATGGGATTGTTCCTTCTGCAACAAGCTCGTTCTGCTTGGGCTGCAAGGTCAAACTATGAGAGTGCAGAAGAAGCTCTTGACTTGTTAGCTCAGATAGACCCTTATGCTGATTGCCGTTCTCAGGCAGATGAGTTGCTTGCTCAGATAAACAATAAACTTAGAGCAACCGAGCAGGCGCAGTGGGAATTTACTCTCAAGAAATACGAGGATAAGTTGGCTATGGAAAAGCAAAAACAAGCAGATAAAACGGCAATCCTGACAGCGCTTGTTGGACGATTTGGAAAAATAGACATTGGTATCCAAAAGGAACAGACAAAACGTTGGGGATTTGCAAGCAGAAAATAAATCAAAAAAGCAAAACTTATGAAAAAACTATTATCTTACATTTTATTTATGTGCTGTTTCATTGATGTTGCAGCACAGGGTGTTGATGATGTAACGCTAGTCGTCTCTGCAACGGGAACGACAAAGGAAGAGGCTGTGACATCAGCTCTCCGAAGCGCGATAGAACAGGCCTATGGAGTTTTTGTTTCAGCAAATACAACCATTCTGAACGATGAATTAGTAAAAGACGAGATTGCTACTGTAGCTTCTGGAAATGTGAAGTCATATACAGAACTGGAATCAGCAGCGCTTCCGAACGGAACCTTCTTGGTCTCGCTTCAGGCCGTAGTCTCTACTCAGAATCTTGCTTTATATGCAAAAACAAAAGGTGCATCTTGTGAATTTGCAGGTGCAACTTTGATGGCAAATCTAAACTTAAAAAAGTTGAATGTCATAAACACAATGAAAGCCTTTGAGAACTTGTATATTCAACTAAAAGAAATAAGTCCTTACCTCTTTGATCATAGGCTGTCTCTTGGAGAACCCTATCGTGCTGGTGGGGATTATGCTTTCCCCGCTAAACTTTATGTTATGTCCAATAGCAACACGGTCTCATTCATAAAGCTCATCAGGTCTACTCTAAATGCTCTATCTATAAGTGCTTCTGAAGCCGAGGAATATAGACAGATCTTGGGTTCCTGTGCGGAAGCTACCATAAATTCTAAAACATGGTATTTCCCCGCAGGGTGTAAATGGTTGCTTGATGAGATAACTGAGATGACTGACAGAGCTGCTAATAATTTTATTATAGAAAGCAACATTGGAACTGTATATAGTAGACCTGAGGCTCTTAGTAGTAGTTTTTGGAAATCTCTTAGTTTTTATAACGATAATTACGCGGAAGGTTTTTTCTATCCTTCCTATATAGGGAGTCCTCCCTTGTTTAAATCCAAGAAAAAAAATGTAGAACCCAAGGAACACGTTCCTATGATGATGGGGTGTTCAAATGATTTTAACATATTAATACCTGTTGATAAAATTGGAGAATTCAAAAGTCTTGAGGTCAAATCCAAATATGATGCTCATGCACAATTATCTTTAGAGGAGGATATAAAAATGTATCTATCAAAACAGCCCAAAGATTGCCTCTATGCTAAAGATCTTTTTAGCTTTTTAATAAATTCTGACAGAGTATATTGTTTGTCTATTGATCATAAAGGCTTCCATCATGCAACCGATTTGGATTGGGCTCTTGATGTACTAGGTCGTGAAGAATTGCGTAATCGTATTATTGAATTCAACTGTATGGACTCAAGTTCAATTCGTGCTACAATCGAAAAATTTCTATCGTCGTGCAGTTACAATTATTCTGTTTCGAGAGATGGTTCCTTGGCATATACTTTTGACATAGAACTAAATGAAGAGACGATTAAAATATGCTTGTATGATTTTGAATGGGAATTATGGTATCAAGAAAAAATACGGGGAATAAATATATTGGAAAATCATCAACATCAATGGATTCGAACAGCTTATGATAGATTTTAATATGAACATAAAGAAAATCGCGATTTTAATAGTCGTACTGTCTTTAAACAGTGTGTATTCGTACGGCCAACAATATGATGCCGGCAATACGGCCTTAGCTAAGTTTGTGACAAGAATGTACAATAGCAAAGCGTTTGAGGGAGTTCGTCTCGTAGATGATTATGATAACCAATATTTGCTGTCTGTCGTTGTGTTGGATCCTGCAAAATACGGGAATAACGAAACAACAATAAACAGAGTGGCAAGTGTGAAGGCCATGTCAGAGGCTAGTCGCTTCTTTAATGGTTCTCGAATCACTATGGACTTAGTTATTACTACCAAAGAAGATGGGCAAGGTAATGTTACCTCAGACATGTTGGAGAAGATAAATGAGAAATCTATAGGATATGTCAAGGCTCTATCTCTCCTAACCAACTTTAACAGGGCTGATGGAAAGAATGTCTTCATTTACTATAAACTGATTGAACCGATAAAGTGATGGAGAAAATTTTGGTAATCCCCCAAATAAATCTATATCCTTTTCTATAATAAACTAATTCTTTTTCCCCTCTCATCTCCTAATTGCGACCATTGCGTCCTACCTGTGGAGATGGGTGGGGAATTTGTTTTTTAAGCACGCAGATATTTGAGGCATGACGGATAAACAATAATAGGAGGGATGATGGCCCCTCCTATTATGTGTAGCGATGTGTCATTCTATTTTGTCTCGTCAAGTTCCATCATCAATTCATCCACCAAGTACTCATCGCTCATACAGTGCATATCGGCAATGCCTTCGCTGATGAGTTCGAAAGTTTTGGAGTCGTAGAATAGTCCTAAAGCCTCTTCATATGAACGGCCCGTTTTCTCGGCAAATATCTGCACTATGCGAGCATATTTACGCTGGAGAATAATCTTATTGGCTACCATAGGTTAGAGTTTTGGCGTATCATGCCAATGCTCCTTTCTTCTTCATATAAGCAATCAGATCCTCCACGATGTATTCCTTGGAGAACGAATGCAGCACATCATAGCATGGGATGATATAGTCTGATATGATGCCTGTGCTCTGCAATTTGTGGTATACATCGCGAGCATTCATCTTTAAGTGGTCGGCAACGCTTCCGATGCAGAAGATGGTAAAGTTCAGTGTTTGCGAGTTCATATCAAATACTATCCAACGAATTATTATAGTGCAAATATAAATCTTTTATTTAGTATAATAATTGATTTGCGTGATTTATTGTTGTACATAGATTGCATCCCCCATTCAAAATGATTAATTGTGCAAATTTACACCACGAAGTATACAGTGGAGTGATGCTTTTGTTGCAGTTGATGTAAGTTGGCCGTAACTTTTTTGTTCCCATATCACTATGCCTGGCTTCATCTTCAGAGAGTTATTATCCATAGATGGTCGCCACGATGCGGCGGTTGCCGCCGTGGTTGCGAAACTCGCAGAGGTAGATGCCTTGCCAGGTGCCGAGGGCGAGGCGCCCATCGGTGATAGGGATCGTGAGGCTCACGCCGAAGAGCGAGCTCTTGGCGTGGGCGGGCATGTCATCGGGTCCCTCCATGGTGTGGTCATAGTAGGGCTCGCGCTCCCGCACAAGGCGGTCCATGATCTGGCTGAGGTCGGTGCGCACATCGGGGTCGGCATTCTCATTGATGGTGAGGGCACATGAGGTGTGCTGTACAAAGAGGTTGAGCAGCCCCGCCTGAGGCAGGGGCTGAGGGAGATGCTCCATCAGCTCTCGGGTGATGAGGTGGCATCCGCGGCGCTTGGCCGAGAGGCTAAAGGTGGTTTGCTGTATCATAGGGGCGTAAAGGTACGAAATATATTCGGGAATCGGGCGATTGGTTTCACTAAATCGATTTTTTGTAGTAAATTCGCACTCGGTATGAAAAAGACATTATTATCCATCGCCTATGTGTTTGGTATACTCTGCCACATCGTGCCCATGAGAGCACAGGTGGCGGAGCCCGAGTTTGGTGTGCCGTTCGATTTCCCGCTGCTGCTGAGTGGCAACTTCGGTGAACTGCGGTCAAACCATTTTCATGGAGGGCTCGATTTCAAGACACAAGGTGTCACAGGCAAGCCGCTTCTGGCTATTGCCGATGGCTATATCTCTAAGGTGACCGTTACCCCCGGTGGCTATGGCAACGCGCTCTACATCACGCACGACAATGGCTACACCTCTGTGCACGGCCACCTCGACCGCTTCCTCCCTGAGATTGCCAAGAGGGTTCATGAGAAGCAATATCGGGAGCAGTCGTTCGTGGTGACACTCGAGTTTGGTCCCGAGGAGTACCGGGTACAGCAGGGCGACGTGGTGGCCTATGCCGGCAACACGGGCTATTCGTTCGGCCCTCACCTCCACATGGAGATACGCACCACCGACACCAACGAACCCATCGACCCGCTGCCCTTCTATAAGGACAAGATAGCAGACAACATCGCTCCACGGGCCACACATATCATGGTGTATGGAGCAAAGGGTGATGGCAAGGTAACCTCTGTTGTCGATTCGAAAGAGGTGAAAGAGATGGATGGAAAAATAATTTTCAATTCTCAATTTTCAATTCTCAATTTTCTAACCGCTTGGGGCCGCATCTCTGCAGCCCTCACGGCCAATGACTATATGGATGGCACCACCAACAACTATGGCGTGCGCTACGTGCGTCTCTATGTGGACGACCGCTTGGTGAGCTATAGCGACGTGGATCGCTTCTCCTTCGACGAAGACCTGCTCATCAACTCGTGGACCGACTATCATGTGCAGCGCACCACGGGACGATGGTACATGCGCTCTACCATTGCAGAGAACAATGAACTGCGTATGCTCCATGCCGACGGGAACAGAGGTTGGGTGACGATTGATGAGGAGCGCGATTATCGCTTCCGCTACGAGTTGGAGGACCTGCATGGAAACGTTGCGGTGTATCGATTCGTGGTGCGAGGCAAGCGTATGCCTTTGGATGCGCCTTTGCGTAACTATTGGTACTATATGGAGGCTGATCGTGACAATCGCTTCGCTGCGAATGGAATGGAGTTGTGGCTCCCCCAAGGTGCATTGTTCGACGATATTGACTTGACCTATGAGGTAATGCCCTCTGATGTTGATCAGGCTGAGCACTACAGATTGGCAGAGACTCGAGTGCCGCTACGCAAGTCAGCCGAGCTGACCCTCCCCGTATTGCCTGCGATAGGTGTTGATGCCTCGAAACTCTATGTGGCGCGTGTCGATGGCAAGCAGCGTGTCTACTGCGGAGGACGATATGAATATGGGCGCATCAGAGCAAACGTCAAGGAACTGACGACCTATACCGTATGTGTTGATACCCTGGCACCTAAGATTACTCCCCTTGGCGAGGCTACTTGGAAGAAACGTGGAGTGGTGACCTTCCGCATTGCCGATAGCGAAACTGGCATACGCAGCTATCGAGGCAAGATTGATGGTCGCTGGGTGCTTTTCCAATACAGCAGCAAGAATGCTCGTCTGTGGTGTGACCTCAAGGCAGAGGGTATCACACGCGGCAAGCATACGATAGAGGTCGAGGTGGAGGATATGAGGAGAAACGTGAAGACATTGGTGCTGGATTGTGAGTTATGAAACCAAACAACTAATCAAATATAACAAAAACAACAATGAAAAAGCTATTCTTAACAGTTGTGACATTGCTTACTGCCATTACTAGTGGCATGGCATGTACAAACCTTATCGTCGGTAAAGCCGCATCGGCCGACGGTTCGGTAATCGTGAGTTATTCGGCCGACTCGTACGGCATGTATGGTTATCTCTGCCACTATCCTGCTGCAGTGCATGCCGAGGGCACATGGCGCGAGGTGTATGACTGGGAGACAGGCCGCTACACGGGCCGCATCCCCGAGGCTGCGCAGACCTACAACGTGATTGGCAACATCAACGAGCATCAGGTGACCATTGCAGAGACCACCTTTGGCGGTCGTGAGGAGTTGGTGAATCCCGAGGGTATCATCGACTATGGAAGCCTCATCTACATCGCCCTGCAGCGCTCTAAGACCGCCCGCGAGGCTATCGACGTGATGACTTCGCTCGTTGAGGAGTATGGCTACAACAGCGGTGGCGAGAGCTTCACCATCGCCGACCCCAATGAGGTGTGGATCATGGAGATGATAGGTAAGGGACCCGAGCACAAGGGTGCCGTGTGGGTGGCCATCCGTATCCCCGATGACTGCATCTCGGCTCATGCCAACCAAGCCCGCATCCGCCAGTTCCCCTTGAAGGACAAGAAGAACTGCCTTTACTCAAAGGATGTCATCAAGTTTGCTCGCGAGAAGGGCTACTTCGACGGCAAGGACAGCGAGTTTGACTTCGCCGCAGCCTACTGCCCTGCAGACTTTGGCGGTCTCCGATACTGCGATGCTCGCGTATGGAGCTACTTTAACATGTTTGCAGCAACAGACATGAGCGAATATCTCCCCTGGGCTATGGGCGACGCTTCAGCTACTCCGATGCCCCTCTATGTACAGCCCAAGCAGAAGGTGTCTGTTCGCGACGTGCAGAACGCTATGCGCGACCACTATGAGGGCACTCCCATGGATATCACTCAGGACCTCGGTGCAGGCCCCTGGTCGATGCCCTATCGCCCCTCACCCCTGAGCTTCAAGGTAGATGACAAAACTTACTTCAACGAGCGCCCCATCTCGACACAGCAGACCGCCTTCACCTTCGTGTCACAGATGCGTAGCGAACTGCCCAACGCCATCGGTGGTGTGCTGTGGTTCGGTACCGACGATGCCAACATGGCTGTCTTCACTCCCGTATACTGCTGCACCAACGTGGTACCCGAATGCTACAAGCGAGAGATGGCCGATGCTGTGACCTTCTCTGCAAATTCGGCCTTCTGGCTCTTCAACATGGTGTCAAACATGGTATATCCCCGCTACTCGGCTCTCATCGGTGACCTCAAGAAGGTTCAGCAGGGATGTGAAGATGCTTTCGCAGCCAACCAAGCGGCTGTAGAGGCCAAGGCACAGGAGCTCTACAACGACAATCCTCCCAAGGCTGTGGCCATGCTCACCAAGTATACTGCTGAGATGGCCATGTCTACCATGGAGGCATGGGGTAATCTTGCTAAGTTCCTCATCGTGAAGCACAATGATATGGTGGTGAAGCCCGAGGAGAATGGAGTGTTCAAACGTATTGAGACCGGCGAGGCTGTTAGTCCCGTACGTCCTGGCTATCCCGAGCACTTTAATCGTCGCGTGGCTGGCGAGACTGGTGACCGCTACTTGATGAAGTAAGCGTTTGGATATTAATAGTAAAGTAAGAGGGGGTGTTAATGCAAACACCCCCTCTTACTTTATTGCCTAAAAAAAGAAATCGGGAGCACGCGTGCTCCCGATTTCTTTATCATGTATGTCTTTGATTACTTCACTTCCTCGAAGTCGGCATCCTGGATGTGGTCGCCCTGCTGACCGCCCTGTTGGCCTGCATCGGCACTGGGCTGAGGACCTGCCTGACCACCAGTCTGTGCGTACATCTCTGCGCTAGCAGCCTGGAAGGCGGTGTTGAGCTCGTTCATCGCTGCATCGATGGCGGCGAGGTCCTGTGACTTGTGAGCCTCCTTGAGCTTCTCGAGAGCGGCCTCGATGGGAGCCTTCTTGTCGGCGGGGATCTTGT
>JAEIGA010019260.1_pt1 | contig 10408 bp, 10 predicted proteins | sample 9270691 | NCBI WGS metagenome assembly JAEIGA01 (sample SAMN17057246, study PRJNA624740) | gut metagenome | biome: biome; isolation source: fecal sample | host: Bos grunniens | place: China: Xizang | collected 2019
CATCGTTTGAAGTTTTACAACATACAAGTTTTTTTCCGTCAATAGTAAACAAACTGTTATCAATTGCCTTAAAATTTTTGTTTTCAGGCGATACGTCAACCCCTAAAAACCAACCATATATAAATTTTGGAATTTCAATATACGTAAGCGTTTTAGGAATATATAACTTTGCTATAGGTGGGCCAATCAGCCTAAACGCATGTTCGCCGATTTTCACCGTACCCTCTGGGATAACGCCAACTTCCTTAACTCCTGGAGCATAAACTAATAACGTTCCTTTTTTATCGTATAAATGACCACCAATAGCCGTATATACTTGATTCTCTTTTGAAACTATAAACTCACTCAAATTAAGCGCTGGGCCATCTAATCCTTGAGTCCAAAATCTACACATAGTAGAAGGAAGGCTTACCTTTTTACACTTAAACAAGTCAATGCGATAACGCGTTCTTACAACACCTTCGGGAATAATCAATTCTTCACCAAATTCACCTACTTGCTCAAGTGTTCCGTCTTCAGTTATATGCATTTCTTTTAAGCAATCTTGATAATATCTATCATCTTCTTCGCTAGGAAGTGGTACGGCAAGGAAATTATCTATATCTTCTTTATCAACAACGTGAAAATAGGTAGCGTTTTTATTGCAAAGTTTATGTATCGTGCTATTTTTTTCGCCCCCGATTACGATACCCGTAAGGCGATACGGCTTATCAAAGCCCACTTGTTCGATAAAAGGAAAATAACTTGGCCAATTGCTCACACTGCTTGCAAAATACATATGGCGAAGCGAACTAATATTTAAGAAAGCAAAGTCTCCAACTGACCTACAATTTTCACCAACCTTTAAGCACTGAAGTTTATTTACTCTGCTAAAAGCATGGTCGCCAATATTACTAACGCGCGCGTCTACTTCATAATACAAATCAGGTTTCGCCTGAGGATATTTAACTAGGGTTTTCATATCGTAAGTAAAAAGAACACCGTCAATAGCTTTATAGTATTTGTTGTTTTTATCAACTATAATGGATGATAATTTAGGACAACCAAAACTATCATATTCTTCTTTTCCTAAGAAAGCCAAAGAGGGTATCTTTGAAACGCTATCGCTAATAACTATTTGTTCAAGATTTTTATAATCTTCAAAAGCATAATCTGCTATTTCAGTAATGCCTTTACCAATAATTATTTCCTTTACAAGTTCACGATAAAATTTATTAAAATAAGGCTTTGTTTCTTCAATCTTTATATCGCCATTTTTTATAGCAATAATTTCAAGTGTTCCATTTGTAAATTTTAATTGATAGCCTTTCTCATTGTCGCAGATAGTATATTCATTATTATTAACTGCTTTATCTTTAGCAGAGGCGACAAGTTCTTCATAAGGTGCAACATAAAACCACTCAACGTCGCTTTCATCTACTTCCATAAAAGTAATACCTCTTTCGTTGCAATAATACTCAATCGCTGAGCCCTTTTTGCCACCGACAACATCTATAGAATAACTATAACCACCCTCTTGAGCAAAACTCTCAAAGATTTCACCCTCTATCGTATCAACCGTAGGCGGTATGTAAATTTTGCCAATAGCATAATTAAAATTCACAAAAGCGCATTTAGCTAGTTTTTTCAAGTTGTTGCCGATATAAATATTTATCTTATCTTCAACTTCTGAAAAACACTCGCTTCCTAATTCTTCAACGAAATTGGGAATAAAAAATTTTTCTTCTTTTTTATCTTTGGGATATTTTATTAAAACTTTTTTATCTTCACTATAAATAACGCCATCTATAACTATTGTTTTTTCGGTTTCCATATTTCTCCTTTTCTATTTTTATTTTATCTTAAAACCCTATATATATCAAGTTTTATAAATCATTTTCTAGTCTCACAAATCTAATGAGCGTCGTTTCTTTCTTTTCTATAACCCATAAAGCACAAAGCGCGTCTACAACTTTACATGCAGTTCCGTATCCGCATTTAAGATAGCGTTGGATATCTGACATCTTAAACTCTTTCATTTGCTTTATAAAATCAATCGATTCCATAAACTGCTTTAGCGCACAGCTTTTATCTGGCCCTTTAGGCAGATCTAACGCTTCTGCTAATTCTTCCAAATTCTTATATTTTAAAAATACTTTCTCTTCCTCTTTTGTACACTTTATAATCTCTTGCACTTGATTACCAAGTAAGGTTTTTTCTTCTATTAAACGAGAAATTAAAGCATCTAATTTGTTTCTATTATCTAAAATGAGTTGTTTTGTTTTTTCATAGTATTTATCCATTTCTTTTGCTATGTACCCATCTCTTCTATTCAAAAGCTCATTAGAAGGATGTCCACCATGAATAAATTTATTAAATCCTTCTGAACAATATTCATCTGTAAATCGATAAACAATACTATACGCCCTTGATAAATCTGCTTTTGCACCCATATCAACTGTTCCGTAACAAATTTCAGTAGCAGCTTTGCCCGCAAGCAAATGCATTACGCGATATTCCATCAAGTCTTTATAGCAAACATAACATTCATCTTTTGATACCGAAGTTAAGCCTCCGGCAGATGATTCGTGGTTTAACACCGTAACTAAATTTACACTGCCTGGCTCTAATAGTTCTGCAATAAGGGCGTGCCCCGCTTCGTGGCAAGCAACTAACGGCAATGCTTTTTCATTTTGCTCAAAACTTTCAGGCGCATTAAACACAATGCGAAGTATTGCTTTAATCATATGCTTCATTTCTACCTGATTGCTTTCCTCAAAGGCTGCATAAGTTGCCGCTTGATTGATAACGTTTTCAAGTTCTGCACAAGAATAACCTTCTAATAGTCTAGCAATCAATTTCACGTTTAGTTCGCTAACGTATGATTTTTGTTTTAAGTAATGAAGAATTATTTCTTCAGAGTCTTTGCCAGTTGGACATTTCATTTCAAGAACGTGGTCAAATCTTCCAGCACGAATTAAAGATTCCGGCAACTTTTTAATATCGTTTACTGTTGCAACAACAAAAACTTGTTTATCTTTAACTTTATCTATGCACGCTTGAATCGTTACGTATTCTTCAGCATCTTTTCTAAATCTATCTGCGTTTGCGTACTTATCCATATCTTCTAAAAGAATAATTGACGGCGCAAACCTTTCTGCCTCATCAAATATATTTGAAATTTCTAACGGGAAATAACTATTGCCTACGTCTTTACGGCAAACAAAAGTCTTTCTGACGCTTGCTTCTAAAACACAATTTGCTAAAGTTGTTTTGCCAACACCGGGAGTACCATGTAAAAGTAAACCGTGTGGCTCCTTAATACCAAACTTTGCGTATTTATCAGGATTATTAAGTTGATCTATAATTCTATATATTTCTTTTTTAATAGCTTTATAGCCAATAAGTGAATTAAAATAATTCTTTTGCATAGTTTATCCCTCTTTATTAATCACATGACCATTCACTTAGTCTCTCACAAACATCATCAATTCCACCAAAGCACATTACGTATGCTAAGGAAGAAATTATTCCTTTATCTTCATTGTCAATACAATTACAAAACATATCTAAAATTTGAATGCGTTCTAAACTAAAGATTTCATTAAGGTTATTAATGCGATATCCACCGCATTTATTATCGTACACCCTTTTTATTTCAAAATCAATTCCACAATTTTTTATGCAAGCATCATTAAATCGTTTACAAAAATTTTCAATTGTGTTTTGCGTTAAAAATATAGCTCCAAATCCCAAAATTTCAGGTAACAACTGCTTTAATTGATTTGTATCTAGCTTATAAAGCCATTCTCGCATACATTCTTTATCTTCGTACTTTTTATGATAATCAAATCGTTGTTTGAAATAATCGTAATCAAAAACTTCTTTAATAACTTGAAAGCATATCTTAGTTCTATCAGCTTGACTTAAAACTTGTCCAGCTTCCCAATTTGGGAACATCTTCTTAAAATATTCATCGAACTTAGTCCAATTATCTAAATCCTTACCATAATATTTAATTGGATTTACGTAATATTCCCAAAGATTAAATGCAGTTTCAACGTCTTTATCTGTAATAGATCCATCTAATTCTTTTACATTATAAATTTGTTCAATTTTTTCTGCAACTTTTATATCAAAGCCAAAATTATACATACGCTTTACCACCCCCCACCTTTTAAAATTATTGAACCTTAAAACACTTTTTCACAAGATTCAATCGTATGAAATTGTCCTGCATACTGTTGTTGAAAAATGCCTATAGCATGCGACCTATCGCCAGCTTCGATAAAAGCAACGCCTTTTGCGCCGTTGTTTTGATATTTGTAGTTATAAACTATTTTATACGTTTCATATTTTCCATAAATTCCCATAATATTTCTCCTTAAAATTTTTTAAATTAAATCCGATAAGTTAATAAACTCATCAATCATATTTGTAAAAGCGTGGTCGGCTCCTTTCACCATTTTAATTTCTAAATTTGGTATATATTCTTTTTGTAGATTAGAAACTATCTCTTTACCTTCTTCATCTTCCGTTCCAAAAACAAATATCTTTTCAATACGAGATAATAAAATCAACTTGTCCCTAGGAAATTTAGACGGAATAAATGAAGGATTTATGCAAACCAATTTTTTTGATCGCATATTTTTAGCCAAGCAAATACACTGGTAAGCACCATCCGAATTCCCCAAAAGATACAATTCAAAATTAAGGTTATTCAACTTTTTAACACACCAAATAATGGCTTTTCTATCAAGTTCTAAACTTGATATAGGATTAGATGAACAAATAACACTCGCCCCTAACCTATCATGGATTTTCTGCGCCATTTTAAGATACTTGTTTGAATACCCGTTTATACTTCCACCTGCGCCTGCTTTTATAAATACGATTTTTTCATTGCCGAATATGAAACCATACTCAACAATTTCACCGTTAAATAACTTATGTATTATTTTATCAAACTTCATTTTTAATCCTTTCTCATCCAGTAGCCGTATTCTTCCCAATACGCGTCTTGACTATGACAATACTCTTCGTATAATTTTTTAAAAGGTTCGTTTAACGAAGAGTCTTCAAAAACAAGATGTCCGTTAGTAAAAGGCTCTCCGTTACGCTAATTAATAACTCGTTAACATCCAATACATATAAGCTTCTGAACGCCCGTCCTCTGAAAAGCAATACTCTTTATATTCTTTTTTAAATTTTTCATTGAGAGTTACGTCTTCAAAATACAAATCACCACTAGTAAAAGGGTCTTCATTATCGTTTTTAAACATATAACTAGAACGTGTGCCATACTCGTTTAACTTTTCCGTTCCCACGCAAATATATGCTGCATGTATTTTGGTTAAAACAAATCTGTTTTTAGTTTTTGCAGATATAACAACTTTACCAATATAATCTTTTTTATTCATAACAACTCCTCAAAAGAAATAAGTTCGCCATCTTGATTGAAATGTGGTTCTTTTAGCATACGATCAAGACACTCTTGCGCTTCTGGATGGCAAGCAATTGCAGCGTCTTTATAATACTTAAAGGCTTTACAAAAATCAACTTCGACACCAAACCCATAATAATAACAGTCGGCTAATAATTTTATAGCATTTTCATTATCAGAACGACTTAACAAATATACAGCCTGCTTATAATCTTTTTCAACACCTTCGCCGTAATAATATAGTTCGCCCAATAAGTATTTCGCTAAATCGACGTCCCAATACAAATTATCCCAATTACCGTAATAATCTTCTTCTTCAAGATTCGCTACCGATTTAAATAACTCAGCGGCTTTTTCGTAATCTTTTTCAACACCTTCGCCAAAATAATAGCATTTGCCGAGCTCATACTTAGCTTTATAATCACCCGCTTGTGCTTTTTCAATAAGTTCTTTAATATTTTTCATAATAATTCCCCCAATTATAACTTATTTAATTCTCTTATTCAACAAAATTTTTTTATCTCTTCATCTTCTAAAAGTTCTTTTGTAACATAATTAACCGCATCGCGGTCTTTTTCTAAAACTTTAATAACAAAATCCTTATAAAACCATAACGATTTATCAACCCAATCGTAAACGACGTCAAAGCAGTCAAAAAAATACTCATAATCCAAAAAGTCAAGAATAAAATCTTTATTATTTGATAAATCTTTAGAAACTTTTTTAAATAAATAACTAATACACTCCGTTTTATCTGGTGTTATCAACATAGGTGTATTTTTCCTATATTCAATGTGATTTTCTAAACCTTCTAAAGAAGCGAAAACAACACTTTGGTCGCCCCAAAATTCTTCTGGCACATCGTCCACTACTTCACAATAATTACAACTTAAAAATTTTTTACAAAGTTCTTTATTTTTTAACACTTCACTGGGAATAAGTTCGGTAAAATTATAATCTAACAACTCATCATTATAAAACCAGCATAGTAAATTAACATAACGATTAATAAAGTTTTCGTTTCCGAATAAATAGTCTGGAATAAACTTAATAGGATAAACAAAAAAATCAGAACGTACGTTAGTTAAAAACGTATCTAAAATTGCAATAGCGCTATCAATATCTTTCCAGCAATCATCGTTGATGCTATCAAGAGTTTCAATAAGTAATTCTTGGTCATCGTATTGCGCCGATTCTACAATAGAATCTAATATATTTTTTATATCTTGAGGGGCCATAATAATCTCCTTTAAAATTAATTAATTTTTAGTATAATATAGTTATGCAAGCATACCTACGTTATCAATAACCTTACCGTCAATCACTTCCAAATCCCCCTGAAGTAACGCCTTTATAACAAAAGCGTGGCCTACGGGTGTATCTGCAAAGTTTACAGCGGATTTCATATCTTTAATATCCGTAAAATCCTTTTCGGTTAAAAGAACAGGTTCTTTTCTTTTTTTACACTTAAGAACGTATGCTCTATAACGAATCTTCATCGCCTCTTCATTATAATAGTTAAATCCATCAAAATCAAGTAGGGCGATTTTTTCACCTTTATCAACCAAGGACTTCATCCACTTAAACGCATTAGAATTAACCACAAGTTTCGCGTATTCAGGAACATAAACCTTCTTTCTACCCTCTAAATACGAAAGCAATTCATATTCCCCTTTTTCTATATTCCAACATGGCCAGTAACACATATCGTCGGCATCGAAACCAAATTCACGATAGGGATGACGCATAACAGGTTTGGGTATTTCGCCTGGTAATTTACTATACATTTTATTACGATAAGTAAAATATTCTTCGGTAGGCTTACCATTATTGTTGTGGTTAGGGAAAACTTTTCCTATCTGCCAAAACACTTCAAGATTAGGAGCCGTTGCGCCATCTTGACCAACAACAGGGCCGACGAAAAATGGGGAAACCTGACGAGCAAAGTCAGCGTTACGGTTACGCGACGTTAAATCAATAACAACTCTCTCCGCAACGTCTGAACATTGTTTAAGATAAAACGGATTAGATAGAGTTAAAGGACGCGGATGATGTTTTACAATTACAATATTTTTATTCTCCATACCTATACCCTCCTATTAATTCTTAGTGTCCTACGACGATAATTTCTAACGTCTTTACCACTTTTAGTCGTATAACCACTAACACATCTTAATTTTTCACCCACGTTAATTACCCCCCAAAATATATGTTTTACATCTCTTACTAAGATTTCCCAAATATAATAATATATTTTTTAGGGATTGTCAAGGGAAAATTGACAAAAATTAAAAATATTTTAAAATAATTTTTGTGATTACTGTTAATTTAGTTTATTTTTATCGTATTCCCAATATTTTCACTCATTTTTTAATTCGTTTTATTTTACCCAAAATAAAAATTGCGCTAATGCACATTTTGCATTAACGCAATTTATAGTTATTATTTTATAAACGTTTTAGCTCTTTAGTTCATAACTTTCCACAAACAAGCTATTACCCAAACTTGCGTTTTCAATATCTATTCCAGTAATTGAAACTAGTTTTCGTCTTGACGGGTGCCTTAATTTTCTCAACGCTTTAGATTCTATCTGTCTTACTCGTTCACGTGTTACTTCTAAACATTCGGCAACGTCGTTCAACGTAAAACATTTATTTTTATAAAAACCCCAACGCAATTTTAAAACTATTTCTTCTCTTTCGGTCAACGTTTTTAATAAGTTTTCAACCGCCTTCATTACACAACACTCACGATTGCCTGCGCATTTATCAAAAAACGTACATTTTGTAGCACAATAATCTGCACTTGAATAGTCGTCCCACTTAATTTCAGGTAATTGTATGGTTTCTTCATTTATTGATTCACTTGAATTAATTAAATCTTTTTCCATTATTATATTCTCCTTTTATTATAAAATAATGTATATTATCAAGTTGTTTTTGACTAGTTTATCCCTTTAAAAAGGCATCAACGTCCGCAACTACTTCATACGGAATATTATATTCTCTAGCATATTTAGCCGCCTCGCACTCCTCATTATCTACGCCAAGCAAAAACCCGACAGGACAGGATATGAAATTTTCTACGGGCTCAACAATCTCTTCTACTTGATTTTCATCACCACACCAATCGTATTCTTCATCGTAATACTCTTCTTCTACTTCTGCTAATTGAATTGGTCCATCTATTGCAAAAACATTTTTTCCTATTTTAGTAACTGTTTTTGGCACGTAAACACGGCTCATATTGCAGTTATAAAACGACCAGTCGCCAATCTCTGTAAGAGTGTTTGGCAAACGCATAGCGCCAAACAAACTAAAAGCAAAGGCGCCAGCTTCAAGTGTTTTTATTCCTTCAAGCCTAACTAAATAAGGTAAGGTAGTAGCATTAAACCACTCCCCATCTTCAAATTTTATATCAGGAATTATCAACTCGTTTGCATCGATATAGCAATTGCAAATAGCGGAATGCTCAAAGCTTTTCAAGGTTTTAGGAAAGACGATGCCCGCCACCTTTCTTTGAAAAAATGCATAAGGCAAAATCACCTCGCAACCCTCTGCAATATTAAGCGTGTCCATTCTATTTGGGGATAAAATAAATCTCTTTTTATCTTTACTATAAAGGCACCCGTCAACCGAACAATACGTAGGGTTAGCGCTATCAACAACTATTCTTTTCAAGTTTGGCGTTTCGTTAAAGGCGACATCAGAAATCTTTTCTACTGTAGACGGAACAATAATTTCTTCCACGTTGACGTCTTCAAAGCAAAATTTAGACAACTCTACAACACAATCTGGTATACTTACTATTAAATCTTCGCCCAAATATTTTATCAACACACCGTTTTCAATTTGAAAATCTTTTAAACTGCTCATTTTATTCTCCCTACTTATATCGCTTCGTAAAGTTTTTTAAGAACTTTTACAATAGCATACGTATCAAGCGCACAATATTCTATCAAATCTTTTTTATATTCCTCTAACGCTTCTCCTTCTAAATCTTTTGCTTTATCTATAGCGTTCATTGCTTCTCTACCATTTTTAACTTCGCCTTCAAGATTTTGATAATTCATATCTTTTTCGTCAGGATATAAAGCGGGCAAAATAGACTTTAATGAAAAACTTCTACCCATTCTTGAATTGTAATAATATCCCTTCTTAAATAATTCTTGTGGGTCCACATATCTAAAACTCATAAGGTGGTCGTGAAGGTCCTTAAAACATTCGGCAAGTTTCTTGATTATACTAGACTCAGTACTCATATTGCATGCAATTATGCAAGCACCCGCGGGAATATCTTTCACAATACTTTGGGCAATATTTCGCCTTATGTCTCTTCCAGAAAGGTCAATAAAATGCCTTTCTTCTAAATCTTTATCGCACATAATATCGTTTACGTCTTTTATTACGTGCAATGAATATTGGAATGGATACTGTATATTTGCTTGTTGCCCACTAAACTCTGGCACTATCGATTCATACGTTTCAAAGTCCAACGAATACAAAGGAAACTTTAAGGAATCTAAAAACTTCTTAATTTCCATTTTGTCAATATATGTATCGTTAGGGCGATTATAATATGTAATTTGATTACAAGTCGCCAACCCTAATTTTCGTGTTTTTTTGCTTTTTGTTTTGTTTTTGCTTGAAATATCGTTTAATTTCTTTTCAATCGCTGGAATATCAAAGAAAGATATCTTTTCGTTATAAAGCTCGCATTTCTCATCAAAATCTATATCATATAAATCAAATGGCGAAGGCGTAGGCACCCCTTTAGCTTTAGCACAATAAGCAAAATAGTCGCAATCATTGCAATTTTTAGTAAATACCGTTTCTGGTTCGTTTCCGCCATTTATAACAGACTCTATTTCTACAAGCTTACTCTCAACTACGTCTTGTAATTCTCTAGTATATTCAGTAACGTCACACTCAACAAAATATTTTTCAAGGTCCAAATCTTCGCCCATAACATAAGTGTTAGATAAAA
>JAEIGA010019261.1_pt1 | contig 10408 bp, 8 predicted proteins | sample 9270691 | NCBI WGS metagenome assembly JAEIGA01 (sample SAMN17057246, study PRJNA624740) | gut metagenome | biome: biome; isolation source: fecal sample | host: Bos grunniens | place: China: Xizang | collected 2019
ATCGCTAGCGAAAAGGTCAGTCAAGGTAACCGCGCCAAAAGGCAAGTTTGCATAACCAAGAACGTTTCTTCTATTATAGTAAACAATCTTCGTACTGCCGCCGCCGATTTCCAAAATAAGCCCTTTGGGAATATCCATCGAGTTGATGACGCCGCGATATACAAGGAATGCTTCCTCTTCTTCGGATAAAACTCTAATTGTGATATTGCAGCTAACTTGAATTTCGTCCAAGAACGAACGCTGGTTTTTCGCGCGACGAACCGCCGCCGTGCCGACAGCAATAATTCTATCCACGCCGCTCGCATCACAAAGACGTTTAAACATCTTCAAAGTTTTGATGGTTTCCGCAATTCTTTGTGGTTTCAAAAAGCCGTCACGGTCCATGTCTTGACCAAGACGTACGCTTTCTTTCAATTCATCGACAACCATGTAATGCCCATCCGTGAACATATCCACAATCACGAGCCTTGCCGTATTCGAACCCAAGTCGATAATACCGATTTTTTCCACTTTCTATACCTCTGTCTTTCCGCAAAATCGTGCGGTCTGTATAAATTTCATTGCCATTTGCGCGCACCGCGCAAGTTATCCGCCCTATCATTTTGCACAGGGAGTTTGCAGGTTTTCCGCAAACAACCGCTTTACACCGCGCTACCCCACGCTAATTTTTCCCATAGTTTACCACATAATACCGTGTTTGTAAATACCCTTTTGAAAATTTTTTTCATTTTTTACAAAATTTTTCTTATTTTGGATATTTTACGACAGTTTTTTCGTGCATTTTGCTACAAGAATTTCCTCACGCGCGCACGTCACCTATTACTATATTCCCAAAACCCGTTTCCCCTAACCCGTTTTTTGTAAAAAAGAAACGAGCCAAAGCAAAAAACGCCTCGCTCGTTTGTGAATTATTATCATTTTTTCCGCATAACGCCCTTAATTTTCCAAAAGCATTTCCAGTAAGTCCGCAAACCCTTCGAAAACGTATTCCGGCTTGCATTTTTCAAACTCACCCTCTTCCGCATAACCCACTTTCAGCAACGCGCAATCCACGCCTTCCATCTTTGCCCCCTCGGCATCGTGCTCGCGATCCCCGACCATCAAACACTCCGAAGGCTGTGCGTTAAATTGCCGCATACATTCGTGGATGACGGACGCTTTCGTAGGAAAACTGCCGTCTATACCACTCCCGACTTGTACCGAAAGATAGGGCGAAAACCCAAATTTTTCCGCAATCTGATCGGCGTAAATCTTGGGTTTCGAAGTTGCCATTGCCAGCAAATACCCTGCATTTTTTAACGCTTTCAAAGTCTCTATCGCACCGTCAATCGGCTGATTTTCCTGCCATCCGACGACCGAATAGCGTTCTCTGTACTTCGCCGTAGCCATCCGCGCCCGCTCTTCGTCCATGCCAAAATAGTTCATAAACGAATACATCAAGCTCGGTCCAACGCATTTGCGAAGTATCCGATCATCGGGCTTTGGTTCATTCATCTTTTCAAGCGCGTACCGAAAACACGCAAAAATTCCAGGATGGGACAACGTCAGCGTGCCATCTAAATCAAAAAGTATATATTTATAGCGTTTCATTTTTTACTCCTCACCGCTTGATTATACCACAAACGCCCCGCCTTGTCAACCCTTCCGCCACGCTCTATTTCTTGATTTTTGCGCCGTCTTCCTTATATTTTAAAAGCCCAAAACACGCCAAACCGATTAAAAATACCCCAAACCCGCGCCGTAAAAGCGCCGAGGGTAAATAGGATGCCGCCATCGCCCCGATGGCAGACAAAAGTACGGCGGGCAAAACCACCCAGCCGATACCACGCGTTTGCAACAGCCCGTTTTTCGCGTGCGCTTTCAGCGCAAACGCACTCATCGGCAAAAAAGCGAACAAGTTTGCGCTCTGCGCTATCTTTTGCTCCACGCCACCAACAAGCACCAAAAGCGGAATGGTCACCGTGCCACCGCCCATGCCCATCCCCGCAGGAATCCCGCCTAAAAACCCCAATAAAAAATACAAATAAAACGACATTTTCGCTCCCTTTCCCCCTCCATTTTTGTCAATATATAAATTTCATCGCGTACATGGTAGGCTCATTTTGTAAAAAAGAACAAAAATACCCCTGCCGCAAGCTGTAAAAACGCAAACAGTAAATTGACTGTTTTTACGGGCAATTTTTTCAACAACACTGCCCCTAAACTCCCGCCGAGTGTTACCCCTATCGCCGTGGGGATGAGAACGGAAAAATCGCTCAATCCGCGCAGGGCGTACACCAAAAACGAGAGCAGGGACACAGGCAAGATGACCAAGATGGCGGTGGCGTGCGCCCCCTTCTCGTCCAGCCCCGTTTTTTGCAATAAAGGGACTGCGAGCATCCCGCCTCCACCGCCAAACAAACTGTTCGCCGCACCGACCGCTCCGCCGCAAAAAACCAACCCTATTTTTCCTTTTTTTTCCGCTTGCATAGAAAACTCCCTCTTTTTACAATATTATAAGCAAAAAAAGTTCCTTTTATTGAACATTTCTTTTTTTTTCGCGCCATAAATGCTTGCCAAGACCGCAAATTTGTATTAAAATAGTATAGTGCAAAGTTTGGACGCTTGGGGCTTTTGCTTTAAATCGAACGACTTGCTACCCAACAAGAAAAAATCAAAAACCAAAGGTGGTTACATGAAAAAAAGTTACAACAACAGCAAGAAGAATTTTCTTGCACTCCTCTTGTCGGTTTTGATGGTAACGTCTTGCGCAACGGCATTCTCCGCTTGCGGCGATGACGCGGCTGACAGCTCCTCCTCTTCGGTGGTAGACAACAGCACTTCCGTCAACGATACCGGCTTAATCAAGAACGCCAACTTTAAAACGGCTGACACCAACGACGGGCTTTCCCCGATTGTTACAACTGTTACCGGTTGGTCGCGTGCGGTAAACTCCAGCGCTTCGGGCAGCTCAACCAACGCAAGCGGCTCTAACGCTCCCAGCGGTATTATCGATACCGACAGCGAAGCTTGGGAAATGCTCACGAGATTAGAAAAGAACGTTGAAATTACCGAAGAAGAAGCTAAGGCGAACTGGGATACCTTCTCCGTAAACGAAAAACTCGCTTACTATGAATACTGGAAGGAACAAAACCCCGACCTCAAGAGCAAGATTAAAACGGAATTAAAAGATTTCTATCAAACGTTCAGCGGGATCACCGATGAAAGCGACTTGCCTACGGTAAACCCCGGCACGCACTATGCGGCAGAGGAAAAGGAAGACGGCGAAACGCCCGATACCAACGTTTTGATGATCAACAACCAAGGCGCAAAGAAAGCTGGTACTTCCCAAAAGTACACTTCTTCCTCCACGGTAACCGTACCCGCAGGCGCGGCAGCGGAATTCTCCGTTTGGGTGAAGACGGCTGAACTTGAATGCGTTACCACGAACAACACCGTTCAACCCGCTATCGGTAAAGGTGCTTACGTGCGCGTAACCCACTCGGTCGGCAGCAAATCCTTGCCCGCGTTCGAAATCAAGAACATCAACACCGAACTTTCCAACCCTACGAATGAAAACAACGGTTGGGTACAATATTCCTTCTATCTCACGGCTTCGTCCTACACCGACACCACCTTCACCATCGTGTTGGGCTTGGGTCAGGGTACGAGCGCTGAAAGAGAAGAAAACGTAAACGGTTATGCGTTCTTCGACGATATCGAATGCGAAATCGTGAAACTCTACGATATGGACGAGCTCAACGCGTTCAACGCAGACGCAACCGTTGGTTTCGTTTCCGAAGCAGAAGACAAAATTGTAGACGCTTATACGAACCCCACCGCAAGTAAGTTCGTTTTGGATTTCCACGGCGGCTTGAACAGCGCGAATATCCTTGATAATATCTCCGCTGAAGATATTAAATATACGACGGGTACGCATAAGAACGACGAAACGTATACCTCGCACGAAAGCAATCCTATCCCTACCTTGAAAAACAACGGGTTTAGCGATGCAAACGACGTGAAAGGCGTTTACACGATGAAAGACCTTGCAGGTATGCTTTCTTCGAACAGCTACCTCAATGCAGTTTACAACAACTACCTCGTAAGCGACAACGAACAAGGCGCTTGGTTGGAAGAAGACGAAAAAATGCTTCTTATCCTCAGCTCGCAAGGTATCGCTTACTCCGCGAAAGACGCGCTCACGTTCGATTTCTTGAACGCGGACACCAACGAATACGCGGACTATATGTTGATTTCCTTCTTCGTAAAGACCTCCAACCTTAACGGTTTCACGGGCGCAACGATTACGTTGGACGACAACGGCACGAAGACTTCCTTCGATTCCATCGATACCAGCAGTATCACCCCCGTTAAGATTGGCAACAACGAAGACGTTTACGACGGCTGGCAACAAATCTTCTTCTTCGTTGAAAACGGTTACAGCGAAGATTCGAACGGTCAAAAATCCGGCTCGTTCACCCTTTCCTTCAACTACGGTCTTACCGATATCACGGGTGCAACCGAAGACAGCTTCTATGCAGGTTTCGCAGCGTTTACTGGTTTTGAAACCTACTACATGAGCGAAGACGAATATGCATCCGCATCTACCGGCACGTATGCAAAGAAAGTAAAGGTTAGCAACACCGATCCCACGGAAAGCACGGGCAACGCAGGCTTTGATTCGGCAACGGAAACGCCTACCGACGCTTTGAAGTCCGGGTTCGCTACTCCTAAAAACTACACCGCTGTTTACAGCAGCAGCTATTACGTAAACCAACCCGAAGGCTCTTTCGATCCCAACAATAAAGAACCTATCAACGCAGCGGATTACAAGAACGCTGGTTTGTTGAACAAGGATTACTTTATCGGTACGGAAGAAGAAGCAGGTTACTTTGAAGACAACTCCGACCTCGTTAAGAAGCTCAAGAATGCAACGGGCGAAACGACGGCTGAAGGCGTTTGGAATAAGTTCTTCGGTTCGAACGTAACCCAACCCCTCCTTATCTGGAATGAAAACTTGACCGATTCCTTCGGTTATATCGGTGCAAAGAAAACGGTTTCCGCAAACTCCTATGCAACCGTTTCCGTACGTGTTAAGGTATCCAACGCTTCCGCGTATATCTACCTCATCGACATGGACGACAACACCTATTCCTCCACTTTGTCCGTAGACAGCGAACTTGTTTACTGGTACGATGCGGACGGCAACATCTGCACGGGCGACCCCGCTGAAAACAAGACCCAAAAGGCATTCTTGTTGCAAACCAACGGTTTGTATAAAGCGAACCCCAGATGGAGCAAATACTATATCTTGGTTGACAAAGACGGTTACTATGCAAACCTTGAAGCTTACGACTTGATCGGTAATAACCTTGTCGTAGCTGAAAACGGCGCTATGCACGACTACACCGAAAAGGACGAAAACGATAGAGTAATCGCGTTCTACGGCGACGGCAACGGCAACTTCTATGCTGACGAAGCAAAGACAGTGAAAGTAAACAACCTCTTCGACCTCACCAAGACGAGCGAAGACGATGAAACCAAACCCCTTGCTTATCGTTACCTCGCAGCGGAAAACAAAACGCTTTCTGCTCAAGTAAACGATACGCACGGCGAATGGGCAACCGTTACCTTCTATATTCACACGGGCGCGTTCGCAAAGAACTACCGTTTGGAAGTTTGGAGCGGTTCGAGAGACGGCAAACTCGTTAATGCAAACGACGGTTCGTACGTGATCTTCGATACCAACAACCCTGGCGATATTTCCAGCAAGTTCTCCACTTTGATGGACGAATACAAGGAAATCGAAGGCGTTGACAAGTTCGAAAGCATCTTCTCGTACTACGACACCGACAAGTTCCTTCGTTACGACAAAAACCTTGATACCGAAAAGGTAGGCAACCTCTATAAGAACAGCTTCGATCCCACCGCACAAACGGAAGGCATCGTATACCTCAAGCATCAAGAAGAACAGAGCCAGACCGTTCTCGTTGACTACTCGATTATCGACGTTGACGTTATCCCTGAATCGGTAGACGACAGCACGGATGACAACACTTCGAGCGACGATGAACACGACCACGACGATGAAATGAACTTCGCATTGTTGTTCAGCTCCATCGCAGTTGCAGCAGTTCTCCTCTTTGCGATTGCAAGCATCATCATTCGTAAATCGGTTGTAAGCTATCGCAAAAAGCACGGCGCGATCATCAAAACGCCCAAGAAGAAATAAGGCTCAACTTCACACGTAACTAACCTTATCAATAGAATCCGCCGCGGCCATTAGGCCACGGCGGATTTTTATTTATAGTTCGACAAAACGAAAAACCGCAGAGCATTGCGCTCCGCGGTACTTTTTTATTCCATATAATTTATTGTTTAACTGCGATCACTTCCACTTCCACCAAAACGTTCTTGGGTAAAGTTTTTACCGCCACGCAGCTACGCGCGGGGTTGGTCGTGAAATACTTTGCATACACGCTGTTGAACGCCGAAAAATCCGCCATATCCGCCAAGAAACAAGTCGTCTTGACCGCTTTTTCAAAACCGCTGCCTGCCGCTTCTAATACCGCTTGCAAGTTCTTCATCACCTGCTCTGCTTGCCCTTCAATCGTCGCAGCCTCGATATTCCCGCTTGCGGGATTGATAGGGATTTGTCCCGAAGTAAACACCATATCCCCGCAAATAATCGCTTGCGAGTACGGCCCGATTGCCGCAGGCGCGTTTGTTGTCGATACTTTTTTCAGTTCCATACTTCCTCCTTTATTCCACCAAGGTGAACCCAAAGTCGGTCAACGCTTGACGGATTTGTTTGATATGTTCAAAATTTTTCGTTTCCAGTACAATCCGCAAATAGCACCCGTTGACGTCCGAACCCTCGTTGGCTCTTTCGTGGTGCACCGAAGTCACGTTTCCGCCAAGTTCCGCGATAATCCGCGATACGTTTTGCAACTGTCCGGGCTTGTCCATGAGCTCCAAAGTCAACTGACAGCTTCTGCCCGACATCAAAAGCCCGCGCTTGATTACCCGCGAAAGAATGGTTACGTCGATATTCCCGCCCGAAAGCACACAAACGGCTTTTTTGCCGCGCAAGTCTACTTTGCCAAACATCGCCGCCGCGACGGCCACCGCACCCGCGCCTTCCGTCACCAGCTTATGCTGTTCCATAAGTGCCAAAATCGCCGCGGAAATTTCGTCGTCCGACACCGTTACGATATCGTCCACGTATTGACTGCAAAGCGCATAAGTGATTTCCCCCGGCTTTTTCACGGCTATCCCGTCCGCAATCGTCGAAACACCCGACAGTTCTTCAATCCCGCCGTGTTCCACCGAATTTTTCATAGACGGCGCGCCCTTTGCCTGCACACCGTAGACTTTGATGCGCGGATTGAGAGTTTTCGCCGTATACGCAATCCCTGAAATCAGCCCACCGCCGCCGATCGGCACGATGATCGCATCCAAATCGGGGATTTGTTCCATGAGCTCCAAAGCGATTGTCGCCTGCCCCGCAATAACGTCCTCATCGTTGAAAGGATGCACAAAAGTCAGCCCTTCCTCATCCCGAAGCCGCAACGCGTGTTGGTAGGCATCGTCGTACACGCCTTCCACCAAACACACTTCCGCGCCGTAGCTCTTGGTCGCCTCAACCTTGGAAATCGGCGCACCGTCGGGCAAGCAAATCACCGCTTTTATTCCGTTCTTTTGCGCAGCCAAAGCCACGCCTTGCGCATGGTTACCTGCCGAGCAAGCCACCACGCCGCGCGCTTTTTCCGCTTCGGATAAACACGCCATTTTATAGTATGCACCGCGGACTTTGAACGAGCCCGTGATTTGTAAATTTTCCGTTTTTAAATATAACTGCGAGCCTGCGCAAAGCTTGGGCGCGTAAATAACGTCCGTTTTTCGCACAACGTCCTTTAATACCCGACTCGCTCTATATACGTTATCAATGGTAAGCATCCTGACTTTCCTCACCGTAAACTGTCAATAAACTGTTCCGCTCCGCGCGCCGAACGCCCGCCCTTTTTTAAGGCAAACGCCTCGGCTTGCAGCTCTAATTCCTGCGCATCCATATCGATTGCATAGCGTTTTGCAAGCTCGCGCACGATGGTCAAATACAGTTTCTTGTCGGGGCGCGAGAACAGCACCGTGAGCCCGAAACGATCGGACAACGAAAGCGTTTCTTGCAAAGTATCGTTGACGTGCACGTCGTCCCCCTCACGGTCGCTAAACGATTCCTTGATGATATGCCGACGGTTGCTCGTCGCGTAAATCACCGCATTGTCCGCCGTCGCACTCGCCGAGCCCTCCAACGCCGCTTTCAACATACTGAAATCATCGTTGTTTTTATTAAACGACAAATCATCAATGAATATAATAAATTTTAAAGGATTGCCGTTGATCTTCGCCATCACGAGCGGTAAATAACGCAACTGATCTTTTCGAAGTTCAATCAACCGCAAGCCCTCGCCATAAAAATCGTTGGCAATCGCTTTGACCGTCGAGGATTTCCCCGTACCCGCATCGCCGCAAAGCAACACGTTTGCCGCAGGCCTGCCCGCCAAGAACGCACGGGTATTTCCCACGACTTTTTCGCGCTCCATCTCGTAACCGATAAACCGATCGCGGCTGGTTTTGTCCGCGCTGATAATCGGCTCGATATGTTTGCCATCCGACAATCTAAACATCACCGCCGATGAAAAAATCCCGTACCCGTACTTTGGCAGTTGTTGTAATCTCTCCGCATACGCGCTCGGAAAATCCATTTCAAACGCACTAAATAACGGCAATTCGTCTTTATCCACACCGATATCCTGCGCAAAATCGTCGGGCGTGAGTGCCGCAAACTGCGAAAAAATCGACAATTCGCGCAAGGCAGAGTCCAAAATTTGGCCATCAACCGCCTTGTTTGCCGCCACTTGCTTTATATACACGTTTTCATCTTGGAATACGAGCTTTTTCACAAGCTCCGTCAGGCTGCCGCCCTCTTGATAGATAGCACCGACAAACGCCGCGTACGCCCGCATTTTTTCCGATTGCGTTCCCGATTTTGCATATTCCTCGAAAAATGCAAAGACGGAGTTTTTAAAAACTCCGCGGAAAACGGCGCAAGAACAAAGCCGTAAATGCAATTTTTGTAATTTGTTTTCCATCTTCATATTCCTTATAAGAAAGCAATAATCTTATCCGTCATCTCCGTTGTGGATAACGCCGCGCCGCCGTGCGCCAAATCCGCCGTGCGATAGCCTGCTTCCAACACTTTATCCACCGCCGAAACGATACTCTCCGCCGCCGTCGTTTCCCCAAACGAGTACAACAGCATCATCGCCGCCGACAACACCGTCGCAATCGGGTTTGCGATATTTTTTCCTGCAATATCAGGCGCAGAACCGTGGATCGGCTCGTACAATCCGCGCGTACCGCCGCTAAGCGACGCGGACGGCAACATCCCGATAGAACCCGTAATTTGCGAGGCCTCGTCCGATAAAATATCCCCAAACATATTACTTGTGACGATGACGTCAAACTGCGAGGGGTTACGCACGAGCTGCATCGCCGCATTGTCCACCAGCATATCCGACACCTCGACGTCGGGGTATTCCGCCGCAATTTCGTGTACCACTTTGCGCCATAACCGCGAAGTTTCCAACACGTTCGCCTTGTCGATACTCGTCACTTTTTTGTTGCGTTTTCTCGCCGCCTCAAAAGCCACGCGCGCAATTCTCTCAATTTCCATACGGCTGTACGCCTCGGTGTCGTACGCCTCTTCGCCGTACTTGCCCTCGCGATAGCCGCGTTCGCCAAAATAAATCCCGCCCGTAAGCTCGCGGACGATCATAATATCAAAACCGTTTGCCACAATATCCTCGCGCAAGGGACATTCCCCTTTCAGCGCAGGATATAATTTTGCCGGGCGCAGGTTGGTAAACAACCCCATCGCCGCACGAATGCCCAGCAACGCTTTTTCAGGGCGCAACGCCCCGGGCAAAGTATCCCACTTCGGACCGCCGACCGCGCCAAGCAATACCGAGTCGGACGCCAAGCACCCGTCTACCGTTTCCTTGGGCAACGGCTCACCGCACGCGTCGATTGCCGCGCCGCCGATAAGATACGGGGTAAAAACAAAATGAAGCCCCTGTTTTTCACCGACCGCTTTTAAGACGCGCACCGCGCTTTCTACGATTTCCGGGCCGATGCCGTCCCCTTTTAATAATCCGATTTTATATTCTTTCATACTTCCCTCGATTTGTAAAACTTTGTTTTACGCAATAACACCCTTTTGAATGGACGAAACAAGTCCGCCGTTTTCGATAATTTTTTGAATAAACGCAGGGAAGGGTTGGGTGGTAAAACTCTTGCCCGTCGTGCGGTTGTAGATAATCCCTTTATCCAAGTCGGCTTCGATGATATCCCCCTCTGAAATCCC